>Ga0256914_1000972_pt1 | contig 27296 bp, 27 predicted proteins | sample HulkmetaG_FD_191571 | JGI IMG/M metagenome (GOLD analysis project Ga0256914, IMG submission 191571) | Hydrothermal chimney microbial communities from Main Endeavour vent field at the Juan de Fuca Ridge, Pacific Ocean - Hulk | ecosystem: Environmental > Aquatic > Marine > Hydrothermal vents ... | reverse complement strand
ACCAATCCCCAGCTTCGGGACTGCTCTACCGGCTTAATTCGTTTAACCTTGCAAAACAAAAAAGCCTGCTAACCAAAAGGCTAACAGGCTTATCCTCGTGAGCCAGTACAGATTCGAACTCCGGACCAATCCCCAGCTTCGGGACTGCTCTACCGGCTTAATTCGTTTAACCTTGCAAAACAAAAAAGCCTGCTAACCAAAAGGCTAACAGGCTTATCCTCGTGAGCCAGCGGAGATTCGAACTCCGGACCAACGGCTTAAAAGGCCGCTGCTCTACCGGCTGAGCTACTGGCTCATCATTTTTAATACAAGACTTTAAATATAAATATTTAAATATTTTTTGTCAAATTATTTATTAAATTTTTTCGTTTTTAAAATAGTCATTGGTCACCTTTAAAACCACGCCCGAAAGTCCGATTAATCCGACCAAATTCGGAAAAGCCATTAAACCATTAAATACATCGGCCATCAGCCACACCAAATTCAATTGCGCTACCGTGCCAATGAGCACATAAGCACCAAACGCACCGCGATAAAGAGTAATAATCGTCTTCAGATCCGGTTTTATCAACTTGCCCCTAACGCGGAAATAAATCCAAATGTAAATCAAAATTAAGAAGATACTCAAAATTATTTTACCCTGTGCCACATGCTGTACGATATAAAACGGGGCAAGCAAAATAAGAATCAACAAATAAAGAATGCTCAACCGGACTTTAGGGCCAATCTCCGTTAAATATTCAATGGATTTTTCACCATAATAGCTCCACCCGAGAATCGTGGAATAGGCAAACAAGACCAAGCCAACCGCTACGATTAACCCCCCGTAATTTTGGGGAAGCCATCCCACTGAGGGTAAAGTGGCAGAAAATGCCTTTGATGTAAGTTTGGCCCCGGTAACCAACGGTTCGCTGGTCCACAACCCGGAAAGCAAAATCACCAAGCCGGTCATGGTACAAATAACCAAGGTATCAATAAACGTTTGAGTCATCGAAACCAAGGCTTGGGTTACCGGATGTTTGGTAATGGCTGCCGCCGCCGCAATTGGCGAACTTCCCAAACCGGACTCGTTGGAAAAAACCCCGCGACTAACCCCCCAGCGAATGGTTAGCATAATCGATGCACCAAGAAATCCACCAGTAGCGGCCTGTCCGGTAAAAGCATCCCTGAAAATCAGTTCAAATACAGCCGGCAATTTATCGATTTGCAAAATAAGGATAAGCAAGGCCCCCACAAAATAAAATACGATCATAATCGGAACCAGCCATCCTGTAACCCGGCCGATACTTTTAATTCCGCCGATAATGACCAATACGGTTAAAATCATTAATACCAAACCGGTGTACACATTAGGTACGTTAAAGCTTAAATTCATGGCTTCGGCCACGGAATTGGATTGCACCATATTTCCAATGCCAAAAGCGGCTACGGCGGCAAAAATAGCAAACAAAATACCCAACCAACGCATGTTCAGCCCTTTTTGGATATAATACATCGGGCCTCCGCTCATGGTGCCGTTTTCATCCACTTCACGATATTTTACCGCTAAAACCGCTTCGCTGTATTTGGTAGCCATTCCAAACAACCCCGTTATCCACATCCAGAATAAAGCGCCTGGGCCTCCTACTGTAATGGCCGTGGCTACCCCGGCTATATTTCCCGTACCAACCGTTGCCGAAAGAGCCGTCATTAAAGCTTGAAAATGGCTGATATCACCAGGTTGATCGGTATCTTCTTTGCGTTTAATCAAGGCCAAATAAAGCGAATACAACAAGCGCCGAATTTGAATGCCTTTAAGCAAAATCGTTAAATAGATTCCCGTACCGACCAAAAGTACCAATAAAGGCACGCCCCAAACATAATCGCGCGTTACCGAAAAAAAATGCATAAGCTGTTGCGCAGACATTCGCCACAATCCTCCATATATTAAACTTTCCCTGCAGACCCTACCCTAAAATCGTTCGCATGATCCTCAGAAGCGACAAATCGCTTTAAGGTCCGTCACAAGTCATCATCAAACGACTGAATCGTTCCGTTACCTTAGGTAAAACTAAATTTACTAAATTTCGGATATTCGATGCCAATCAAATAAAATGGCTTCCAATACACCACCGGCAATGGCAAAAGCTGTGGAAGGTAAAATACGCAAACGATCCGCATGTTCTTCGGATCCAATCTCAACTACAGGCTGTCCGGCAGGAACAAAAATCCCGCTATTCAACTGTCCTTCAATTATTCCGTTGCTTGTGGAAGTTAACGGTAGGTCATCAATTAACCCAATTTCATCTCCCGTAAAAACCGGTTGTCCGGGCTCTTTTAATGCTTGAAAAATACCAGCGCTTGGGGCTTTGATTGTCGTATTTTTGCTTGATATCGTTACAACCGTTTCAAATGCATCTTTGTTAAAAGGATAAATAACGCGGCCCAGGTAATTTTTATGGACGGAAATTTGGTAATGCGTGTCTTTTATGGTTTCTCCCTGTAAACCGATAAGCACTGCGGAATCGGTAAAATTCTTTTTAAACACCGTAAAAATAGCGCTATCAAGGCAAACGACATATTCCGCCGAAAATACAAATCCCCGTTTGACATCTTTGGGTTGCACAATAGGAAGTTCATTATTCAATAATGTAAATTGAATAAAATCATTTAGATTGCCATGCATTGGAAGTAAATCTTGTTCAAGAACATTGCTCCAAGTACGTGCTCGGATGGAATCTATCGTCTTGGCACCAGCATAAACCGCCCTTGTAAATGTACGGAAATAGTGCAAATCATAGGGAACCAGAGCGGCAAGCAAAACGGGTTTAAATCCGGCTCTAAACAATCTTAAAGCACAAGCCGTTGCCAGATCATCCGTACCACAAATCAAAACCGTCGGAATGGACATTAAATTTCCTTTAATTTATATTCGTTAATATCCCCGATAAAAACCTGATCATAAAAATCTGTTAAATTACGCACAATGGGGATAATACGATTTTCATCGATCAGTGATTTTACATGATTTAAGTATAGGATTCTTTTTAAGGATGTTGCCTTCTCGGAAGTTTGCGGACAAAAAGCAGAAGCCCATTTTTGCCAATACGTTTTTATGGCATCGTCAAACGATTCCTCTTTCTGCTGTTTAAAATCGTTAATCAATTCGGTAAGATTCTCTTCTAAATATCCATACCCGAAGGTGTTAATAAAAACAAAACGTTCCCGTAACTTTTTTTGAATCAAAGTTGCAGGAGGAACATTTTTCAGTAAACTGATGATGTGCACTTTGGGAGGCATATTGGACACCAATTCCTCCCAAAATGCCAAATCTACCGGGCTCAGCAAATCGTCATTAATCGCGCTACACAAATAATAGGTCTGAACATTGGCCGCATCGATTTTACGTTTTAACAGTTCCGGCCGGATATCCACCAAAACCTGACCCTGCACGGGAAATGGCATGGGAGAATCGCTTACCAGCAATGCCGTTTTTCCTTGGCCCGTTATTTCACGCGCCAGGGTGGCACTTAAAACTTCTAGAGACTCATCGCCGCATAAAAAGACGAACGGCATTTGCTCCAATCCGAATGTATTGTAAAACAAATGATTCATGGATGCTACCGTACCTGTGGCATCATGGGAATGCCAAAATCAAAAACTTTTTTATCAAAAGAAAAAATCATATCCACTTTTTTGCGCTTAATGGATTCTTTAAGATAAAAATGATATAAGCTTAATTCTCTGTTATTCGAACGAAGAAAGTTGTTTAATGCCGAACGACGCACACGCTTTGAAATCCAGTCCACACGTAAGTTTATGGTTAATACAGATTCTTCGATGATTTTCATAAATTTAGCGGCAAAATCAATATCAAAGCGATCTCTTAATATCTCTAACACCCTATCTATTACATAGTTATTTGTTACCAGCTTGGCATCGCGTTCCAGAAGGTACTGAAAAAAATCCTTCGCATTTTGATGTTGAGCCTGCTTAGGATCAATAAGAGCCACCCAGGCAGAAGCATCGATGAAGCAGGTCATAATTTTCATCTTTTTTCCGCCTCCTTGGCCAAATCAAACAAACGTGTCAAAGGATTCTTGGAAATATGGATTCCAAGACGACCAACTCGAATGCGCTTAATGGAAACTTCGATTTTATCACCTTCCTTAAGCTCAAGTTTGGCCACAATTTCGGAAGGAATTTCAATATGATTTTTTTCTTTAAGCTGCGCAATAAAACTACCTGATAACATAACTTACTCCATTAAATACCAATTATAAAATTCCTTCATTTCAAATATGCCGTCTTCGCAAACAACTTTGTAAATTAAGTTGAAGGGCACCGATTCCTGATAAATATTCGGAACCTGAATTTCCGGATTTTTAGGTTTGTAAACTTCGTTGCCGTCATATTCGTGAAATTTGACCGATCGTTCACGTTCAAACAGAATTGTCTTGGTATCGGCCGTCAAATAAACAGGAACATTAAAATGCCGAGCGGTTAAACACAAAGGTAACGTCCCCGAACGATGAATAAAACCTTTTTCGTACAACCGATCGGCGCCGATAAGCACCAAATTAATTTTAGGTAACATTACCCCCATCTGTGAATCGCCGACTACCGTTGTTTTTATGCCCAAGTCGGCCATGATTTCCGCGAATTCCGCTCCGTCTGCTAACGGATCGCTTTTTAAAACAAACAATTCAAAATGACGCTTTTGCTTTTCGGCTTCTAATAAGGCCAGCTTAATTATGTAATCATTGCTTAAGGTCATGATGCGGTTCCCCTGTGCTATGGCTCGGGAGGCCATGGCTGCAATCTTTTCCGCATTTTGCTCCAAACTCTCCCGTTCGGCTAATATTCTTGCTTTTAAAACGTCCAATATCTCTCTGTCCGGTTTTTCCGATTTTAAAATCCGTTTGCAATGATTTAACAAATACGTAAAGGTTCTACGGATAAGTGCTTTATTCGGTTCGGCTTTAATGGCATACCGCGAAAGCGCGTGCATTTGCTCAAAAACATCATCACAGGAAAACGATTTCTTTTTTTCATACTCATTTACAATATCACCAAATGCATTTAAACAATCGAAAATAATCTTATAACTATCTGCTCTCGGACTGACAAGATGTTCATAGTTAATCATTGCGAACCACCTGATTAATCCAGTTTAAATATGCATTGCTACCTTTTTCAACAGGCAAGGCAATCACTTCGGGCACTTCATAAGGATGTAATTCCAAAATCCTTTGCTCCAGCTTAGCGTATAAGGATTCTTTGGTTTTAATAAGCATCAACGCTTCGGAATCGTGCTGAATTTTTCCCTGCCAAAAATACACGGACGTCAGCTTGGGTACAATATTACAACATGCCGCCAACTTCTCCCCGACCAGTGTCTCGGCCATTTTCTGCGCACTTTGATTATCGGGAAGTGTGCATAAAACCATTAAAAATTTTTCCATAAAAGTACCGGTTTTTTTATTTGCGGTTTTTCATTGAGCAAAGAATACAAATTAAAAATTTTTAATGCAAGTACCCACGTCAATTTTTAAATATGATTTCTAACAATAGCAAAATGATATCCGTTGCTTTCCATTTTAATTAAAAAGCAACAATCCACAAAAAGCCTATTTCCGAAGGTATTTTACCTGTTATTCAATACTACCGCCGTACCGAAATCCTTTAACCTAAAAATGTACGTATTTTGCCTTCTTTTGCTTTAGGCAAAGCAATTTCTGATTTTGTAGATCTTTTGATTTTAGTGCATATTATCACATTCTACTGCATATTTATTATTTATAATTAATCGTCCTCATTTCTTTCAATGATTAACGAGAAGGAGAGTTTATCATGGAGCGATTAAAAAAAGCTTTGCATTATGACCGCAGCACACACCCGGAACGCACCAATGCAACGCCGGAACGTCTTTTTGAAATATTAGAAAACGTATTGGGAACAAAGGCCCAAATGCATATTCAGGCGTTAACCCCATTATTAGGTCCCCCGCAAATGCCCGTAAACGACAAACAGGCATCTCAAATTGTTTCCTATTTTGATAAGGCAAATTTTGACCGGAATAGTTTAACGCGCATAATCGAACAACTTGAATATTCGGAAATTTCAACTGCCGAGGCCATTGCATTGCATCATCAATTCAAAATTCCTGTTTCTCATCCCGAGGAAGATATTATTCCTGTTAAAGGTGACGGATGTTGGATTATGGATACAAAAGGCAAATGGTATCTGGATATGGACAGTAATTACAGTGCTACTAATTTGGGCATGGCCAACGAGGAAATTGCCCTGGGTTTATATAATCAGGCGCGAACGTTGATTTCTATGAAAGAGGACAGAATTCAAATTGCCCGCACACGTTTTTTAAAAGAAATCCACTCCATGATGCCGGAAGGTTTAACGCAATTTTACTGGCAAAATTCGGGTGGCGAAGCGGTAGATAAAGCGCTGAAAATTGCCAAAGCCTTTACAGGCACCACTAAAGTTATTGCTTTTAAAAACGGGTTTCACGGGCGGACACACGGAGCGGTTGCCGTAACCTGGAATGAAAAATATCGCAAACCCTTTGGCCTGCACAATTCGGATTGGGTGCAGTTTGCCGAATTCAACAACATCGACAGTGTCAAACAGATGCTAAACAAAACCGGCGCCAAAATCATCATCTTGGAAATGGTTCAGGGCGAAGAAGCCGGTAACCGGCCGGCCAAACAGGAATTTGTGGACGCTCTGTGGGCATTAGCTAAAGAAAAAGGGCTGGTTATTATTGACGACGAGGTACAAGCCGGATTCGGACGCACGGCAGTAAAAAGGGGGGATTGGTTTGCTTGCATGAGTTACGGAGTGGTGCCGGATATTATGGTTATCGGAAAATCATTTGGCGGCGGTTATCCGGTTACGGCTGTTGTAACCAAAAAGGAAATCAGTGAAGCCATGCAATACGGATACGATGGCTCCACATTTGGCGGCAACCCCATGGCCATGACGGCCGCTCTTATTGCCACTCGACAAATGCGCGAACGTGATATTACGTTTAATGTTGTTGAACGAAGCAAACAAATGATGGAAGGTTTTAAAAGATTAGAAAGCACCTATCCGGTTGTAAGTGATGCGCACGGCCGCGGGTTGATGGTAGCTTTTTCGTTGGGAAATGCGGAAAATGTAAGCTTAGTACAAAAAGCGCTTACAAATAACGGCATAAAGGCAAGTCTTTCCACCGGGCCCTATATTCGCTTTCTGCCACCTACGATTATTACCGAGGGAGAAACGGACTATTTTCTGAATAAATTGGAAAAAGCGATCGCTTCCGTGCTTTGAATAAGTTTAATAAAAAATACTATGTTATTGACCGTTTAAGAAAGGGAAGAATATTCGCTCTTTTAAAAAGCAAACAAGCCGCTCAACAAAGCGGCTTGTTTTTTTATGAAAATTTCGTTTAAAGACGCTTACGAACCCACTTTTTGGATAAAATACTGATGAATGCGAAAATCATTTGTCAATTCCGGATGAAATGTCGCCGCCAGTACTCGTTCATTGGCCGCTAATACCACATCCTGTTTGTATTTCCCCAAAATGCGTACATTGTTTCCCACAGAAACGATTCTCGGAGCACGGATAAAAACGCCTTCAAAGTCTATCGTTTCGCCGTCCAAATCGAGCCGAACGGTATCGATGAAGGAATCGACCTGCCGTCCGTAGGCATTGCGCTTCACTTCGATTTCAATCAATTTCAACGGATCCGACGGCAAATGTTCACGCGTCATTCCCAGCAAAATCAACCCTGCGCAAGTACCCATAACAGCTTTATTCCGGCCAAATTCAATGAGCGGTTCACGTAGGCCAAACTTCTCAATAAGCAATAACTGTGTAGTCGATTCGCCTCCGGGAATAATCAGTTTATCGCATTGCTGCAATGTCTTTTCGTCCTTGACTAACAGGGCCTTGTGTCCCAGGCTCTCAATAGCTTCCCTGTGTTTGCCGAAATCGCCCTGTAAGGCTAAAATCCCTATGTTCAACGGTAATTACCACCCTCTCTTGTTCAACTGCATTTCTTCCGGAATTTCACTCATTTCGATACCGGGCATCGCTTCGCCCAAACCTTCGCTGGCACGTGCCACCACATCGGGATCGTTGTAATGGGTGGTAGCCAGTACAATGGCTTTAGCACGTGCCTCTGGATCTTCAGATTTGAAAATACCGGAGCCCACAAAAACCGATTCGGCGCCCAACTGCATCATTAATGCCGCATCGGCTGGCGTGGCAATTCCGCCTGCGGAAAAATTGGGTACGGGGAGTTTGCCGTTTTCTTTAATGTAAAGAATAATTTCCAACGGTGCACCGATGTTTTTGGCGTAAGCGGTCAATTCATCGAAATTCATTTGCGTAATATGCCGAATGCCATCCATTACGGTGCGCATGTGGCGTACGGCTTCCACGATATTTCCCGATCCGGCTTCGCCCTTGGTGCGAATCATAGCTGCGCCCTCGGCAATACGGCGCAGGGCTTCGCCTAAATCGCGGCAGCCGCAAACAAACGGAACCTTAAAATCATGTTTCCAGATATGATTTTTATCGTCGGCCGGAGTAAGTACTTCGCTTTCATCCACAAAATCCACACCAATGGATTGCAGAACCTGCGCCTCGGCAAAATGACCGATTCGGCATTTGGCCATTACCGGAATGGAAACCGCTTCCATAATTTCCTTAATCATTTTCGGATTGGACATTCGTGCCACGCCGCCTTGGGCGCGAATATCGGCCGGAATACGCTCCAGAGCCATTACGGCAACTGCTCCGGCATCTTCGGCAATTTTGGCCTGTTCGGCGTTGGTCACATCCATAATCACACCGCCTTTAAGCATTTCCGCAAGGCCGACTTTTACTTTGTAATCTTTATTATCCAAAAACATTGCATCACCTCTCTTTGTAAAAAATGTATTTTCTTTATTTTATTGGCAGCTTTTTCTGCCCGCCGTAATTTATTTTTTTAGGGGAACGGAGTCAAGCGCGGAATCCTTTTTCTTTTTATTACCAATCTTTACACGCCCTCACGCAAAATTTGTTCTACCCGCTCCATTGTTCCGGGAATTTGTTTTAAAAATCCGTGAATTAAATTGCTGGCCATACCGCGAAAAGCCAAAGGGCCAATAAAAAACAAATGCGGGTATTGAATGCTTTCACCGTTCTCCGTAATCTCCGGATAGTTTTTACGGTTAACGCGAATTCCAAAGTCGTTTAATACGGATAGATCGCCGTGATACCCGGTAGCAAAGATAATTTTATCGACTGTAATTTGCCAGTTTTTAAAGCGGACCACATTGTCTTGCACGGCCAAAACCTCCTGATGGGCTTTGTAACGGATAATTTCCATGCGGATCAATTCCTTTAAATAGCTTTCGTACACCCCGCGAATGTGGTATAGTTTATTGGTGTCCGAAAAAAAACGCAATTCATCCTGCGATACCATAAAAACTATCGAATAGCCCACCAAATCAATGGCTGTTTCGGCCGCACTGTTTCCTGCCCCAATAACCAAAACGCGCTTTCCTTTAAAATCCATCCGATTCCGGTAAAAATGCGAGTGCATAACATAAGGATTATTTTTTACCCCCGGAATGTCGGGAATATATGGATTACCAAAAATTCCGGTACCCACCATTAAAACAGGTGCCAAATAGACATTATTTTTATTTGTATGCACGACAAACCCATGAGCGGTTTGTTCAACTTTTATGGCCCGTTCTGCTTGGTTGACCTGCAGGTTAAAATGATCGCAATAGGCTTCCAAATAAGAAGCAAATTCATGCGCACGGCAATAAGGGCGCTCCACATCCATCTTCCAAATCGGAAATTTCACCGAAAGGCTGGTCCAATCCCTTTGAGGCAAACAAGGAGAGAGCAATAGCATGTTTGGTCGAATTTTCCGCCAGGCCTGACCTACTTTACCTTGTTCCAAGGTAACATAATCGATCTTTTTTTCCGCAGCTATTTCCGAGGCTTTTAAACCGGCCGGGCCTCCTCCGATAATAATCAGCTCTTTTTGTATTTCGTTTCGGGTCATCGAATTTTCTTTGTTGCTATGTATCATCCTGTCCGGTTTCCTGCCGGTGTTTTGCTTCATCCATAATTCGACAGGCTTCCATAATCACGTTCATGGTAGAATTTTGTATGTTCCGCGGCGCATCGACTTGCTGCGATTGAAACTGAAACGTTCCTTCATCTAAAGCCACCAGCTCGTACATGGCTTGTTCACCCTGGGCATGGTCACTAACCGCGTGCCACAACTGTCCGTTTTTAATAAATATTTTCCCGTTGGTTTTCCCGCGGACCGTAAGCAAGCCGGTTTTTTTATTTAAATTAAGCATTTGCACCACTTCCACCAACGAAAGGTCGTGCAAATCGCCGGAAAACCCCTTTTGTTTTTCACTAGTATCTTCGATTTTTTTGAGATTTTGGGTACGCGCCAGCAATTCTTCCACCCGCCTTAATAGTAATTTGCGATCAATCGGTTTGCTAAGATATTCGTCGGCACCGGCTCGAAAGCCACGGATTTCCATTTCGGGGTCATCGAACGAAGTAAGAAAAATGAACGGCACCAGAGGTATTTGCGAATTTTCCCGAATCATCCAACAAAGTTCAATGCCATCCATTTGCGGCATCATCACATCCGAAATAATCAAATCGGGTTTTTCTTTGTTAGCCAGCTCATAAGCTTTTTCGCCATTTTCGGCTTCAATAATTTTGTACCCTTTACCCGACTTGGCAAGCGTAATGTTCAACAAACGCAATACATTTGGATTATCATCCACAATAAGAATTTTGGCGGCCATGCCAAACTCCATATTAACTTAATGTCTCTCGCTATTTCACGTTAACTTCAAATTTGTTTGGCAAGCACATGCTTAAACCATTCGGTTGCAAAAGCCGAGATTTTTGGCCTTTGTTCGATTGAAGCTAATCGTTTTTAACGTTTATAATAATTAATATTCAGATTTTTTACAGCCCCTGCTTCGTCCAAGCGGCGGACAGGCGTATTGTGCGGTGCCGTGGTCACCACCTCCAAATTCTCGTCAATTTCCTTATCGATCTGAAGCATTATTTGCACAAAGCGATCAAGCATTTCTTTACTTTCGCTTTCGGTGGGTTCGATCATCAGCGCTTCTTTGACGATTAACGGAAAATAAACTGTGGGAGGATGCACACCGTAATCAAGAAGCCGTTTGGCAATATCCAGTGCTTTGGCTCCGCGTTTTTTCTGCTTGTCGGCAGAAAGTACGAATTCGTGCATGGTGCCGCCGGTAAAGGGAATTTCGTACACGCTTCGTAATTTCGCCCGTAAATAATTCGCATTCACAATAGCGTGTTTGCTTACCTGCGGCAGCCCTTCCTTGCCTAAAATACGCAAATAAGTGTATGCGCGCACAAAAATAGCAAAATTACCGTAAAACGATTGAACTTTTCCGATAGAATTAGGCAAATCATATTTGAAACAATAGTTGTCATTTTCTTTTACAATAAGGGGAACGGGTAAATATTCCTTTAATTTATCGTTTACCGCAACGGGTCCTGAACCTGGTCCGCCGCCGCCATGAGGCGTGGAAAAACTTTTGTGTAAATTCAAATGCATTAGATCGAATCCCGTATCGGCCGGACGTACAATACCGAACAGCGCATTCATATTGGCACCGTCCATATACATCAGAGCGTCCACCCCGTCCATCAAAGCGCGAATCTCTTTCAATTGCGTTTCGAAAATTCCCAGCGTACTGGGATTGGTTAACATAATGCCGGCAACATCCTCGTTTGTTTTGGCTTTCAAATCGTCCAAATCTACCAGGCCCTGCGCAGTGGAACGAATGGTCTGGATGCGAAAACCGGCAAGACGAGCCGAAGCAGGATTTGTTCCGTGCGCCGAATCGGGTACCAAGATAACCGTGCGTTTTCGGCTTTTCATTTGGTGGTATTTTTGAATCAAAAGCAGACCGGTTAGCTCGCCGTGGGCTCCGGCCGCAGGTTGCAAAGTAATACCGCTGAATCCGGTAATTTCCTTCAGCATTTCCTGCAATTCGTACATTAATTGCAATGCCCCCTGCGCCTGCTCCTGGGGTTGATCGGGATGCAGGCGGGCAAAGCCGGGTAAAGCGGCAACCTGCTCGTTTATTTTGGGGTTGTATTTCATGGTACAGGAACCGAGCGGATAAAACGCTTTGTCCACATGATGATTTAATACGGACAATTCCACAAAATGACGCACGACTTCATTTTCCGCAAGCTGGGGCAAATCGGCAGATTCGCCACGCAGCAAATGAGCGGGAATTAATGTTTCTATTTTCCGAGGGGGAACATCTGTTTTGGGCAGCGCATGCCCTTCACGTCCTTCTTTGCTTAACTCGAATATCAACTTCCGGTACATCTATTTCTCCTTGTTCATTTTGCTTTCGGAAACCGTTACGCTAAAGTTCTTTTCTCTGGCGGCCTCCAGGCAACGATGGACTCTTTGCAACAAAAAATCCGCGTTTTGTTCTTTCAACTCTTCCGGTGCGGTGCTTACCACGCCTACTTTAACCACCAAATTCTGCAATTCGGGCAATTTGCGTTTTCCGGGATGAAGCGTTTCCAGAATGTCTTGGTCCAAATAATCCGTGGTCGAAAGAACAACACGAATACGTTCCGCTTCGATAAACGCACCTTCTTGGTCGGTATGCGGCATAAGAACGTAAAACAAACCTTCGCCCGAGCGCGCCAAAATATCGGCTTTGCGTGTTTTGGTCAGCAAAAAATTAGCCATCTTCATTAAAATATAGTTGCCAAGTTGGTGCCCCAGTGCTTCGTTCAGTCGATCCATTTCTTCAACCGAAATAACAGCCAAAGACAAATCACGACCATAGCGTGCCGAAATTTGAATTTCTTCTTTTAAGCGCACTTTGAAAAAATTAAAATTGTACAATCCGGTCAACTGATCGATCATCGGATTCTCGCTGACCACTTGCGAATGCTCGATAAATGCCTTGAGTTCTTTCTGAATTTTTTTGTTGGCAATAGCCAGACGGTGATTTTCGTCCTTGAGCATGCGTAAAATATCATTGCGTTTGATAATGCTTTTTACGCGGGCTACCAGTTCTTTGGAATTGAACGGCTTTAAAAGATAATCGTCGGCACCCAATTGCAAACCGGTTACCCGATCGGTAGGTTGAATGTAATTAGCCGTTAAAAAAACCACCGGAATATCACGTGTTTTCCGATTTTCCTTTATGATTGTGCAGGCTTCAAAGCCATCCATAACCGGCATCTTGGCATCAAGAATAATAAGGTCGGGGAGTTCTTTTTCCGCCAGATCAACGGCTTCTCTGCCGTTTTTTGCCTTAAAGACGTCAAATTCGTAAAGTTCGAAAATTCGTTCTAATGTTTCGAGCATTTCTTCATTATCATCGGCAATTAAAATGGATGGCATGTGCACATTCCTTCATTAAGATACAATCGATTTCATAAGCCGGATATAATCATCCAGCTCTTTTATTGACCGTTTTTCCGTAACGGCGATCAGAAGATGATTGGGTAAATTATCTTTTTCCAGACTAATTCCGGCCAGAATACCATGCTTTAATAAGGTTTTTACTACCTGTGTGGCCGGAATAGGCAATTGTATGGTAAATTCCTTAAAAAACGGTGCTTCAGAAACTAAACGAATGCCTGGAAGCGCGTTTAGTCGGTCGGCCAAATAGTGCGCTTTTTGTACACACAATTCCGCCACCTGTTTGAATCCGTTTTTACCCAAAGCCGCAAGATAAACGGCCGCCCGAACGGTGAGCAATCCGGAATTGGTACAAATATTAGATGTGGCCTTCTCGCGGCGAATATGTTGTTCGCGTGTTTGCAACGTCATCACATAACCGGTTTTGCCATCCACGTCTTTTGTCTCTCCGGCAATACGGCCTGGCATTTTGCGTACCAGTTCCGATTTAACCGAAAATAGCCCCACATACGGCCCTCCAAAATTCAAATGATTACCTAACGCCTGCCCTTCGGCAACGGCAATATCCGCATGGTAATCTGCCGGTGGTTTTAATACGCCAAGCGCAATGGGATCGTATATCTGAATTAGCAATGCCTTTTTGCCTTCGCGCAAGGCATCGAACCGCGCCATGTCTTCTACAAAGCCAAAGTAATTGGGGCTTTGCACCACAATGCAGGCCGTTGTATCATCTATTTCCCGGGCGGCAAAATCCGCATCAAGGATAAACGATTTGGCCGGAATTTCGACCATCTGCACATCAATATTGTTTAAATAGGTTCTGATAATCGCTTTGTAGCGTGGGTTTAATGTGGATGGCAACAACACCTTATTTTTACGGGTATGTCCGAGCGCCAGCAAAATGGCTTCGGCCAGTGCGGAACCGGCCTCGTACATGGAAGCATTGGTCACGTCCATTCCGGTAATGGCACAAATTAGCGACTGAAATTCGTACATCACCTGCAAATTGCCCTGGCTTACTTCCGGTTGGTAGGGCGTGTAAGCCGTGTAAAATTCCGGACGAGAGGTAATTTCGTCAACAATGGCAGGCACATAGTGGTCATAAGCTCCGGCCCCGGCAAACGGAACGAGCGGTTTGTTTTTGGCGGCCAAATTTTCCAGTAATTGGCGGGCTTCCAATTCGGAAAGACCCTCCGGTAATTGGTATTCGCCATTAAATCGTAAATCTTCCGGAATGTTGCCAATCAATTCTGCAAAATCTTTCACACCGATCTCATGCAACATGGTTCGTACATCGCGTTCGGAATTCGACCAGTAACTCATAATGGCACCTTTTTCTGTTTAAATTTTTAACAAAATCAAATGGTTTGAAAGACCGAATTTAATATTTTTCCAAAATAATAACAAAGTTTTCTGCATGCCTGGCAAAAAATTTACGAATGCAGTAAAATGCGCGCTGGCAGGGCCTTTTCGTACGGTCGGAGTTTAAAACCGACAAATGAGACAAGGGCTGCCCTAAAAAAATATTACGTTATTAGGTCGTTACAATCTTTACATTTTTTCTCCGGGCAACCCTTCTCTTGCTGAGCGCAAGCTGTGTATTATTCGCTTGCGGGCCGCTCTTTAAACATTTCGCTAATGCCGCCCAGCGAGCTTAACACACCTGTGGCTTCGACCGGTAAATAGACCACCTTGTTGTTTTTTCCGCTGACCATTTCGCGCAGGGTTTCGATGTATTTGATGGCAATTAAATACTGAGACGGATTTCCTTTGCTTTTGGCAATGGATTCGGTAATAAATTCAATCGCTTTTGCTTCGGCTTCGGCCACTTTAATTTTGGCTTCGGCTTCGCCCTCGGCACGTAAAATTTTGGCTTGTTTTTCACCGTTCGCCCTCTGAATTTCCGATTCTCGAACACCCTCGGCCTGTAAAATTTTGGATCGTTTTTCACCCTCTGCCTGCAAAATGATGGCCCGCCGATCCCGCTCGGCACGCATCTGTTTTTCCATGGCTTCTTTAATATCTTTGGGCGGATTAATATCCTGCAATTCCACGCGATTTACTTTAACGCCCCATTTATCCGTAGCCTCGTCCAAAATATTGCGTAGTTTGCGGTTTATCGTATCACGCGAGGCCAGCGTTTCATCCAAATCTAATTCGCCGATGACATTACGCAAGGTGGTTTGCGTTAATTTTTCGATGGCATCCGGCAAGTTAACGATTTCGTACACGGCCTTTTTGGGATCGGTAATTTGAAAATAAAGTAAGGCATTGATTTCGATAACCACATTGTCTTTGGTAATTACCGACTGCCTGGGAAAATCGTAAACCGTTTCGCGCAAATCGATGCGATTAATGGATTTGTGGATGATAATCTGACGACCGTCGGGCATTACTTTAATGTACTTCCATTCAATGCGCCGCGGTGTTTCGAATATCGGCCAGATGATGTGAATACCGCTGCCCAAAATTCGATGAAATTTTCCCAAACGTTCGACAACCATGACCTGTGCTTGCTGGATCATCACCAATCCCTTTACGGCAAATGCGATTACAAACAAGGCTACGGCAATCATAATTACGGTTGCTGCTGTCATTGTTTATTCTCCTTTTCTATTGGTTCTACAATCAGGGTTACACCTTCCACGGCATTTACCCTAACTTTTTGGCCTGCGCCTATGTGTTCGGCCTTCTGACTACTCGCTTTCCAGTCTTCTCCTTTTAGCTTCACGCGGCCTTTGCCCGAAAGGACCTCGATGGGCTCTTCCACTATTCCGATTTGACCGATCAGGGCATCCACATTCGTGGGAATTTGTTTTTGTTGCGGGTACAAGTATTTTAAATATAACGGGCGGATGGTTAAAAACAGAAAAACAGTAGCCACGGTAAATGCGAAAATCTGCCACCAAAAATGTGCCTGAAAATAGGCAGGAATAGCGGCAACAAAGCAACCCAGACCGAACGTACCCACAATAAACCCCGGGGTAAAAATTTCGATAATCAAAAAAATTACCCCTAGCAAAATCCATAAATACCACAATTCCATAGCACCTCCCTTACTTTTAAAAAATGCGCAAATTCGCCTTTACGCCGAACTTTGGTTATCTCCGTGGACGATCTGCGCCATCCGAATCGAAATGACGAACATTCATACAAACAAAATCTTCAAATATTCAAAAACGGTTACCATGGGTGAGAATACTCGCAAATATTTACAGTTTGGGGCAAAAAATTGTATAGGTGTTTGTCATCTTCGGTTGCAATAAAAACATGCGCGCAGAAAAAGTATTCTTGCATATCCCCCCCCACACACGTTCCTTTCCGCTTTGCCAAAACCCGAATCAATGTAATTTCCAGCGCAAACCTAAGCCAAAAGCGTATTCCCTAATTCCGCAGCTCCGCCCCATCCGCAGTATCGCACTTATTCCGGTTCCAGACTTGTATTGGTAGGTCATTTTTATCAATGCCCCTTTTTTGTCGTAAGGTGTAAAATTCAGACCGACAAATATTTCCGTATGTTTAAAAATAATACTGCTCAATCCGGCACTGACCAATCCGTTTAAATACATGGGTTGATCGTAAAATAACTGAGTCCGAAAATTCAACCAAGAAGGTCCCAAGCGCACAAAACCGCCTGGCAGCCAATGTTTATTATCCCCTATATTCCTTGAAAAGTAAGAATAGGCAACGCCGAACCCCAAATATTTGAAATCAAAATAAAAAGAGGGTGTAAAAATAAAATAGGTTACATGCGAATAGGAATATCGATTTTGAGCACCGGAAAGATCGCAATGCTCTTCCATATCATTTAAAACCTGGCCTTGGGCAGCAACAGCGAAGTTTTTATTAAACCGGTGGCTAATTCCTGCCCCTGCTTCATTGAACGGTACCGTTTTTTTATGCAAAACCTGATCACTGCAATCACGCGCAATTAACGCATATTGGCCGATATCACCGTAAATTTGAACAGTGGTTTGTGCGGAATCTACGGAAGGGGTGGAAATACTGATAGGCATTAACAAGATGAAAATATAGGATAGGCTTCTTTTTAATTTACTTAATTTGCGCATGCCTCTTCCGAGAAAATTCAATTTTTCGGCAATAAATTTACAATAAAATAAATCAAAAGAAAGAGGAAAAATTTCATACTGCGCTTTTTTAACGAATTTTGCTTTTCCCCTTATTTCTCCGAATGCGGGCATAAAAAAAACTCCGGCCGAAACATTCGCTACGACCGAAGCTTTTTCTGTTTGCAACAACGGGCTTAAGCATTAACCCAGGCAATGGTTTTATCGCGTAACGAACGGTTTAGCAAATCGGCATGTTCGGCCGTGATAGGCACTTCCAAAATTTTATGCAAGTGAATTTGATTGTCCGTTTCCACATGAATCGAGCTGAAGATCAACAAGCCTTTGTCCAAGTTCACGGTGTAAACACCCATTTCGTTTTCTTCGGCATAGCGTTGTACCAACTCATCCTTCAATGCTTGCTGCAACCCGCCGGCTGCAAAAATACGAACATGTAAAATCACATCGAATTCGGGATTTTTTTCGGCAATGGCCCGCATGGTTTGCACGAATAACTCTATGGTTTCGTCAATGGGCGTTTCGCCGCCAAACATTAAAATAACACCTTCCGGATCAAAATCGATTACGCTTTGAACCACTTGCGGTACATTGTCTTTTTGCACGATAAAGTGCGCTGCACGTCCTTCGTTTAACGAAACAAACACCGCTTCGGTAGCAGCGCTAATGGCATTGCAAATTGTGTTATTCACCGAAATAATCGCTATTTTGGTGTAATCATCCAAAACATGCTCGGCAACCACCTTGCCTGTTAAGGCTCTCAAATAAATCTCTTCGGCAAAAGTTGTTTTCGCCATAACAATCTCCTTATTTTTTTGTTAGATATATTTAACATTACAAAATAATACTGTTTGATTAGCGATTTTTTGTAAAGTTACAATCCGTTTCCATAGCAGGTAAAACAAATAACTATTCGTATTTAGAAAATTTTACTACCTTTTATTCTTTGCAAAATTTCGGAAACTTGCGTAAATTTATCGATAGTCTATTCACAACCACACAAGAAAGGTAGAATCATGAGTGAACCGATTGATGTCGGCTGTGCGCGTCCGACCGGAGGCCCTGTGGGCGAATCACCGGCTGAGACACATGCACCGGAAAACGATGTCATCAAACAAAAGGAGGTCCAAATGGTCCAAGTAGGCAAAAAAGCCCCGGATTTTACGGCACCCGCTTATCATAAGGGGCAATTTGTTAACGTTAAGCTTTCAGACTATCTGGGTAAATGGGTACTGCTGTGCTTTTACCCTGGTGATTTCACCTTTGTCTGAGCAACGGAAGTTTCGGCAGTTGCCGAAAAGTATCCCGAACTTCAAAAATTAGGTGTCGAAGTTCTTTCCATGAGCATAGACAGTGTATTCGTGCACAAAATGTGGAATGACAACGAACTTTCCAAAATGGTGGAAGGCGGCGTTCCTTTTCCGATGATGTCGGATACCGGTGGGCGCGTGGGTAAATTGTACGGTGTGTACGACGAAGATGCCGGCGTTGAGACGCGCGGTCGTTTTTTGATTGATCCCGATGGCGTTATTCAGGCCTTCGAAGTACTTACGCCGCCTGTTGGTCGCAATGTTAACGAAACACTGCGCCAAATTCAAGCATTTCAATTGGTTCGCGAATCCAAAGGCACGCAGGCTACACCATCCGGATGGAAACCGGGTAAAGCAGTACTTAAACCGGGGCCGGATCTGGTCGGCAATGTCTGGAAAGTGTGGAAAACAAGCGAAGCTTTTGACGAATAGACTCGGAATAAATTTGCTTTAAAAACGATTACGTTCTAATTTAAAGCAACGTACAAAAATAATCTCCGATCCTGTCCGTCCCTCCGGGATTGGCAGGGCGATGGGGAAGCCGGGCAACCGACTTCCCTGCCCGATGGATAATGTTACGATTATCCTGAATTGGCAAAGGAGATAATGTAAAATATGAATGCTTATTTACGGTATTTTACGTTATAAAGCCTCTTGCCAATTCGGCAAGAGGCTTTTTTTGTTTATCGAATTTAATTTGCAAAAAGCGAGGCGGAACGTGCGATTTACTTGGAAAAACGCTACCGATTCTTTAACCCGACGTGATACTTTGACGATCAGTTTGTTCGGCGCATTGTGGGGGTTAATGGAAATTACGGTAGGCGTCACGATTAAAGGTTTACGCATTCCCATGGGCGGTGCCATTTTAACCGCTATTGCTGTGATGATATTTACCACCGGACGTTATTTCGTTCCCAAACCCGGTGCCACCGTAATGATGGGAGCCGTGGCGGCCATCCTTAAAATATTTTCCATCGGAACCATTATTGCCAGCCCGTTTTTGGCAATTTTAATGGAAGGTTTAATCGGTGAAATCATACTTACCGTTCTTGGCACCAATCGCTTTAGTTTTGTTTTAACCGGCATTGTTCTGCTGCTTTATTCGGTTTTGCATCCCTTTATTTCGCAAGGTATTATTTTCGGGACCGATATTTACAAAATTTATCTCGAAACATTCAAGCGCTTGGGAGAGGTACTTCATATTCCCACTTCCCACCTGTTGTGGATTATAATGGCCTACGCCGGGCTGCATTTAATTTTGGGCTTTATTGCTGGCTGGATGGGTTTTAAGCTGTCTCGTAAGGTTGAAGAAGAACTTTTGATTTTGCGCAAACAAAAGGAGAAAGTGGCATGAAGCGTTACCGAATAACACCACTTATTCTGCTTTTAAGCATTGTCTTCATTAACAAACGCAACATGTTTTTGCTGTTTTCCGTAGCCATGATTCTAAGCGCTGTTGTGGATTTGCAAGCACTGCGTACGCTTTTTCGCCGTAAGTTCCTACTTTTTCTGGGAATTTTGGTTTTCGGTGTGCCGTTGTTCATCGGCCAGCGCGAATCGGCATTTTTGGGTATTCCCTATTCTCATGATATTTTGCTAATGAGTATTAATATGGGATTGCGCAGTTTGATTATTTTAACGGCCATTAAAATATTTACCGGCCATGTTTCGGTGGATCAAATGAGTGAGTGGCTTAAAAAAATTCGTTTGAAAAATTTCAGTGAAGTATTTGCCACTGCCATGCACTTACTACCAACCGTAAAAGAAATCTCCCTACGCACATTCGATGAATTTCGCAATTCCCCGAAACGGCTTAATCTTTTTGCACACGTCTTTAATTGGACGGCCAAACTAATTGCCAGATTACTATTTTTTGCCGAAGATTCCGTACCGGAGTAACGGAACAATTGTGATTTATTTTGGCCAACCGCTTTTCGGCCGTGCGCTTTCCCCAATGCCACATTAAAAACAATGGAGAACGTAAAGATGCGAATGCCCTGTTTGTTCTGCGTTTTATCGATTCTTTTTACTGTGCCTTCTTTTGCCGCATCCAAACCGCAGGCAAAAACGGACAGTTTAAAAACGTACTGGTTAAGCGAAATTGTAATAACTGCCCAAAGACAAGAGAACAAACCGCTTACCCCTTTGCTGGAAATCAACACCCGCGCCATTCGTCGAACGGACATTACGGAGGTAAGTCAGGCATTGAATTTGGTTCCTTCTTTGAATTTGTCCGTGAGTGCAAAAAACGAAAAAACTTTTCGGCTGCGCGGAATTGATCAACGCCAAATCAGCGTTTTTTTGGATGGCATTCCGATTTCCATCCCTTACAACGGCATGGTCGATCTCTCTCAATTTAGCGAAGATAATATCGCCAAAATCCGCGTAGCTTCCGGCATCTCTTCCGTTTTGTTCGGCACGAATAATATCGGGGGTTCGGTGAACATCATTACCGAAGAACCGTCTGTTTCGGGCAAAGCAAAAATTCGCCTCGAAACCGCTCCCTATGGGCATTTTTATGCTTCAGCTTCTCTGGGAAAATCGTTTCATCGTTTGATGTATCTTGTTTCTTTTGCGTACAATAATGCATCGGACTTTGTTCTGTCCCAAAACAGCCCACCCATGCCCAATGAAAACGGGAACAGACGCGATCATTCGTCTTTTAGAAAAATGAACGGTTTTGCCAAAATACGTTACGCTATTAACGACCATCATTTGGTCGGCCTTCATTTGGGCTGGGTAAACAATCGTTTTGACGTTCCGCCAAATGCCGTAAGTCAGCGACCCCGCTATTGGAAGTTCCCCGAATGGAATCGGTATTTAATAGGGCTTAACACCTATCACACATTCAAATATCTTTTTTTACGCAGTACTGTTTATTTGGACAAATACCAAAACACGTTAAAATCCTATGACGACGCCTCCTATTCATCGCAAAGCAAACGCTATGCTTTCACTTCGACTTACGATGATTATTCACTGGGAATAAATTTGTTTCCGGAAATACGATTTTTCCCTTTCGGAAAAACTTCCGGCCTTTTGGCATTTAAAAAAGATGTTCATCGCGAACAATCAAACGGCGGAGCATTTGAAGAGTACTCCATGCAAACCGTTAGTGCCGGGCTGGAACAAAACATGCGCTATTCTCGGTACGGTTCGTTCCAAATAGCAGGCGATATCGACTACCTAAAACCGCTAAAGGCACAAAACTACAACGTTCGCGATGCATTGTTTTTAGCTAACGGACAAATTTCGTTTAACTATTCCCCGCACAAATTTTGGACTTTACATTTGGCAAGCGCACGAAAAAGCCGTTTTCCCACTTTAAAGGAATTGTACTCTCAATATTTGGGACGTTCGGTAGCCAATCCGAATCTGAAACCCGAATACGGATTGAACAATGAAATCGGTTTGCATTTCGGACATCACCCATTTAATGCGGACTGGACCGTTTTTTATAATCGATTAAGCCGTTTAATCGTTCCCGTGGTAATCGGCAAACGCCTCACCCAAATGCAAAATATCGGACGTGCCGATTTTTACGGAACGGAACTTTTCTTTCGACACCACGGGCAGCGCATCGAATGGCTTGGCCATTACACGTATTTGCAGGCGCGTAACCGCAGTAAGCAACGCACTTCTTCGCATTTGCAATACAGGCCGGAACATAGTTTCTTTTTGATGTTCAATTACAACGTAACGCCCGCCTGGAATTTAGAAGCCGAATGGCAAGGAATGGCAGGACAATACTACCAAAATCCGGACAACCTGCGATGGCAAAAACTGAACGACTATTTTTTGTTAAATGCAAGAATTCAATTCAATCGGAACCGGATGCTGAAATTTTACGTTCGCGTAAACAATATATTCGACCGTTTCTATTTTTCCGAATGGGGGGTTCCCATGCCTGGCAGGCAAATTATTTTAGGATTAAAATCAGAACTGTGAGCCGCACATGAACAGACCGCAAATCGTTATTGTTTCTGGAAAGAAAAACAGCGGGAAAACGGCTTATTTACAAGAAATCCGTCAACGAGCACAAAAACGCGGTTGGCAGGTAGGGGGCTTTTTAAGTGAAGCAAAACTGCAAAACAACGTAAAAACGCAATACCGTTTACTCAATTTGCAAACCGAAGAACAGCGCATATTGGCCTGGCGAAAAAGCGATTCATCAGCGCTGGCAACAGGCCGTTTTGCCTTTGACCCTACCGTTTTTGCCTGGGGCAATCGATTTGTGCGCCAACAACTGCATTTTCCGGTAATCATTCTGGATGAATTCGGGCCTTTGGAAATGCGCGGAAAAGGTTGGTTCGACTTACTCGGATTTTTGCTGGCGCAATACCGAGGATTGCTTTTTATTTCCGTTCGTCCCGATCTTTTATCTTCGCTTATGCATCTTATCGGAACAAAAGTTCGTACGTAAAAATAAAACAAACCGGATGGCAAAAAAACGATAATCACAACAATTTGGGATGTACAACATGGAAAATCGCATCATTCTCATAACAGGTTCTACCGACGGCATTGGCAAACAAACAGCAAAAAAATTGGCCAAAAGCGGGGCCACTATCCTTTTACACGGACGTAACGCGACCAAAGGCCAAAGCGTAAAAGAAGAAATCATCAAAAGTACCGGTAATACGAACATCAAATTTTTTAAGGCCGATTTTTCATCTCTGCATGAAGTACGCGCTTTGGCCGAGGCTATCAAATCGCAATATCCCTACTTGAATGTATTGATTAATAATGCCGGAATTTTCGAAAGTTCTTTCAAAAGGAGCAAAGACGGTTTGGAGATGACATTTGCCGTAAACCATCTGGCACATTTCCTATTAACCTGCCTTTTGATCGATTCGCTCTGTGCCGGCGCTCCGGCGCGCATAATCAATGTAGCCTCCATGGCCCATAGCGACACAATCGATTTTGACAATTTACAAGGCGAAAAAGGCTATTCCGGTTACACGGCTTATGCCTACTCCAAACTGGAGAACATTCTTTTCACATTCAAATTGGCACGTCTTTTGGACGGAACCAACATAACGGCCAACTGCCTCCATCCGGGCGTTATTAACACGAAACTATTGCGCGCCGGATGGGGAATCGGCGGAGCTTCGACGGAACAAGGCGCACAAGCTATCGTATTTTTAACCGAATCGCCGCAATTGAAACAAAAGAGCGGAAAATACTTTTTCGACTTACAAGGCGAGCGCCAACCGACAGCAATGGCTTACGACGAAGGCGTGCAGGAACGCTTGTGGAATATAAGCGAACACTTGGCTGGCTGTTCGTTTGGCAAATTACCGAAACAATGCGCCTAATTCGGGGGAATTTTTCCCATAGCTTACTATCCGAAAAATGCAATAAAAATTTCGCTCTTTTTGTCCGAATTGCTTAAATTCATTGTTCGACAACTCAGGCAACTTTGATTTAGGAGACCCAAATGTTAATTCGTTCGCTATTTTTAACATTCGTATTATTCCTGTCGATTTCAATCGCCGGACAACAGCCCCAAACCATTCCCAATTTACCATCCAATGTTTCCATTCATCGTCTCGATAACGGCATGCAGGTTTTGATGATCGAAAATCCGGCTTTGCCTATGGTCGGGGTTAATGTGGTGGTAAAAGTTGGTTCCGCTTACGAAAATTTTGCCACCAGCGGCATGAGCCACATGTTGGAACATTTGCTTTTTAACGGAACGACCACCCGCACGCAAAAACAATTGTACGACGATGTGGATTTAATCGGCGGTTACAATAACGCCAACACTTCCCAATATTATACTAATTTTATGATGGTCACACCGGCCGAAAATATTCGCAAGGGAATGGAAATTCAGGCCGATATGCTCTTCCATTCCACCCTACCGGCCAACAAGTACAAAAAAGAAAAAGGCATTGTGCTCGAAGAAATTTCCAAAACTCTGGCCGACCCGAACGAACAGGCCGAACGCAACATTCTTTCTGTTTTGTTTAAAGGGCATGCATTATCTTTGCCCACGCTGGGCACCTATTCTACTATTAAAGCCATGAAATGCAAAGATGTTTATTCCTTTTACAAAAACAATTACGTGCCCAACAATATGTTGTTAAGTGTCATCGGAAATTTCGATTCAGCCCGAATGCTCCAATGGATCAACGAAATTTACGGCAAAGCCACACCGGGTGTCATTCAACGCGAACACATAGCGGATTGGAGTGTGGGCTTCGATACAACGCATTTGCAACTTCCGCAGCCGGGGCAGGTATTTCACCGTTTTTACTCGGGCAAAACTCCGTTACTTCAGCTTTTTTACAGAATTAAGGGCAAACACGATCCCGTCTTTTTCGAACTGATGGACAAAAAACTGAGCAAACTTTCTCGTTCCGTAAAACCGCAATTGGGCGATTCCGTTCTGAACGTGCGCATGGAAACTCGCCCCACGCCGGTGGCCAATTTTATTCAGGTAACGCTTCGCCTGAAAAGCGAACCTGAAAACTACGCACCGTTGGCAAACAAAATAAATACCGTTTTGCAACAAACAAGCTTTGAATTCACACCGGAAGAAATTAAAACCGAGGCAACCAAGGCCAAAACGGCCTTTTTAAAGAACATCGAAAAGCCGCACATGTTTGGTATTTACAATGCCGATCAAATTGCCGTGCAAGGCTTCGAATCCGTGCTCGATTCGTACGACAGTGCCGTTTATTTTAAAGAAGGAAAAGCCCTGTCCGCTTTTAAAGTTCCGGCAAACCCCGTCGTGCTTATTCAACTTCCGGATAAAGCTCCGACAAACGCGGGTAAAAACAAACCGTTAATCACCAAACTTTTTCCGGCCACCAACGGGCATCCGGCATTAATTGTCAAACAAAATGCAGCCAGCAATTTGTTAGCCATTCATTATCTCTTTAAACATAAAGCACCCTTGCAATCCAAATACGGAAAAAATGCGGCTCAAATTTTACATGATTGTTTTGGTCAGCGCATGCGCTCAAAAGCCAATTTAAAGGTCAGCTCCCAATTCGGACTAACCCTAAAAGTAAACGATAATCCGTACATTCCCATGGATGACATTTATCTTCATCCCGATTTTGGGTATATTCGCGTTGAGGCGCTGAACAACAATATCGAAGAATTGATTGGGTATTTAAATGCGCAAATGAAGGATTTCGTACCAACCGAAGCGGAGTTCAAGCAAGCGGTAGCCAAATTACACGGCCTACGCATGATGCGGCGCGCCGGAAATTCGGCAAAAAAACTGTTCCGGCGTTTGTACCGCAACGAAGCGTTCGAACCTTCACCTTATCCGCCCGGACCGGATACTATCAGCTACAAACAATTGTTGGCCTTTGCCAAGGAATACTTTCAACCGGGCAATATGATTATTTCTGTTGTTTCATCGGCCGCGCCGGATGATGTGCAGCGATGGTTTGCCGATTTTTCCGGACATTCCTGGGATAACGAACCCCAACCTTATCAACCAACCATCCGCTTGCATGATAAGCCTTTAACCATCGAAAAACAGGGCGGTGGCAATCGCGCGTATTTGTACTACGGATTCAGTGAGGTCATCGAGCCGCAAGACAAACCGGCCTTACGGGCTTTGTCGTTAATTCTCGGCGATAAAATTGTCTTTGACATTCGCGAAAAACAAGGCTTAGCCTACCAGTTGAGCGCAGGCATCGAATTGGGTAACGATCGGGCTTTATTCTACATCGAGCAAGGAACACGTCCGCAAAACGTGGACAAACTGCTTCCTCAATATCCTAAATTCTTTTCAACAAAAATATTAAAAAAAGTAACGGAAAAAGATCTGCAAAAATCGGTAAATATGTATTTGGGACGCATGATGTTCCGACGCTTGTCCAGTATTAATCAGGCGTATTATTTGGGAACATCGTATTATTTTCATCATGATATTCACTACGATCAACAATTTTTACAGGCGGTAAAAAAAGTTACCTTACAGGAGGTAAAACAAGTAGCCCAAAAATATTTGCATGTTAAAAACCCGATTACGGTTATTGTTCGATAAATTTTGATAAATTGTGCACACCATGCCAATGGCCGGGCGAATTCGATCCTTTTCTCTTCGCCCAGGAGCTGGGTTTGCAAAACGGATTCGCAAAGGAATAAAAACAGGTGAGGAAAACATGAAAACCTATATTATCGCCTTAGCGATGCTTGGTATTTTTGCTGCAAACGTTTTTGCGCAATCGAATTACCTGCATCATAATTTAAATGTAATCGTACAACCAAAAGCACATTTCATTCGCGTTACCGATACGATTCGCATCCCCGAAAACATGCGTTCGGAAAAATTGGAATTTTTGCTGAACGATCAACTAAAAGTGACTTCCTTAACGCCGGGCGTAAGCGTAACCCTGATCGCCAAAAAGGTGGACGCGCTGGATACCGGCATGGATATGGAAGCGCCGCAAGTGGCCGAACGGGTCA
>Ga0256914_1000971_pt1 | contig 27311 bp, 28 predicted proteins | sample HulkmetaG_FD_191571 | JGI IMG/M metagenome (GOLD analysis project Ga0256914, IMG submission 191571) | Hydrothermal chimney microbial communities from Main Endeavour vent field at the Juan de Fuca Ridge, Pacific Ocean - Hulk | ecosystem: Environmental > Aquatic > Marine > Hydrothermal vents ... | reverse complement strand
GTGGTGAACATTCCCATGTTCAGCACTACGAATGCTAGTGCCGCAGCGACTACTACGAACGCTATCATGACGATGGCGGCCTCGATGCCAGTTATACCTTTTCTTGATTTCTTCCTGAGGTTCATGGTAGGTGTCACCTCATGAGGTGAGGCGAGTGCGTGTCGCTTATAAGGCACGCAGTAATTCGACGGTTCTGCGGTACGTTGTGGTAGCCTTGAGACTATGCAGGGCGCCTAATGGATTAAGGTATGATTCTGCGGACCGCAGAACATTGACTTGTCTTTTTTAACGAATGCCTGCGACCTACTGGTAGGGGAGTGGGGTGAATGTGCCTAAGGAGTTCCTTAGCATGTTTGTTGACGGCAAATTGATAGTTGACGCTTGCTTGCTTGGCGATGGGAATATGCTTGGATGCCATGAAGGTGATGATCGCGAGGTTGATTTAGTCACAGCTTTGGCTGGGAGGTTACCGAGTCATCCAGGGTACGTCTACATGTTTTATAGGAGACGGTCTGGATGGGTGTATTTTCTAGTTCCTTTAGCAAGAAGTGTCTGGCTACTTCTTAAGGCATCTTACGGGTATTTAGCTGAGAGGCGTAGCATGCATGTTTTACTGGATACATTAACGGAGATGTCTTACCGCATAGGTACTATTCTGGAGAAGAGGTATTCAAAAACTTTTCTTCCAACGAACTAGTGATTCCATGAGTATTTCGACTATTAGCTACTCTCCCACCGTAATACATAGGGAGGGATGATGTGCGCGTTAACACAGAATAAGGGTGTATTACTTGCGAGTGGAATAGAGCTTTTAAGGGAGCTTGACTCCGTACTGGACTTCGCTAAGTCAACGATTCAGCTTGAGCTAATACTATACATGGGTACCAAACCCAAGGGGATACGGGCTAGGGAGGCAGCGCTGGCCTTAGGCATAAGGACCAAGTCGGTGTATGATGCTCTCACAAAATTGATCTCTAAAGGCTTAGCATTACGACGCCACGATGGAACCTACGTTCTCACCGAGGAAGGAGAAAGGTTTGTTCGGAAGGTGCTTAAGCTACTTAGTGGGGGACAACGTAAGGGTTCCACAACACCAGCTGATAGCATCGTCAGTAATGTTTCTAACGCTGGTTACGGTAAACACACATATGTTGACGTGTCAAAGAACCTCTTAACATTTAAGTACATCTATGATACCTTACTGATCCTAGGTCTAACGGAACGCAAGGAAATGTCGCTAAGTGAACTTGCGAAGAGACTTGGTGTCACTCCGGCAACTTTATCGAGTTACCTAGATGTGGCCACGAGCAGGCACGGAAGGCTTGGCTTCCTTAAGAAGGTGTTAAAGTCGCGTGGAGACGGTAAAATGGATGTTTATTATAGGTTGACAGAGGCTGGTTTGCAGGAAGTTAGTAGGTTCATGGAGTATAGGAAGATACGAAACAACAAGGTCCTCAAGACCTTACTAAGAATCACTGGTAGTTATAGTATTTGGGGCGCCTTTACGAAGCTCAGTATGATGCTGAGTACCTCTGTAGTGTTTCTTAGCTTAGGTTACGCATTGACGTCATTTGATCCCTTGCTTTGGATTGCGGAGTGCTTGATTGTGTGTATGTTAGGCTTAGTGGTTACGTTGAGCAGGGTTGCTTACTCCGTTGTTAAGTGAGTTACGTACTCAGCACAGAGATTACTGCCTTCGCACACTGTGATCCTGCAGGCCCTCACATTTTTCAACTTAATTTTCTCGGTTAAGTATCTGCTTAACTCTCGGCATATATCCCTGGCTAACGACTCGGCGGTTGGTGGTCCGTTAACGTACGTTATCTTTACTTCGAAGGGTGCGCTTATTCTGACCTTTGAAGAGTCTTTCTTGTTTAAGAGTAATCTGAAGTTGTATTCTTGGTCGATGATTTCCTTCATTGCGCTGGAAAGGGTATTGAAGTCAATTACCCATTGTTCTTCCATTAGCTCCCCTTCTACACAGGCACTAACGGTAAACGTATGTCCGTGTAGTAGCGGGGTACCATTAACTGGTGTTGCATGCGCGGCATGGAACTCTATGTTCCTTACGCACGTTACGTACCTGTCTTGCTTACTTTCCTTCTTCAATGGTGATACCCCTTGGCGGTATGGGTCTTGGTTTTTCTGGGAGCTTTTGCAACACCATGAATGTCTCTGTGGAAGCTACTTCCTCTATTTTTGATAGGTAGTTTAGGAGGAATTTTGACAGCTCTGCCCAATCATGGATCCATACCTTCAGCATAATGTCGTAGGTACCGGTAACTATGCTTGCTTCCTCAACATAGGGTAAGTCATTCCTGGTGGAAGTGTCCTCAAGTATTTTCTTGGCGATCTGCACTTGGTCTAACCTAGCGTAGATGCCTCGCCTTATTCTCAGCATTATGTACGCGAGGTAATTGTAGCCAAGCTTCCATGGATTTACTACAGCACTGTAGCCTAGGATGACCCCTTCATCTTCAAGTTTCTCCATCCTCTGAATTATCGTAGATCGTGGTCTTCGCAACATTCTTGATAGTTCCGAGGCTTTAAGGCGGGCGTTTTCCTGCAACGCCCTTATTATCTTAATATCTAACTCATCCATATTCACTCAGTCCTTCCTATGATGTACTTGCGGGCTCTACTAATGAGTTTTCGTGAGTGCTAGGGATACTCTAATCAAAACTGTTTAAGTATCATGGTGCACCGATAACTCCCGGAGGTTTCGGGAACGCTGTTGCCTCCCAAACATACCTTAGGTTTAGTATATACCTAGTTAGCCTCTCTATCCCTAGACCGAAACCTGCTGAGGGCGCTAGTCCTGCCTTCAGTGCATCAAGAAACCATGAGTACTTGCCTAGGTTCTCCCCTAACTCATTAAGCCTGGCGAGCACCTCCTCATACCTGTACTCCCGTTCACCGCCATCAATTACTTCGCCGAACCCTCTCGGGAGTATCAGATTGAAATCCCGGTTATATCTAAGGTCTCTGGGGTCCCTTAGGTAATAGAATCCCCGAGACGATGACGGAAAATTAACTATCCAGAAAGGTTCGCTGAAGTGCTTACTTATGGCTTCCTCGCCTTTCTGTGTGAGTTCTCCATAGTCTGGAGTGGGTTCGCCAAGACTTCTTGCAAGTTGAGCAGCTTCGTTGAACGTTATTCTTTCAAAGGGTGGCGTGGGGCACTCGATGCCGGGGTTGAACTCCCTTACTATATCTCCTGCCTCGCTCAATACATCCACGCAGACTCTGCTAATTAATCTCTCACCTAACCTCATTACGTCATCCATGCTCGCCCCAGCCTGTTCTAGGTCGAGTTGTGTAAACTCAACTAGGTGTCGCCATGTTGCGGCGTTCTCTGGGGGCTCCTCTCTCACATTTCTTGCAATAAAGTACACTTTCCCTAGGGATGAGGCCGCTACTTGCTTAAACATTATGATGCTGGACATTAACTCGTATTCCTGATTATAAAGTAAGGTCCTAAGCTTCCGAGCACCTCTTAAGCCAGGGTCGCTCGCAGTGCTGATTACGGGGGGAAGTAACTCAATAAAGCCTTCTTCCTCTAGGAACTTACGAAGAGACTTTAATATGACATGTTGCACTTTCAGTACTTTCTGGTACTTAGGGAGCCTTATAGCCAAATAACTCTTTCTTGCGAAAAGATTGGGTACTGACGGATCAACCTCATCGTAGGAAGGATTAACTATGCCCCTATGTATGACCTCAATGTCTTCCGCAGTAACGTTACCACCGTTTAGTTCCGAAACCTTAAGCTTTGCAAAAACTTCAACACCGCCACTAGTACTTCTTCGAAGTAACTCGGCAACCCGCGGATTTCTGGTCTTAATTTTAACCTCCTTACCATTAATTCTGACTCTATACGAATCGGCGTGAGGTGCTGACGTTATCCACCCTAGTATTTCATTCACTGCTTAAGCACCATAAACGGGTTTAGACCTCAAAGAAAAGGAAAACTAGCATTTTGTTTTTTAAGTATGGATTTAGTAAGCCATTAGCTAATAACTAGTGCATAACAAATAACATATAGACAGAATTATGCGCTAATAAATGGACAATATGTCATAGCAAATCAATATTTTGCATAATTAACTGGAGTTAATTTTTAAAAGATATTCTCTAATCTTGAGAAGAAAGTTAAGGAAAATGTAGAGGAGATGCTATACTCTGGTAAATATTGTGTAATTGTAATGCGAGTGAATCTAAGAATGAAATGAGTTCCGGTATAATTGATCCTAAGCGATTATTGGTCAATCTTTGATCAATAATTTAGTTTCAATAAATGATGGAGCCGCGGCCGGGATTTGAACCCGGGGCCTCCGCCTTACCAGGGCGGCGCTCTACCGAGCTGAGCTACCGCGGCCCGTGTGGTAATTGTTACGGGGGGTTTATTAAGTTGCCCTCAAAGGGATATGGGTTAGTCAAGTGTAGTAGACGATCGATCAGCATATCCTACTTTGTATTTCTTAGGTCTTAGTGTTTTTAGTATTACATCAAAGGCTGCCCACGGATCGGTGTGCGCACCGCAAGTGTATATGTCGACGGTAGCATAAGCGTACTCTACCCAAGTATGAACGGCTATGTGCGATTCGTTGACTAGCGCTATCACTGATACTCCTCCTTTCTTCCCGCCCACTACCCAAGACTTTAACTCTATTAACGTGGCTCCAGCAGCCTTGACAGCCCTGAGAACGGTCTCACGTAACTTAGCTTCATTAGTAAGTATGTTTCTGTCTATGCCGTACATATTGGCATAGAGGTGCTTACCCACCACGATGTCATTCTCGATGCTGATCTCCGACATGTTCCCACGCACTCTCGCATCAATTGCTCTAGAATATGGTGCCATATAAGCTTATCCCAAGTTTTTTCGTGAACCTTCAGGGAAATGCCTAATTATTTGTCAGATAGTGTCACTGCATTCAATGAATATTCTCGAGGGCTTCTACATGTAATATCGAACCTCGCAGGTCATAGAAAGTTGCGTTCTGTATTGAAACACACGCCCGTAATCCCACTAGGTCTGGGGTTGCATTAATAAGCACTACTGGCTTATAGTTAAGTAGCCTCCCAACCACAGAGCCCCGAAAGCTTACATGAGTTAACACGGCACTCGCGTAGGAACCGATGTATTGCTTGTTCACTGCCAAGCCAACTTCCTCAATAAGCTTAGCGAGAACAGTGCTTCGGCGTTTCTTAATAGGGTCAGGTACTTGCGGCATGGCGGCTGCTTCAGTTCTGGGTCTGGGCGTATACTGCGCTAAGTGGACCTTATCAAACATTAGCTCCTTAACAGCTCTCAACGTAATTTGAAAGTCAGTTTCTTCCTCCCCTGGGTGACCCACTATTATGTCCGTAGCTATAGTAACTTCAGGTATCTTGGCACGTAGGCGCTGAATAATGTGTTTGAACTCCTTGAATGTATACCTCCTACGCATGATCCTTAGTACGTGGTCACTCGCAGACTGCAAGGGTATGTGAACGTACTTGAAGACTCTGGGATCCTTAAGAACCTCTATTAAATCCCCCAGTAAAGGCTCTAAGGTGTCGGGATTCACCATGCCTATACGAATGAGGTAGTTGCCGGGAACTTCTTCCAGTATTTTCATGATGAGGTCAGGTAACCTAGGCCCTCCGGAACCCAGGTCCAGGCCGTAAGATGCTGTGTCCTGCGCCGTAAGGTCGATCTCAACCGCGCCGCCCCTAACAGCCCTGCGTACCGCATCAACTATTAATTTAGGGGGGTATGACCTCAGCTTACGCCTAGCTATCTTGGTAATACAGTACGCGCAATTACCTAGGCATCCCTCAGCAACAGGTATGACAGCAACGCTACCCTCAACATGGAGTGGGAGTTTACTGGTGTCACGCTCTCCCCTGATAAGGAATTTAGTCCCCCTTGACCAGACGACCTCACATATACGATGCACGTTCTGTGGTGATATCAGTGAGGCGTTAGGAACGAGCTTATGAAGCGTATATGGCTGGGCAGAAACCATGCAGCCGGCAATGATTAATTTGGCATTTACCCTTGCAGCAATCTCCTTAAGCTTTCTTAATCTTTTAAGTATGCGTTGTTCAGTATCTAAGCGAACAGTACATGTGTTTACCACTATGACGTCCGCATCGTTAATATCGTCAACTACTTGACAACCACATTTCTGCAGGAGCGCCTTCATTAGAGAAGTATCTGCTCTATTCAACGCGCACCCGTATGTCTCGATGTATACTCTCATTACCCTGTCCATCGGTATGTCCTGATAAATCAGCTTAAAAACTTCAGAACAACAAGCCTTAGTGGTGCGTCAAATGGTGGATGATGTGCTAGACTATCAACGGTTGCTGGACCGCTTATATGAGAGGTTGCCTGAGCGAAGAGAACCTCCGAAGCTAGATATTCCGTCACTAAACATAGTGCATGTGGGGTTGCAGACACATATAAAGAACTTCAAGGAGGTATGCGATGTCTTGTTACGTGAGCCAAGGATCTGTGCTAGGTATCTTCTGAAGGAACTCGCAGCAAGAGGATCGATAGACGACTCAGGAGTGTTTATAATATACTCGAGGGTGTCGACGCAGACAATCAACTCATTGTTTAAGCGATTCCTAGATACTTACGTCAGGTGCCAAACCTGCGGATCATACCAGACCGAACTAAGAAGGAAGGGTAAGGTATGGATCATTAGGTGCTTAGCGTGCGGTGCCGAAACACCTGTAAAACCAATATAAGGGCTCACACTAAGGACTGAACAGTTATGAAGCAACACACAGAAAACAGCGGTAAGGTGTACGTGAAGGTACACGACGTGAGCGACGAGTCTGGATACCCTAGGATAGTTGTGGCCGTCTGTGATGAGGATAAGCTAGGCAAAACATATAGTGAGGGGGAGATCAGACTCGAAGTAAATGAAGAGTTCTTTGGAGGGTTCCTTGCAGACGTGCATGAAGCCTTGGACTATGTCAGGCAGGCCTACACAGGCATGCTTGTCGGGAGGAACATAGTGGAAAGCGCTGTACGTGCTGGATTAATACATCCAGAATCAGTGTTAATAGTGAACGGGGTACCTTACGCACAATTTGTGAGAATGTGAAGCTCAGGAAGTGTTCCTCTGGGTTGGAAGTCATGGGCAGGAGATTCTGCGTGCGTTGCGGTAAAGAGGAAGGACCTGACACCCCCATAATAGACGGTTTATGTCCGAAATGCTTCATGAAGGAAAGAGGGATACTAAAGTTACCGACAAAGATACGGGTCACAACATGCCCCATGTGTGGGGCGCTTTACATTCATGGAAACTGGATCCACGTAGGGGAAAACGTAGAAGATGCTATCGAATATTTCATAAACGAAACTCTTGTGAAGAGACATAACATTTACCCCGGGTTAGAGGATGTGAAGGCAAAGGTCGTAAGGATGGATTCCGGAGTGATTCACTTACGCATAATGGCCCGCTATAAAGGCGTGAGGATGACTCAAGATGCCGTAACCCACGTAGAGCTACACAAGAAACCTTGCCCCCTATGCTTACGTAACCGTAGCGGAAGCTACGAAGCAATGCTACAGATAAGGACCGTAGCGCCTGCACGGTTTGATGTAATGCGTGGCATAGGCAACAGGCTAGCTAAGGTTAAGGAGTTCAGAGAAAGCATTGTTGAGATCAAGGAACATAAGGACGGTGTGGACGTTAAATTAAACAACCAAGCAATCGGGCGTTACGTAGCAAACATACTGAAAAGAGAATACGCCGCAAAGATAACCATGACATGGGAGAACACGGGATACCTGGGCGGGAAACGCAGGAGTAAGTTAACGATCTCGGCCAGACTGCCAGGCGTAGTCTCAGGTGATATCATAGAGTACGGAGGAGAACCCGCTGAGGTAATGAGGCTGAAGAAGGGGAGAATAATAGTTAAGAGGCTAAGTGACGGCAAGATCATGACGCTCAGGCATGAAGACCTGTGGAGAAGCGGCTTTAGATACCTAGACGAAAAGGACTACGCTGTCCTTGATGGGAGAATATTGAACTATGAAGGGGGAAAGGCCGTCGTTCAAGCCACAGACTCAGGTAACATATACTTCATTAAGTCTCCCAGAATACTTAATCTTGGATCCCACGTCAAAATACTAATTTATAAGGGTAAGGCGTACCTACTCATATAGGTGGATAGGGAAAGTGGCTAGAGGGAAGAAGAGAAAGAAAAAATCTCGTCGTGAGGAAAGCGACGAACTTCTCTTACCAACGGAAGAGGGGCAAGTACTGTGCGTTGTAACAGATATTATCGGAGGTAACTACGTGAAGGTATTCTGTATGGACGGTAAGGAGAGAATGGCTAGAATACCTGGCAAGCTACGGCGTAGGATGTGGATAAACAAGAAAGACATAGTGCTGTTAGGTGTCTGGGAGTTCCGAGATGATCGGGGTGACGTATTGTATAGGTATACCCGCGATGAGAAGAAAAAGCTTCTAGAGCAAGGATACCTCGATCCCGCGCTCCTTGAGTACGAAGGTGAGTTCTAATAGCGCGAAAAGATATTGATAGGTTTCTGGATGAGTACTATAGGATAACAGGTAAGGAAAGACGGGAGGTAGATAAGGATCTATTCGAGACTGTAGAGGAGGTTTTCGACACAGCAACCGTGAGGTCGTTGCTGGATCTTGTTCGAAGAGGCGTGCTCTATGAATTAAAGGGAGTGGTAAGTGCTGGGAAGGAAGCTCGAGTTTATTGGGGTGTTTCACCTAAGGGTGATGACTTAGCAGTTAAGATATACCTAACAGCGACAGCGGAGTTCAGGAAAGGCATGTTAAAATACATAATCGGTGATCCCAGGTTCGATTCCTACATACCTAGATCGACCAGGAAGCTCATGATATTGTGGGCACGGAAGGAATTCAAGAATTATAAACTGCTATATAATGCAGGCGTTTCTGTTCCAGAGCCAATAACACAACATGATAATATCCTGGTGCTTCAGTTCATTGGAGAGAATGGAGTGAGGGCACCACTCCTCAAGGAAGTGAGCCTAGATAGCAAAGAATATGAAGAACTCTTCTGGGCAGTGCTTAATGATGTACGTAAGGCGTACCGAGGTGCGCGCCTAGTTCACGGTGACCTCAGCGAGTATAACATAATGATATGGCGAGATAAGCACTACATAATCGATGTAAGTCAAGCCGTAAAGATAAGCCACCCTCATGCTATGGAACTGCTGATTAGGGATCTAAGGAATATCAAACGTTTCTTTAGTGATGAGGTAGGTATCGATACCCCAGATGTAAGGGAAATGTTTAGGTTCGTGACAGGCGAGGATCCAAAAGGGTACCTGGCACTGATTTCTTAACCCGCAGAGACACTTTAGTTGTAGGGGGTAAGAACGTGAGCCAGGAAGGAGACCTAACGCCTGGAGCGACAAGACTATATCTTAGGATCCCAGTAGACAGGATAGGTGCGTTAATTGGTGAGGGTGGCAAGGTACTACGAGAGCTGGAGGCCAGGACTGGTACGAAGATCACCGTGGATAGTGCGAATGGCGCTGTAGTAATAGAGCCGGCCACACCGGCAACCCGGGTTGACAGGTTACTCAAGGCGCGGGACTTCATAAGGGCTGTTGCAGCTGGTGTGTCTCCTGAGAAGGCGTGGAGAGTTCTTGAGGAGGATCAGGTATTGATGATAATAGACCTAAAGGAAGCGGTAGGGGAATCACCGAATCACCTCAAGAGGATTAAAGGAAGGTTAATTGGTGAGAAAGGGAAAGCACGGAGGAACATAGAGCAAATGACCGGTACTACAATAAACATTGGTCGGGATAAGGTAGTTATAATAGGGGATTATGAGAGCGCACAGGTTGCTAGAGAAGCGCTCGAGATGTTAATTCAAGGACGTAAGCACTCTACCGTTTACAAGTACATTGACAGACTTATGAGGGAAGTTAAAAGGAGAAGGATGACGGAATACTGGACCCCTAGCCCGTTCGAGTGATATAATGATGAGTTGGGGGAAGGATCCCCTAGCTGAGCCTCATGCTATGATGTGGGGCCAAAGCGCTGAATTATCATTAGCCCCTCCTGCGTTAGTTGAGTGTAACCGCTCTAACCTACGCAAGTTATTCTCTATATGCGTATTTATGAAATGAAGAACCTTAAGGATGTAGTAGAAGGATTAGGAGCCCTTTCACCCCGCTTAGGGTGTGGTGGGCCCGGGGGGATTTGAACCCCCGACCTACGGGTCTCTCCCAGGGGATTCTTCATGTCATCCCTTGCTAGGTCCGCAGACCCGTAGTGTTGGACTGGAGCTCCGGCCCCCGAAGGGGTCCGCCGCTCTGCCTGGCTGAGCCACGGGCCCACCAGAGGTCATCCATGTAGTCTCGTGAAAATGTGTTCTCAGAGAGCTTTTAATCCTTATCTGTCATGAAAAGGTGGAGTTGACGATGACGTCGTGGAAGCTTAGGTGCACAAAGTGTGGTTTTGTCTGGGTTCTTAAGGTCAGTTACAACATAAGCGATATGGATAAGATCTATCACTATTGTCCGAAATGTAAGAAGAACACATTTCATGAAATCCTTGAGAGGCTAGACTAATGTCCCGGGTTGTCAGGGGAGGTGCATTAACATCATTAATCAGTCCGGCAACGTTCATCATCCAACTCGTTAACTGAGCTACTCGTAAATATATGGGCATATCGCTTTGATTACCTTTGCTAAGTCATCTACACTCATGGATCTCTGAATACCTTCGACACGCATACGTACGTTAATCGTTCCAGAAAGTACTTCCCTATCGCCAACTACGACCACGTACGGCACCCATTCCTTACCTGCATCACGTATCCTCCTACCTAAGCCAGTGTTCCTCACATCAACATCGGCTCGAATACCCTCACTAACTAGCTTATCACGCACCTTCTCGGCGTAGTCTTGGTGCTTGGGCTTTACAGGGATTATGCGGACCTGGACAGGGGACATGCATACGGGGATGTAGGGTGTTTTACCGGAGTCCATCATTTGCAGGGCATTACTGAAGATTGTGTAGATTAGCCTTAGTAAGGGACCTGTGAGGGTCGATGCTACTGCTACAGACGAGTCGCCTGAAAATAGGAGGGCTACGGACGTTAGCGGAATATGTGTCTTGCCAAGCGTGGTGGTTAAGGCTATCTCAAAGAATTCATTATCATCAGTATTACAGGCCACACCCACGACTCGCGTCAACCTTAACTTATCAATAACCTCCCTTACAACGTTTTCCTTGCCAATCACTACAGCAGTTAGTTTGATGTCCATGCACTTCGTAAGTACTTCAGCAACTATGTTGATGATGCTGATTGCTGAACTCAACGCCTTAGGAGCATCGCGGAACGTTTGAATGAAGACCGGGGCGGTGTCGGAGGATAACGGATCACTCCTTTCGCCATGCGCTGCATTCCTTATCCATGTGACTTCAGTCAGCAGTGCTTTGCCCTCTGCATTATCGATTATGCCTGATTCCTTCATGTTAAAGTATACGGAGGAGCACAGTGCGTGTAAGTCTGTCCCTAGCCCTTTTCTAGTCGCTATGTAACCTCCTAGTGACATTACCTTGCTTAACGTTATTCCTCCTACCTGCTGAATGACCTTCTCGTTAAGCCTACGTATTTCGGTGACGATGACTTCTCCCTTACCCAGGAGGTTCTGGTTAATTACCCCAAATTTACTGGCAAGTAGGCGCACCTTACTCATGTAGCCCCTGTCTAAGGTGTTCTCTCTGGTACCCATGAGTTGCTCGAGCAGGTTAATCGTATTGACGTACTTAACTGTGCCGGGTTCCAAAAGTTGTAAGTCATTATTCTCCTTTAGGAGGACTTCACACTTTAGTTCCTTGATAAACTTCGAGGGCTGTAAAGAAGCCGATGTGTTACCCATGTGGTATTCTCTTGAAAGTTCCGATAATGGGTGACCATAGCAAGCTATCTTGAAGGCTTTATACCAACCGAAGGGCGCCCGTATAATATTTACGTCAGTGCAGACCCTTCGTAAGGTGGTTTCGAGATCCCTGAGGATTCGTAAGGCACACTTAGCTTTAGCTAGATTACTCGAGAGATGGGCGTACGGGTACAGCACGATGTTCTCTGCCTTAACATTATGTGCGTGATGACATATGTCCTGCGCGATGTTCGAAAGATACTTCTGCGAGGCGCTGTAGTCATCCTGCTCGACGGCTGTGAGAACGACCAGCGCGTTTTGCACATGGGCGTGTTCCCTTCCCTCGATACCTTCTTCAGCTTCACGAATTGCCTTAGATCTCACATCATATGAAAAATTCTCAGCATGAATTAAGAGGATCCTCATTCTCTAACCCCCTACCACCTTCTGAGTACGGTGCATTAAAAATGAAGGTGTAATGTAATACCGCATATGATCATACCCTAGCATTAGGTAATATCGACTACGGCACGTAAGGCTCAACCCCATGCCTACAAAACTTAATAGCCTAGAGAAAGGGTTTCAACTGGTGTAGAAGGGGTAATGGAAGAGGACGAAATTGAGAAGAAGGTTAAGAGCCTAGAGGACCTAGGTTTAAGCCCTTCATTACTTAGGAAGTTATCTGAAGCTGGATATAAGACGTTGGAAGCACTTGCAGTGGCTAATGTTAGCGAGTTAGCAAGCGTTGTTGGTATACCGACACCAACAGCGCAGAGGATAGTCAATAAAGCTAGGGAGGCGCTCGGTCTAAGGTTCAAGACAGCCCTCGAGCTGAAAAGAGAAAGGATGAACTTAGGCAGGATAACCACTGGATCTAGGCGTCTTGACGAACTGCTCGGGGGTGGCGTAGAAACGAAAACAATAACGGAATTCTTCGGAGAATTCGGAAGCGGGAAGACTAACATCTGTCATCAGCTTTCAGTGAATGTGCAGCTCCCTAAAGAGAAAGGTGGGTTAGAGGGTAAGGCCTTGTACATCGATACTGAGGGGACGTTCAGGTGGGAGCGCATAGAGGCAATGGCCAGGGGGCTAGGGTTAGATCCAGATAAGGTAATGGAAAACATAATCTGGGCTAGAGCATTAAGCACTGATCATCAGATGGCAATCGTAAAGGAGGCAATGGAGCTCATACCTAAGGAGAACATCAAGTTAGTGGTTGTGGACTCCGTCATGAGTCACTTCAGGGCTGAATACCCAGGCAGAGAGAACCTAGCTACCCGGCAACAGAAACTTAACAGGCACCTACACCAACTAGCCAGGATAGCCGATATATACGACGTCGCTGTAGTTGTAACTAACCAAGTCATGGCTAAACCAGATGTATTCTACGGTGACCCAACACAGGCTGTAGGAGGCCACGTCCTAGCCCACGCACCGGGGGTTAGGGTACAGCTAAGGAAGGGTAGAGGCAATAGAAGGATAGCTAGGGTCGTCGATGCCCCGCACCTACCTGAGGGCGAGGCAGTCTTCGTGATCACCGACATCGGCATCAGGGATATTGAGGAGTGAAGTTTTGTGGATCGAACCCAAGACACTAATAATAACATCCATACTAGTCACGCTTGCGTATGCATCCTACAGAGACATTAAGTATAGAGACATACCGGAAGTAACTTGGGTACCAGCAATAATTATATCTATAATACTTAACGTCCTTTCAGGCAGGTATGACTTCCTACACACAGCTCTTTCCATGTTTCCAGTCCTCATAGTTTTCGTGATGTCTCTGCTAGGCATGATTGGCGGCGCAGATTTCCTTGCCCTACTAATGATAGCGCTCGCACATCCACAGTTCTTAATCTTCCCAATATCATTGCTCACACTGCTATACTCCCTATTAATACCTCTGGGCTTAATGACGTACTACGCTCTATGCAACATCCTCCTTCATAGGTCACTTCTTAATAAGATAAGGTGTAAGGAGGGCAGAAAAATGTACCTCATATTCTTCGGGAGGCCTATGAATGTTGAAGAAATGCTGGAGAAGAAGTTTACGTACCCACTCACCATTCCAGTAGGTAAAGGAGAGTTCATATGCCGGCCGTCCTTTTCTGACGACGATGAGGAGGAGGAACGTATTAAGGAAAGCATTAAGGGGGCTATCGTGAGGGGAGAAATTCAAGGAAATGAGAGAATATGGGTTACACCTGGCTTGCCACACGTAGTGTTCTTCTTCATAGGGTACATACTAGCACTTCTTACACCACAACACTACATTCTGACAGTGTTGACTCATTAGCGGTAGCGGAAATAAATAAACGCATCACGAACTATCATTACGCAGATGGTGAAAACGATGCGCATACTATGGGCTCCCTGGAGGATGGCTTACATAAGGAGTGCTGGCAGAATCAAGGCATGCATATTCTGTGAAGCTCTGAGGATGAGCGATGAGGAGGCGCTAGTGGTTTTCAGAAGCAAACATACTATAATTATGCTGAATAAGTTCCCGTACAATACAGCGCATGTCATGATTGCTCCTAAAAGGCATGTACCCCGCCCAGACCTGCTAACGGATGAGGAAGCCCTAGACTTGCATAAGGCGTTAAGCATTACACTACGCGCGATAGATCGTGAATATGCGCCTCAGGGATACAATATAGGCCTAAACCTAGGCAAGGTGGCGGGAGCAGGAATTGAATCCCACATGCATGTACACGTTGTCCCCAGGTGGTCTGGAGACACGAACTACATGCCCGTCACAGCAAGTATCAAAGTAATCCCTGAAGACTTACTAGTCACGTTCACGAGACTGAAGAAAGCATTCAGTGAAGTACTCTCGGATACTCGAAGCAAGTGAAGCTTAATTGTTACGTATCATTAACAATCTCATCCTAAATCACCTGTCACGATATTGTTTACATTCCATGCGTGAAGTAATGATTTATAATTAATGTTGCAGGATTTACGACGAAGGTGTAATGAAATGAGGAACTTTATAGCTGATCTCACAGGCAAAGACTTAATCACAACCCAAGACTGGGAGATAGAGGAGCTGAAGATCGCTATAAGGCTTGCAGAGGAGTTAAAGTGGAGGTACCATTACTTTGGGATGGATGAGATACCTAAGTTACTGGACAGAAAAACGTTCTTCATGCTGTTCTTCGCACCCTCTACCAGGACCAGGGCAGCCTTCGAGGCGGCAATGACGTACTTAGGCGGTCACGCACAATATATTGAATCAAGACAGACCAGAGCGGGTGAGGGGGAGGCGGTTAAGGACATAGTGGCGATGTACGACAGGTACGGTCACGGACTAGGTATAAGGATACTTGACAAAGCAATAGACTTCAAGCATGGTGTCGGTAATCAACTAATAAGGGAGGCCGCAAAGCACGTTAAGATACCAGTAATAAACATGGCCGACGACCAGTTCCACCCAACTCAGGCCCTAGCAGACTTCATGACCTTCAAGGAAAGATTCCCTCACTACAAAGGCAAGAAATACGTAATAATGTGGGCGTACTCACCGCACATTAGGGGACCCTGTAGCATTAACGCGGACTTACTCCTCTTCACACGCATGGGTGTCGACGTTACAGTAGCCTATCCCCCGGGCTTTGACTTATACCCAGACATCGTTGAGATGGCGAAGAAGAACGCGGAGGCTAGCGGAGCGCACCTGGAGTTCACGAACGACTACAGGGAAGCACTGCGTGGTGCCCACGCCGTATTTCCAAGGAATTGGGCATCAAGGCAGCTTCAAGAACTGGGTTACAGTAAGTTCGCTGAGGAAGAACTTAAGGTCTACGAGAAGTATAAGGACTGGAAGGTAACCGCCGAGCTCATGGAGTTAATGGATAAGTCAGGTGTGCTGATGCACGTAATGCCCATAATGAGGGGTTACGAGGCGGAGGACGACGTCGTAGATAGCCCGAGATCAGTCTTGTACGAGCAAGCCGAGAACGGCTTATGGACCAAAGCTGCCGTGTTAGCACTCACAATGGCTAACGTCAGGTAATGAACAAATAGAACTAGTTGTCTAACAACACCGTTTTACGATAAGCAGTTAAATTGCTTTATTTTTTTGCGGTAAAAACTATGTGACAATTCACTAAACACAATTAGCACATATTTTTTATTAAATAAGCACCCTAAGACACGAGGTAATGCCTTATGGGCAAACCTTGGTACGTTGGCATTTGGGAAGGCCAAGACTACTTAACGAATATTAACAGGACCCAAGAAGAAATAAAAATGATCATTGAGGCAGCTAGGGATCTAGAACGCAAGTTCAAGTCAAAGATACCGACGCCATACCTTGCTGGCCAAACGCTCTTCATGCTCTTCTACAACAGGTCCCTAAGGACTAGGAACAGCTTCGAAGCCGGAATATTCCAGTTAGGTGGGCATGGAAACTTCCTGAGCCCTAATGATGTCTACACGCCTACACTACCCGAGGACATGGTTGCTTACAAGACCGAGGCAATAAGCGACGTAGCTAGGGTACTGAGCAGGTATGGGAATGCTATCGCCATCAGGATCTATGCCGACGCCGCGAAGTGGATTATCGGTCGTGGCCACAGGATAGTCGAGGAGTTCGCTAAGTGGGCAAGCATACCGGTACTAAATATGGAGGACGATATATTCCACCCGTTCCAGGCCCTAGCAGATATAAAGGCTGCTCTTGATGTAATGCCGAACCTACGTGGCAAGAAGTTCGTGGTATCCTACGCATACTCAGGCGGACTAAAGCCCCTAGCGGTGCCCCAGAGCGTCGCGCTAATAGCGGCCATGATGGGAGCTGAGGTCGTCGTAGCTCATCCACCAGGATTTGAGTTACAGGACGAAATAATCCAGAAGGGCAAGGAATTCGCTGACCAGTACGGCGGATCATTCGAGGTCACGTACAACATGAAGGAGGCGTTCGAGGGAGCCGCCTTCGTGTACCCGAAGGCGTGGAGCCCCAAGGGCTTCTTCCCACCGTACAGCGCTGACGGAAAGGTCCACAAGGAGGAAGCTAAGGAGTATCAAGCTAAGTTCAAGGACTGGATAGTCACCATGGACCTCCTAGAGGAGGCCGGTAAGCCCTACTACATGCACTGTGGTCCAGCGGACAGAGGCATGGAAGTAACGGACGAGGTGCTAGACACTTACGAGAAGTCACTGTACTTCGAGGAGGCGGAGAACAGGCTCCACGTACAGAAGGCCGTAATGGCCATGGTAATGGGAAGCCGCTACGACTAAGCAACTTAAAATACCAGCCACTATGATATTTAGGTGAATCAAAGATGGAAAGAAACGAAAAATACATACTAATAGCTCTGGGCGGCAACGCATTCCAAACTAAAGGCGAGCCAGGCACGACCGAAAACTACTGGAAGAACGCCTATAGAGCCGCCAACACTATAGTCCGGATAGTAAAGGAGGGCTATAAGGTAGCGATAACCCACGGAAACGGACCCCAGGTAGGCACGATACTCGAGTGGATGGAGCGCTCAAAAGACAGGATACCACCGCTCGCAATGGACATCGCAGGCGCCATGACTCAAGGGTGGCTAGGCTACTTACTAATGCAGGCAATCGACAATACCCTAGTAAAGGAAGGCATTAGGGACAGCGTCAAAGGAGCTGTCGCAATAGTCAACCAGGTGCTTGTCAGTAAGGACGACCCGGCATGGCAGAACCCAACAAAGTATGTTGGAAGCTACTACACCAAGGAGGAAGCAGAGAGGCTTGCTAAGGAAAAAGGATGGGTAATAAAGCCCGATCCCCGAGGAGGGTACAGAAGGGTAGTGCCATCACCTGATCCTAAGGAGAACATAGAGGTGGGCGCAATCAAGAAACTCATAGAGGAAGGGTGGATAGTGATAGCCTCAGGAGGCGGCGGAATACCTGTGATAAGGAATGAGGACGGCACACTACAAGGTGTCGAGGCAGTGATTGACAAGGACCTAGCAGGCGAGGTACTGGCGACGGCACTCGGTGTGGGCACCTTCGTCATACTCACGGACGTTGACGGTGCGTACATAAACTACGGTAAGCCCGACCAGAAGAAACTAGATGTAGTGACGGTCTCCGAGCTTGAGAAGTATTACAAGGAAGGTCATTTCAAGCCAGGATCCATGGGGCCAAAGGTGCTAGCAGCTATAAGGTTCATCAAGCACGGCGGCAAGAAAGCAATGATTGGTCACCTACAAAAAGGGTACGAGGTAATCAAGGGCGAATCCGGAACAATAGTTGTACCCGACTAACAAGCCTTAACCCCACAACCTCCATTATTTTCATTGGAGGACAAAGGGTAGAGATTCTTTTTCTGCAACGGCATTAAATAATTCTCGAGAGTTCTAGTTATCGAAGGAGTGCATCTGTTAATATTTATCACTTTACAATAAACGAATACTTAATAAAATTAACAGAGTGTCTTTGAATGAGGGCACAGTTTTATGCGTGAGAAAGTAGACAAACTCATAAATAATGCATTGATAGTTACGATGAACAAGGACAGGGCAGTAATACCTCGCGGTTACGTCGCTATTTCTGAAGGGAAAATTGCGGACGTAGGTGTTGGTGACGGTAAATCCAAGTACGATGCCGAGGAAGTAATTGAAGTGAAAAGGCAGGTCGTCACTCCGGGCTTCATATGTGCGCATACTCATTTCTACGGCATACTACTCACCGGCTCACCATGGTTTGGAGTTATAGAGCCCCCATCTGACTTCCAGCAGAATCTCCAAAGGATTTGGTGGGCTTTGGACGAATCACTAACGTACGAGGACATCTACATCAGCGCGTTGCTAGGGGCGATAATGCTTGCGAGAACAGGTACAACGTTCTTCAAAGACTTGCTGGATGCCCCGAACGCTATTGAGGGTTCGCTGGATTATATAGAGAAAGCTGTCAACGAGGTGGGTATTAGGGGATTCGCGGGCTTCTCGGTGACACAGAGGAGGAGTATAGAGGAGGGTTATCAAGGAATAAAAGAAAACGAGCGTTTCGCGAAGAAAACCTGGAGCGATAAAAACACTAAGGTCAAAGGGGTCTTCACAGTACATGCGTCATTCACGGTAACGGACGAAATACTAATACAGACAAAGGAGCTAGCGGACAAGTACGGCACGATATACGCTCTCCATGTTGAGGAAGGATTGATAGACGTGTACCATAATATAGAAAGGTACGGAAAACGTCCCATCGAAAGAATGCGTGACATAGGTTTCCTCTCACCGAGGCTACTTGCGATACACGTCGTGCAGGCCATCGAGGACGAACTAAAGATACTTAAGGAATTCGACGTTAAAGTAGCTCACAACCCCATGAGTAACATGATAAACGGTGTAGGCGTACCTCCAGTCCCTAAGATGCTGGATATGGGGATAACTGTAGGTATAGGGAATGATGGGTACATAATGGATGTGTTCGACAACATGAGGACAACTTACCTACTGCATAAGGTGGCGTTGAAGGATCCACGGGTGATGCCGGTTGACAAGGTTGTTGAGATGGCGACGATAGATGCGGCAAAGGTGCTTGGGGTAGATGATCGTATGGGCTCCATCGAGCCGGGTAAGGATGCGGACATAACAATAGTAGTGCCTGACTTTGTGCATACGCCTCTTGACGAGAGAACAGTGTACGGACACTTAGTAAATACGTTCACAGGGAATGACGTGTGGGGCGTGTTAGTTGAGGGTGAGTGGGTAACTAAGGAAAGGAAGCTTGTTAACGTGGATGTTGAGGAGGTCATGGAACGCGCGCATAAGGTGATTAATAAGTTGTGGGAACGGATGTTGTCTATGGAACCCAAGTACAAGATCGAATACCTTAAGCCATGAGCTTTTGTAGGGGTGATTCAGGTATGGTGGATATAACGGTCGAAATAGCCGGTTTAAAGTTCAAGAACCCCATAATGAATGCGGCATGCCCCATTTCGAGGGATGGTAAGGCGCTGGAGGAGTTGGCTGCTGGCGGTGCAGGAGGCATAGTGTCGAAGACAATAGGTGTAGTGCCGGCAAAGGTACCGAGACCACATATGGGTGTAGTGAATCGGGGCCAACTCACAGTACTGACCCCCGTAAAGAGAGATGGGAAACTAGAGACGAAGATAACGCGCATACGTGGTGCATACTACGGGTTCCTGAACGCTGAGCTATGGACTGACCTACCCCCAGAGCAGTGGTTCGAGAAAGAATTGCCCTACGCGAGGAGGGTTGCTGAACGTTACGGTATACCGCTCCTAGCAAGCATAGGGTATAAAGCACATGAATTAGCCGAGCTAGGACCTAAGGCAGTAAAGGCGGGGGCACAGGGTGTCGAGTTCTCAACTCATTACCTCGGTCACGACTACACACCAGTTGTTGAGTCAGCTAAGGCGCTTAGGGAGGCCGTTGACGTACCCATATTCCCTAAGTTAAGTCCGCATATTTGGGGTCTCAAGGACTTAGTGAGGGAGCTTGAGAAGGTAGGGGTCGACGGCATCGTGGCTATAAACACGTTAGGGCCAGCGCTCCATATCGACATAGAGACCGGTAGACCAATAATGGGAGGACCTCACGGACACGGCTGGTTATCGGGGCCTGCCCTCAAGCCTGTCGGCATAGCCACTGTAGCTGAGATAGCTAAGGTCACGAAGCTCCCTATAATAGGCGTTGGTGGAATATCTCAGCCAGAGGACGTTATAGAATACATAATGGCTGGTGCATCAGCCGTTCAGGTATGCACCCAAGCAATAGTTGAGGGACCTAAAGTATTCAGAAGATTAGCTGAAGGTGTTGCTACATGGCTAAAAGAGCACGGGTACACCTCACTAGAAGACATAAGGGGTAAGGCCCTCAAGTACCTAACGGACCTAGCTGGCTGGTACGAAATCAGGAACCCCGTGGTTGACGAGTCAAAATGTATAGGATGTGCACTATGTGAGCAATCATGTATTTACGATGCCGTGCATGTGCAGGAAATTAACGGCAGGAAAGTAGCTGTGGTCGACAAGTCAAAATGCTATGGTTGCGGACTCTGCACGACCTTATGCCCGACAAGGGCCATACACTTCCCGGAGGACTACTGGCCCAAGTGATATTCCTCTGCGAAGCACTCCTCATAAACTAGCCTGATCTTTTAACTGAAGCTAGCAAACCGTTCTATGTTTCCCTTGCCTTTGCGTGGTTAAATTAGCTGGGGCGGTGCTTTAGCTTACGTTAAAACTCCTTTAAAAACTTACATGCCTCTCAGTGAGTGAGGTAAGGGTAATGACAAAGCACATAAAGTACTTGCAGTGCTCAAGGTGCGGTAAGAAATATTATTATAACGAGAAACCCATAACCTGCGTTAATAATGATCTTGGGAGGCTAGACATAATCTACGATTATGAGGCGCTAAAGGAGTTCTACACGCGTGACTACGTGGCTAAGAAGCCCCTAATTAACCAATGGAAATACTTTGACCTTCTTCCCCCAACTAAGGAAGAGAACATAGTAACCTTAGGTGAGGGTGCAACCCCCCTCATAAGAGCGAATAGGTTAGCTGAGAAGCTAGGCATAAGGAAACTTTGGTTAAAGGACGAGACCCGGAACCCTACAGCATCATTTAAGGATAGGGGCATGTCAGTATCAGTCAGCGTGGCTAAGGAGTTCGGATTCAAAAGAGCTACTACTGCGTCATCGGGCAATGCAGCCGCAGCCCTTGCAGCCTACGCCGCCAAGGCGGGTATGGAGGTCTACGCTTTCGTCATAGAGCAGGCTGGATACGGTAAAATAGCGCAACTACTGTTCTATGGTGCTCGTGTCTTTAAGGTCAGGGGTCTTGGACGTGAGGACCCGACAGTGAAGCTCATGAAACTAACATACGAGAAGTTCGGATTCTACCCGTCCCCAAGCTTCGGACCGTTTAATCCTTACCAAATTGAGGGCCCGAAGGCGATATCGTATGAAATAGTAGAGCAGATGAACTGGGAGGTTCCTGACTGGGTCTTCGTACCCGTAGGTGCGGCATCATTACTTACTGGCGTGTGGAAGGGATTCCGGGACTATCGTGAGTTAGGACTTATAGATAGGATGCCGCGCTTATTCGCTGTGCAGTCAAAGGGTAATCCTCCCTTCGTTAGGGCGTTCAAGGAAAGCCAGGACCCACATAACATTAAGCCATGGGATAAGCCCCATACAATAGCTTGGGGTCTTGAGGATCCGTATCCATGGGATGGTGATGCAGGAATAATGGCTCTGAGGACAACGAGCGGGGATGCTGAGGAAGTGAGTGACGACCTAATACTTAAGGCTATGAAGTGGCTGGCCCAGTACGAGGGAATATTCGCGGAGCCCTCCGGGGCGGCAGGACTAGCTGGCTTAATGGTAGCGCTTGAGGATGGCAGGGTGGGTAGGGATGACGAAGTTGTTGTGCTGGTTACTGGTCATGGTTTAAAGGATCCTGACATCGTCAAGGAAACCGCTGGGGATGCGCCAATAATTAATCCAGATCTTGACGAATTCAGAGAAGTCCTAGGGAAGAGGTACGGTATTCAACTCTAATATAGGTTTTCCGCAATTTCGGATTAACTTACCCTTTTAAGCCTAGACCTACGGGAATTAATGGCGATTTTGGTGGCTAGGAAGCAACCAGCGATATCAATAAACAGCGACGGAGGCATAATAATAGATTCAACGGCGATTATAGATGGTCATGAGGATCTGGTGCCAAGGATCATAACACACATTCATTCCGACCACACAAGAAGGCTTAGGACATCCATTCAAAAATCCAGCCTCCTCATAGGTACACCATTAACTCTGGAGTGGCTGAAGGTTCTGGGCTTCAAGATCCCCGACTCAAAGATTGTGCCACTGAACTATGACCAAAGCATAGAGCTAGGGGGACTGAGGATATCGCTAAGGGAGGCAAACCACATACCGGGAACAGCCCAAGTTCTCGTGGAAACTACGGATCAGCGCATAGTATACACGAGTGACTTCAAAAAACCAGGTGAGCGAACACCCATCCTAGATGCCGACACGTTGGTGATTGACGCTGTTTATGGGGATCCAGCATTTCAAAGGCCCTTCGATGAATACATAGATGAAGTGCTAACTGATCTCATAAGGGAGTTACTTGCTAAGGGTCCTGTATACATCTACGGCTATTACGGTAAGGTACAGGAAGTAATGGATATACTTAGGAGGAACGACTTGGATGCCCCCTTCGTGCTAAGCCATAAGCAGTATGTACTAGCGAAAGTGGCTGAGAGGTTTGGCATGGACTTCGGAGATTACCTGCACGCCAATTCCAGGGAAGCAGAGGATGTAATGCGTGACGGTTGGTATGTATACTTCACGCACTTAACGGCCTTAAGACGCGCACCTAACGGATTAGGTAATCATGTATTGCTAAGTGGCTGGGAATTCAGTAGGCCCTTCAAGAGGCTCGGAAGCAGGAGATGGTTAGTTGCCTTCAGCGATCATGCTGATTTTACGGGTTTAGTTAAGTATGTTGAGAATGCTAAGCCAGAGCAAGTTATAGTTAATGCTCGAAGGAGTACTGCTGGCGAGAAGTTTGGGGATTACATAGCGAAGAGACTTGGTGTTAAGGTAAAATTACTCCCTTAGTTCCTCATACTTAAACTCAACTTGTTCTCTAGATAGGACGTCACTTATGCTTAATCCGTATTCCTCCATGAGTATAAGTATGGCTGCTTGAGGCGGTATAATTCCCTTCTCCGTTATTATTGCGTCTATGTATTCTGGCGGCGTAACGTCAAAGACAGGATTGTATACCCTCACCTGAGGGTTAGCCTTCAGCCATTCATCCTCCACTATTTCATGAGGATCCCTTACTTCAATAGGCACTAACTCCCCTATGACTGTCTGCGGACTGAACTTGTATGTCTCGGCAGCTACGTAGAGCCTTACTCTTGCTTCCTTCGCCGCTAAGGCTACAAGGGACGTGCCTATCTTATTTATTACTGCTCCGTTAGCGGCTATGGTGTCAGCTCCGACAACGACTTTATTCACGCGCTTCATGAAGTACCTTACTGCCGAATCAGGTATTAATATGACGTCAAGCCCCGCATCAGCTAGTGCCTTAGCGGTGATTAGGCCCTGCATCTTTGGTCTAGTCTCCTTAACGTATACCTTATTCACCTTACCTTGATTATGGGCTTCCACGATTACTGATACCGCTGCTGTGCTGTGGCAGTGAGTCATGATAACGTCTCCGTTCTCTATACGCTTCGCACCGAGCCCCGCAATCACCTTAACAGCGTTCTTAGAGTATTCTATGAACTCCTCCGCAGCCGACACCACTATCTGTTTAGCCTCCTCAACGTTCTCGGGAGACGCTCTGAGTAGCCTAGTCATTACGTATGATATAGCGTTCGGTAACGATACCGCAGTAGGTCTTGCAGACTTAACGTATTTGGCAACTTTCTTCATGTAATTTACGAAATCCTCGACATCATTGCCTTCGTATTCTTCGGCAGCAATAGCTAACGCTTTAGCCCCTGCCCTGGCTATCCTTCCAGCTCCTCTAATGATCATTGTTCGTATGTCTTCCCTTATCTTCTTAACTTCCTCGGGGAGTGTGCTGGTGTTGAACTCTGTCATAGGTTCCTCACCTCCGAAATGAGAGATTCTATACTTGGGACTTTCGGAGGCCAACCATATACTTCCTTAATTAGCAACGGAACGGCTTGAGGGGCTATGACCCCGACCTCCGTTATTATTGCGTCTATGTATTCCGGCGGTGTAACGTCAAAGAGTGGGGCGCGAACCAATACCTTACCAGCTAATTCACTTATCCTGTCCTTGGGGATTATGAGGCCGGCATCACTTAATACAACTCCCTCTATCAGTTCTCCAAAGACTGTCTCTAGCCCCATCTTGTAAGTGCCTGCCGTGACGTAGAGCCTTACTCTTGCTTCCTTCGCCGCTAAGGCTATTGCTGAAGTTCCTACCTTATTAACAACAGCACCATTAGCAGCTACGGCATCCGCGCTTACGAAGACCTTACTTATGCGCTTCATTACGAATCGAACGGCGGAATCAACTATGAGTGTGGTGTCTATACCTAGTTTACTGATCTTGGCCGCAGCGATTTTTCCTTCCCCTATTGGCCGTGATTCTGTGATGTAAACAGAGAACTTTATTCCTCTGTCGTACGCCTTCTTGAATAACTCCAGTATTGTGCTACTGTATGAGTGAGTTAGGACAACATCACCGTCCGTTATCCTTCGGGAACCTAGTGTGGCGACACACTCTTTTACCATCTCAACCCGCTCAATGATTCCATTAATGATCCCAGGAACACGGCTCACAGCTTCATCAACACCTTCTTCCTTAGCTAACCGTATGAACTCCTCCAGAAAGTTGCGTGTTAGGTTCACCATCACTATAGATGTTGGGCGTGCCTGAATCATTAGCGGGATCGCTACCTGGATAAAGTGTGGGAACCCGTTACCGCATTTCTCAGCAGCATCCTTCAATATATTGAGTACTTGGTACGCCGCCTCCGTAGAACCCATGATTCTTCCTTCCCTCAGGTTCCTTGCAATCATTTCTGCTTCCTTAAGGAATTCACCGCATCTAGCTTTGCCTCTCTTCAGAAACCATCACCTATACAAAATTATGGTATGGAATGCTAATTAAGCTATCCAACATTGATTGACCTCTTGATTACGAAAAATGCGTTCTATTCGCGGTGTACATAACATCCGCTGTTATACCTTCTCCTCCCTCACTTGAATAAGTACCTTGCACGCCTCAAACCACTTAAGTAACGCGTGTTTGGGCGGGACACCCCTAGGCCCTTCATATGCAGCATTCAATGTTGCGGCGCAGGTAGCTACCTTCATGGCGTCAACCTCACTATATCCTAGGATCAAAAAAGCTGTAAAGACACCCACGTAAGCATCACCGCACCCCACAGTCGAGGTTGTCTTGTACCCTAGCGCTTCTGGCGGGACAGCGTTCACGGATATCATGGTACTCGAGGAAGGATCCATGAGGATAGAACCCTTCTCTCCCCGCTTCACGAGGATCTTTAAGCGCGGATTGACTTTCTGCACAGATTTAATCGCCTCAAGTAACTCATTCGCTCTTGCCATGATGAGTAACTCGCCTTCATTAGGGGCTAGATAATCTACCTTCTCTAAGATGGGCTTCAACACTTCTAACCCGTGCTTTGACTGCGCTCCCGGATCCCAGACAACGGTTTTCCTTAATTCCTTCGCCTTACTAGCAAGTTCGAGTGCTGTAGGTAGTGGTGGGTTAGTTATTAGTACGTACTGAACGGCGTCTAGGTAAGTGAGTACTTCTTCATCTATTTTCTCCGGAGTCAGTTTAGTGTTCGCGCCATAGTAACTGTAGATTGCCGTGTTTCCACTCCTATCAACAGCCACGAAAGCCTGACCTGACTCCGCATCATTAATAATCCTTATTATATCCGTTACAATGCCCTCCCTCCTCAATGCGTCTATGTGTTTCCTCCCTATGTCATCGTTCCCCACAGCCCCAAAGAAAACTACCGCCCCCTCGCCCAGAACCCTTGCTGCTGCGACGGCCGAATTACCTCCTGAACCACCGAGGTACCTGGTTAGCCTGTGCACCACTGTTTTCGGCGGTGCGAACCTATCCACGTATAACGTTACGTCATAGTTTAGTGAGCCCACCACCATTAGCTTGGGGTTCAAGGCTATCCTCTCTAGTGAATAGGTGTTTATTCCTGTTAAACTTAACCGTGTAAGTGTTGATAGAAGGGCCCGCTGGGAGAGGCCCTGATCATTCTGAGCCGTAAAGGCTCTGTCCCGGGCCTCGAATCTACCTTACTTATTGAGAGTAAAAAGAATTTTGTAGTTCAGTCCCTTCGAGGTCTGCTTAGGATATGTTAATGAAGCGCTCTAGCTGGGTGGCTACGTCACTTAGCCCGTACTTAATTAGGGTTTCCTTCTTGGGTATTCCGCGGTTGTCCCATCCTCTGACTTCATAGTACTTCATGAGTAGTGCGCCGTATCCTTCCTTGCTTAGCTTAGCTCCAGCCAATGGTCCCTTAGTTAAGGGGTCCTTGAACCAACGCTCCGGCGGGTAGTCCATGAACTTACTCCAGCCCATACCCATGGCTGCGTGTTCCCTGACCCAGAATGCCCTTATTAGTGAGTATACCCTATGGGCGAATTCATGTAGTTCGTCCCAGGTGAAGTCAACGCCTGTTGATGCCCTGATGAAGTTGAGGTAGTAGTCTAGGTCTAGACCTAACTCAACCCACGGGAGACGGCACATGACGAAGGACTCAAACAGCGCGCCCCTAATGTTCTGCATCCACACAAGCTTCTCTGCCTTCTCCGGCGAGTAATTATCGCGCCCCATCTTCAGCTCAAGGGATATGAACCACGCATCCTTATGGTGCGCACCTATACTGCATGTGCCGT
>Ga0256914_1000970_pt1 | contig 27367 bp, 26 predicted proteins | sample HulkmetaG_FD_191571 | JGI IMG/M metagenome (GOLD analysis project Ga0256914, IMG submission 191571) | Hydrothermal chimney microbial communities from Main Endeavour vent field at the Juan de Fuca Ridge, Pacific Ocean - Hulk | ecosystem: Environmental > Aquatic > Marine > Hydrothermal vents ... | reverse complement strand
TGTATCTTTCCAAGATAAACTCTATAAAATCTCTTGCTTTTTCATCATGATAACTCTCTACAAACTCGGAGTTTTCAACTGCCAAGACTCTCTCGCTTCGTGTCATGATCTCTAGGTTGAACGATATATGGGCTAGTACATCATAGATATCGCTGTTTTGTGCTTCAAAGATGCTTTTTAGGTCATGTAGCTGGGCTTCGTCTATGTTCATCTCTCTTAGTTTTTCTAGTAGTTCTCTTCTGTTTTTAGGGTTGCTCCATATCTCTCTAAGTTTGACTTCATCGTTGTAAAACTTTCCTAGTATTCCGATGAGGAGTTCTAGGTACTCATCTGTTCTTAGTGGTCTGCCATCTTCTCCTACATAGGTGGTCTCTATGTCGATGACTTTGAGTTTTCTATTTTTGATGGTGATGATGACTTTCTCTTTTTTATCTGTTTTTTCTTCATCTGGTTTTGGTGGTATCTCTGGTGGTGGCTTTAGTGTTGTGGGTTTAGGATCTACCTCATCACCCTCTGGCAATCCATCCCATGCTTTATCGTAAAATAGATTTGTCGCTCCTACAAAGTCTATGATAGTAAAAAAGTCTTTTCCCTCATAGACTCTCGTTCCTCTGCCTATGATTTGCTTGAACTCTGTCATAGATCTGATGGGTGCTGTTAGTATGACATTTCGGACATTTTTTGCATCGACTCCAGTTGTGAGCATCTTGGAAGATGTAAGTATGGTGGGTATATCTCTATCATTGTTTTGAAAAGCTTCAAGGTAGTTTCGTCCTATATCGCCCTCATCGGAGGTAACTCTCACACAGTAGTCGTTGTCTTTGATGCTCTTGTGTTGGTCTATGGCTATCTTCATATCTATGGCATGTTTTTGATTTACACAGAAGATGATGCACTTGTCCATAGGGTTTATCTCTTTTAGTATCGTTTTGGCGATGAGTTCTGTTCGTTTGGGGATGATGACTTCTCTCTCAAACTTATCGAGGGTTACTATCTGCTCTTCTAACTCTCCTTGTACGATGTCATCTGGGTTAAACTTGTACTCGTCTATGTTTGTTTTGATGCGTTTGACTTTGTATGGTGTTAAAAAACCATCATTGATGCCCTCTTTGAGTGAGTATTCATAAACTAGCTCACCAAAATATTTATATGTGTCGCCATTGTCATCTCTTTTGGGTGTGGCTGTAAGTCCTAAGTGTACGGCTGAGCTAAAGTGATTTAGTATATCTCGCCATGAACTCTCATCGTTGGCACTTCCTCTGTGGCACTCATCTATGACTATAAGATCAAAAAAGTTTGCTGGGTACTGTTTGTAGTAAGCTGTGACATCGTTTTCTTCATCAAATTCATCTGATTTTCTCTCGGCTATAGATTGGTAGATTGCGAAAAATACATTGGCATTTGTCGGAACTTTTCCACCTCGTTTTTTTATCTCTTTGCCATTGACACGGATGATATCTTTTTCAAGTGGGTTAAAAGTGTTAAAAGCCTGATCTGCCAAGACATTTCTATCTGCTAAAAATAGTATCTTCGGTCGTCTGCTGATACCCTCCCTGCTCCACTTGGCTTCAAAAAGCCGATAGACTATCTGAAAAGCGATGTAAGTTTTTCCTGTACCAGTGGCTAGAGTCAAAAGCACTTTATCTTTGCCATTTGCAATAGCTTCAAGTATTTTATCTACAGCTATCTGCTGATAATACCTAGGTTTCATACTCCCTTCAAAATGAAAAGGTTGAGTGAGTATCTTCTCTTTTGTTGGTGTTAGAGAGGGAAACTTTCTCTCATATAACTCTTGTGGTGTTGGGTAAGAGTCTATCCACTTACCAGCACCATCTCTTAGATCATGTTCATATATCTTGTGTCCATTGGTAGTATATACAAAGTCGATTTTTAGTTTTTGGGCATAGTTTATAGACTGTTGGAGTCCATCTAGTGGGTCTTTGTTTTCTGCTTTGGCTTCGATGATGGCAAGGTTTGTATTTTGAAAAACTAACAGATAGTCCACAAAGTAGCGTTTACCTCGTTTTCCACCTATGAGCTTTCTACCATCAGTAAAGTAGTATTCACGAACTATGTGAGACTCTAACCAATCGCTAGACTTTAAAGTTGGATCTATCAGTTTTGCTCGTGTATCTGCTTCTGTATATACCATGAGAATAATACTTTTTTAGATTATTATATTAAAAGTATCTTAAATTTTACCAATAGATGATATTATCAAGAAAAGTAACTAATTTTTAAATGAATTTAAGGTATCTTAACTGATAAATTAAAAATTTAAATCTGAAGTGCAATTTTTGAGAAAAAGAGAATCAGAGATTATAATTTAGGGATTTAAATTTTGGTAAATTAAGAAAAAAATAGTTGTTTTTGACATAAAAAATTGATTTCAACAGAATATAAAGACATTTTTATTGTCTGATTATTTATATAATTTCCCTTAAAATAGGCAATACTATCATTGCTTTTTGATAATATGTCTTTAAGTAAAGTAGATAATTTTTTAGAAAATATAGCTTTATCCCTTTCTCGTTCCCATCCGTCCTCGGTGGGAATGCGTACGAAAGCTTAAACTACCAAAATTTCTCCACTTCAATCAAACCATCAATACCCTCATAATCTCTAGCAGATGAGTATCTCCAATGTTTAGCTTCATCTACATAACCTCTTTTTACTGGGTTATGATGGATATAGTTAATCTTGGCTATCATTATAGTATCTGTCTGTATGAGTTTTGGCTGATAACCCTCTTGCCATATCTGATAAGTTCTATCTGCTTCTTCCCATAGAGTATTTTAGCTTTTTTGAAATTAAGGGTCTATTTTATTGCTATATTTTCGTATGCATTCCCACCGAGGACGGATGGGAACGAGATAAAGGCTGAACAGACTCAAAAGCTTCTGCTCAGTCTCTGGATATATAATTTTATTCTTTGTCATTATAAAAAATCAACTCTCCTTATCTACTTGTATCACATCTTCTTTGGTATAGTCGATGCGTTTTTTATCTATGTCATTTACGGAGTAGACATAACCTTTACCATTTAGTACCTCTATTTCATAAGTTCCTTCTGGCGTTGTGAGGCTACCAAATGAGCTATTTTTACCTTGTGTTAGGACTACACTATATTTTTTATTACTATTTATAAGATTTCCTGTGATGCTTGTACTGCCATCTTTATGAATAATCTTATCAGATATTTTTGCTCTATATTTTGCATCATCTACAAAAGGGAGTGTAATAGTATCACCTATTTTTACCTTAGATATACTATCTTTTTTGATCTCAATTGCAGATAATGGCTCGATTCCATCTTTTTGTGGAAACTCTTGACTTACTATATTTATACTAGATTCAAGAAATATATCTTTGTGTTCATGAGGCATATTAATATCAACACTAGCTATTTCATTCAACTCTAACGCTTCATCAATTTCACTTATATCAAGATTATATTTAGGTAAACTCATTAACTCCTTATCTTGTTTGTCATAAAACTCCATATCTTTTGGAATCTCTGCTACATTTTGTTGCGGTGTTTCAACTGCCAATGGTGCTACTTTAGTATTACTAGATTCTGATCCTCCTGCTACTACAAAATATGTAGCAACAGAAGATATAGCCAATAGGGTAAATATTACAATTTTATTCATGACTTATTAACCAAATTGCTTTTTAAGTTTTAAATATGTTTTATTTAACTCTCTTAGCTTTTTGACCTCTCTCTTATAATCATTTTTATAATAGCTCCTAACATCTTTAAGAGAAGGTCTCAACTCTGTCTTAATATAGTTTGATAATAGTTTTCTCTCCTTAATAATTTTTGTTCTCTCAGCCAAAAAATCTGCTCTTGTAGCTTTACCACTTCGATAATCTCTCCAAGCTTGAATATATTTATTGATAGAGTCTCTATAAGATTGTCTCATGTCTATATATTCTGCTTTTTTCTCATAAAAGATATCTTTTAACTCATTTAATTTTTTGGTAGCCTCTTCTACTACTAAATGTTGATCTTCAAATGCTTTTTTGGCATCTGCTAATTTTTTGGCATTTTCATCAACAACACGCTTATCTTTTGTATTATCCTCCTTATCATCTCTATTTTGACTACTATTTGTATCATTAGTTGAGATATGTTCTCTAAAATTTGCAACTAATGGCACAGTTTGAATTAGTGCTTTTACAGCATCTGCTTGATCATAATTACCCTCTTCTACTCCACAAGGAGCACCCTTACAATCCAAAGATGGACTAGAAAATTTATAAATTTTTTCACCATTATAACTATTTTCATAAGCCATAATAGTTGTAAACTCATTCATTTCACCATGCCCTCTTGCATAAGGATAGGCTCCTGTAGAGTTCTGTTTTGCGGAGTGTCCAAGTCCCATATTGTGACCTATCTCATGAGCGGTAGCATGACTTGCACAATCAATTACAACATGAGCATAAGCATATTTTTCAACCCAAGTAGCTTTTGGATTATTCAGATAATTATTTTGGTACGCTATACCACAAGATCCATCATTTGAATAGGGTCTATAAATAAGAACCTCATCAGCTCCTACTTCATCTCTTATTTTTGCAACTTTTGCATCATCTTTAATAGATACAAGAGCACTTTGTGAATTGATAGAGTCATTCATACTATACTCTTGAATTTTAACGGGGTTTAGTTCAATATTTAAGCCACTATCTTTATATATTTTATTAGTAGTTGTAATCAAATGGTTGATTCTTGTTTGAGCATCACCATTATAGATATTTTTGGCTCCTGCACTATATAAAATAAGCGTATCAACTTTAATAGTTTCACTATTTTCTATTGCTAAACTATAAGTGGGACTTAATGCTAGAGCAAAGAGTGATAATTTTATTATATTTAATTTCATTATTGTGTACCTTTATATTTTTAGATATTTAAAATATCGGCATGAGGCAGTAAAACTTTACTTTTAATATAAAAAGTAAGATATTTATCATAAAAAAGTAACAAATAGTAAAGGGGTCTCTACCAAGTAATTTTTATTGTTTGAAAAGGAAGGAAAAGGGATATAATTACTTGGTAGAGGATTTACTCATACTATATACTTCATCAAAGATTGACTACTTATCACAAAAGCTCATCTCTTCTTTTATGATAAGGTGGTAGTATTATGACTTAAAAATGTGAAGAAATTGTGAAAATAGTTTAATAAAGAGAGAAAAATGGAAGAGATAAAAGAGAAAGCCAGAAAATTTAAAGAACATCCAGCAACAAAAGAGGCTCTAAAATCACTAAAACCTACAAAAAGTTTTTGGGGAATATTTTCTGTAATACTATTTTTTATACTACCTGAAATAGTTGCTTTTAATTGGGGAGAAGAGATTACTCTATTGTGCCAAGAGCATATCAAAGATAGCTCCTCTTTAATTGATGAATACTTTTATAAAGCTGTAGAGATGATGTTTGGAGAGGGGAGTTGGTTTAATCTTATATTTGGGCTAGGATTATTGGTGTGGCTTTTCTTTTAAGATTAGAAGTATATTTATGGTACAATTATAAAATTTTCTAATACAAGGACTAACCATGAAATTTATCACAAAATCACTTGCACTATCTATAGGATTACTTATCGCTATACCTTCAACATCTTATGCAGAACATATATGGGTAAGTGTATCAGCCAAAAATACAGGATATATAGAGCAAGGTTATGAGAGTAGAAAATATTTTAATACTTTTGCAGACTCTATTGAAAACCGTTGGAATGAGGGATATAGTCTTGTTGACCTTGAATATGGATATCATAGATGGGTTGGTATATTTGCCAAAGGTAATGTAGATAGAGATCAAGCATATTCAAGCAGAAGAGAGTGGAAAAAGTTTGTACCAGTAATTAGAAACAAACAAAAAGAGGGATACTCTCTTGTAAATGTTGAATATGGAAATGGAAAGTGGGTCGGTATATTTGCAAAAAATAAAAATTATATCTCTGAAGCATATGAATCAAGAGAAGAGCTAAACGAGTTTAGATCAGTTATCAAAAAGAGGTGGTCTCAAGGATACCGTTTGACTGATGTAGAGTATGGTGAGGGGCAATGGGTAGGTATATTTGTAAAAGATAGACAAAATCTACCACAAATGTATGCAGTATCAAAAGATTGGAGCGAAATTGTAGCAACAATTAGAGCATATTGGAAAAAGGGCTATAATTTAACACATCTTGAATATGGATATGGAGAGTGGTTTACTGTATTTACCAAAGGGGGCAAACAGACTTCACAATCATTTAGCAGTGTAGATGATTTTGATGATTTTGATTCTCTTATCAAAAAACAGTGGGCAAAAGGATATCGTGTTACTAATCTAGCAGATGGGCGTGATAGAGACTAAGGGGTTTTCAAAACCCTTTTGTGGTATTATTTTCAAATCAAAATAGTAGGAATTTTTATGAAAAAACTGTTTTTATCTCTTCTTGCAATCTCCTCAACTATTAATGCTATAGACCTTCCCAAATGTGACAAGTGTTCTATTGCAAAAGAGTATGCTAAATGTAGCTATTATGTAGAGATTAAAGGTGATCTATCAAAATCAGACTCATGTCTTATTTATGCTCAAAGTATGTATGAGGGAACTAGCTATGGTAGAGCTTCATGGTACTATTTAGTTGGAAAAGATACTGATAGAGCATTAGATGCTGCTCAAAAAGCACTCAAACAAAAAGAGTATTTTGTAGCAGAACAACTTTCAGAGATATTTATAATCAAAAATGATCCCCAAAATGCAAAAAAATATGCTGACCTATTTAAAAAGAGTGTACCAGATGGTGTGGTATTTGTAGATAAACATCTTGAAATATTGAAAAGATTATATAAAGATAAATTTGATGTAGAGTTGGCAAAAAAACTACTCAAATAAAGGAAAAATAGTCATGGCAAAATTTATTGTAATAAAAGATATTGCAATTTTGGATCGTGGTATTGGAAATAGAGATCGTTTTTTGGCAATTGATGGTGTAAATGTTGATGATTATGGCTCTTTAGATCCAATCAGTCTCAAAGCTGTCAAAAAATCCCTCTCAGCCGAAGCTGTTAAATTGGGAGCTACAAGAATAGATCAAAGTGATTGTATAGATATCTCAACAGGGGGAATTGAAGCTAGTGATGATATGATTGTCTCATTTAATGGTGGTGATGTTACTTATACCTCCATGCAATCTGGATTTGCAATAGAAAAATTTATGATTGAACAGAATCTACTTTTACTAGCATCAAAACTTAGAGTACCTAGAGTAACTATCAATAATTTATATCCTAGTGCATTAGTAGATGATGTATTAGCTACCACAAGAGATATTCTCCATTTTTTACCTTCACCAACCACATTAGATATATCAAATATTATTGAGATGATTTTGGAAGAGAGTCGAATTATATATTTTACTCAAGACGAAAAGGAGATCGTCTTAAATAAATCTATCGAGTAACAAAAAATATGGAGGTTAATTTTTAGGAGGAAAGGATTCTATAATCTGTCACTCAATAGATAGTGTTTGGGGTTCGTAGCTTATGTCTACGGCTTATCAATAATCTCTTTTTGATAAGTTGAGAGGATTATGTCTTAAAACTGTGAAATAATTGTGTAAATTTATTATAAAATAGTATAAAAAGGATTTTTTTGAAAAAATACTATATATTACTACTAATTTTATCTATTTTTATGGGATGCACCTCCCAACCAAAACCTATTTTGGACGGGAAACAGTTACTAAAAGATAAATGCTCCTCATGTCATAACCTAGATATGCCTCCAAAAAGTTATGAGGATGAAAAGGCTCCATCTATTATGGCAGTTACTTTTCATATTAGAGACTTTATAAAAGTCAATAATCCATCTGAGAAAAAACCTAAGTTTATATCATTTATCAAAGATTTTGTAATTAATCCATCAATGGAAAAAGCTTTTTGTGATAAAGATAGTCTAAAATCTTATGGTCTTATGCCATCTCAAAAAGGAAAAGTTACACCTGATGAACTTGAAGCAATAGCCTCTTTTATGTTTAGATATTATAATCAAGATGATTTTATGAGCAAAATGGAGCAGAGGTCACAATTTGCAGCCCTTCCAAAAGGTGAACAACTAGTAAGAACATATGGATGTATAAGCTGTCATGGAATCAAAAATAGAAAAGCTGGACCATCTTTTGAAACAATTGCCTCTCAAAATAGCCAAAAAAGTGCATCAGAAGTTGCAGAGTCTATCAAAATTGGTGGGAAAGGTAGATATGAAGGATTTCGTATAGGTATGCCACCATTTAATAAAATAGATGAAAAAGATAGAGTCGAAATTTCAAAATGGATATTGGGTCTTGTCAAGTAACTTAATGTTTAAGTGTTTTGGGGGAAGGAGAAAACATGGCTATTATCTTCGTTACTTGACAAATTTTTGAGCTTATAAGGTATAAACATTGTACTAAGATGTTTATATCCACTTATTAGAAAAGATTTAAAAACCACTCTTTTTAATAAGTTGATCGTATTATGACTTAAAAATGTGAAATAAATGTGAAATTATTTGATATTTATTAAATAAATTGAATATTTTTTAAATTTAAAAAATATTCAATTTTCAACACTTCATAATCAATCCATTCTTCCGATTTTCCTATAAAGGAAGATCATGAAAGCAATATACCCCATTTTAATATTGATAATATTTAACGGATGTGGAAATAATAGAACAAATCAAAATAAAATAGAGAATGATTTGGCTACCTACAATTTAAAAACAGCTATACAAACCGGCATAAATATACTCCAAGAAGCCCCATATAATCTAAGTGGAAAAAATCAAAAAGTCGCTATTGTAGATGGAGGAAAAATCAAGAGTGATCATAAAGCCTTCTTAGAACAAAATGGGACTAGCAGAGTTTTTCTCAGAACTACAGCACAAGAAGGAGAGCATGCAACACATGTTGCTGGTACTATTGGAGCAAATGATTTTGATTCTAATGCAAAAGGAATGGCTCCAAACAGTAAACTATATAGCTACTCATACAATGATAGCTATTTTGCTAGCTCCATAAAAAAAGCCTTTGAAGATGATAATATCTATATTTCAAATCACTCTTATGGAGTAGCGAACAAAGAGTACCTTGGAGAGTATAATTCATTGGCTGTTGATCTTGATAAAGCCATCTATGCAAATAACAATCTTATTGCATGTATTGCCGCAGGTAATGATAGAGGGAATCTTGAATATGGTGATTATCAAATTATCAAAGGACCTTCAAATGCAAAAAATATTCTTACTATTGGAGCATTAAATGATAGTGGGGATGAATTGGCTTATTTTAGTAGTACAGGTCCTGTTTTTGATGGGAGAGTAAAACCAGATTTTACAATTAGGGGTAGTAATATCTACTCTGTTGGAACAGATAATAATGAATCTTATCAATATATGCAAGGTACATCTATGGCAACACCCGCAGCAACTGGTACAATTGCCCTTTTAAATGAGTATTATCAGAAAATTTTAGATGATAATAGTAGCCATATAAGATTTGACCAAATTAAATCAATTCTTATGAATTCTGCTACTGACTTGGGTAATATTGGTCCCGATTATATGTATGGGTATGGAAAGATAAATGCAAAAAAAGCAGCAGATATTATTAGTACAATTAGTGATGATAAACCTCTTATCATTAGTAGCGAGATTCAAAACGATGGATTTGAAAAATATACTCTCAATATCACAGAGAATAACACAAGCTTTAGAGCCTCTATAGCATGGGCTGATTTGGCAGGAGAGTCTAATAGTGATAAAACTCTTGTCAATGACATTGACATGTGGATTAGTGATAAAAATAGAAATATCATATATCCATATAGATTAGATAGAGACAATCCAACACTTTTAGCAATGAAAGATCAAAAAAATCATACAGACAATGGCGAAATAATAGAATCCATTCTCCCAGTAGGAGAGTATTATCTATATATAAAGGGGGAAGCGATTCAAAATATTCAGCAATTCACAGTTGTAACAACTTCGCCTATGACATTAGAAAAAAAAGAGAGTACTGAACTAGAACTAAATGAATTTATGAATATAGTATTGGAGTCCAAATCATGAAAAAAATAGCTAATTTTATCTTAATAATATTTTTAATATTCAACATTATAGCTTGTGGTAGTGGTGAGAGTGAAAATTTAACACAAAAGAAAGAGATAATAAAAGAGAGTGTAACATTAGCACATGCGACACTAGGAAGTCTATCAAAAGCAAGTGTAGAGATTTATGAAAAAGGATCAGATACTCTACTATATCAAGGGATAACTACAAAAGGGGATGGTAAAAATGTAGATAGTGCTGGATTAATAAAGCTCACCCAAAAGGAGTTTGAAAAAATACAAAACAGACTATTTATCATACAGATAAAAGGTGGGGAGGATATCGACTCTAATGATGATAATATATGGGATAAGAATCCAATACAAAATAGTGGAGAAATTCATGCAATAGTCAATTCATCAACACTTAATAAAGAGCCATTTAAAATAAATATATTAACTGAAGTTGTATATCAAGATGTCAAAGAGAAGATCAAAACATTGAGTAATACTCAAATAACTCTTCTACTAGATGAAAAATCCCAAAATTTATTGGATAAAGATATAAACAATGATGGCAAAATAGATAATAAAGATCTATTAAACTGGAACCCTATTCTAAATAAGAAAGATCTCAAAATAGATTACGAGAAAGAGATAAAACCACTCTTATCTAAAATACACAATAATGAAGATATTCAAAACTTTTCACAAGAGATATTAAAAAACAGACCTATTGTCAATAAAGTTGAAGAGACTAAAGAAGAAGTAGAAAAAAAGATTCAAGAGGAAGCTCAGAGAAAAGCTAAGGAAGAGGCTGAAAAAAAAGCTCAAGAAGAAGCCCAGAGAAAAGCTGAGGAAGAGGCTGAAAAAAAAGCTCAAGAAGAAACTCAGAGAAAAGCTAAGGAAGAGGCTGAAAAAAAAGTTCAAGAGGAAGCTCAGAGAAAAGCTAAGGAAGAGGCTGAAAAAAAAGCTCAAGAGGAAACTCAGAGAAAAGCTGAGGAAGAGGCTGAAAAAAATAACAATAAATATGATCTATCAACATACCTATATCCACAACAAAACAATCAAGAAATTTCTATAGACAAAATGGAAAATAATAGTTCAATCTTTAAATATAAAAATATATATTTCAAGAGTGATAATAATAGCACTATTCAACAACCTGACTATACACTTTCACAAAATATTGAGTATAAAATTATAGATGATACAATAGAAGTAAAATTTAATAAAAACAGTACCCTTCAACAGAGCCTATCCCTAAAAAAAATTGTAGAAATAGATGAGGATATAACAACCTCATCAAGTAATTGCATACTAAAAACACACAAAGAGAAGCTCACACATAATAATATAACATACAATGATATTATTGTTATAGAGTGTCAACAAGATAGTACTATTGATAGTGCATTTTATGCCAAAGATATGGGTATCATCATCCAAAACAGATCAACAATAGATATTACAAATAGTTCTAAAGAGCAAATAGATATCAAGCCTCTTTAATAGGCTATTAAAGATATAACCTCCAAAAAGTTCATAGGATCAACTTTTACCCCATGTATATTTACACCAAAATGTAAATGGGGTCCTGTGACACGACCAGTTGCACCAGCTAATCCTACAATATCACCTTTAAAAACTATATCCCCTTTATTGACACTAAATTTACTCAAATGTGAATAACTTGTAAAAATTCCCTCTCCATGATCTACTACTACAGTATTGCCAGCAAAAAATCTATCTCCTACATATACAACCATTCCATCATTAATTGATACAATAGGTGTACCAGTGGATGCACGAAAATCTGTACCAGAGTGGTAGCTTTTGAGCATACCATTGAATAGACGACGATTACCAAAACGACTTGTAATTTTGGAGTTGAGTGGTCTTATAAATGGTTCACTCCAATATCTATCAGATGAAAAATGAGAGTATAATTTTTTTGCCTCTTTAGACTCCCTTTTGATACGCTTTCTATCTTTGATACTAATATTTGCACGGCTTGGATCAACACTTAGTTTTTCAACTTTATATTTACCTTGAATAATAGTAATAGGTATTGATTTATACTTTTTTTTGCCACTCTCTTTATAAACTACTACTGCTTTAGTTTTTTTTGGAGTTGCATAATAACTTGTAGGAACAAGGGCATAAAAATTATCTACAAAAGGGTAGCGATGATTTTGATATGTAACATATAGTGCTTCAAACTCTACATCTTCACTATCAACAGTAACTACAAAAGTTTGTGCATTTGAGACGACAGAGGTAGATGTTTCTATATTAGCCCCATATAGCGATAGTGTCAAAAAGAGATAGAGAAAAACTCCTCTAATAAAGATATTTACCATTTCTTTTCTCATATACTTCAATATTTTTCTCCTCTTCTAATAAAACTTTATAGATATTTAAAAATGATATAAAAAATGTAGTAATAGCAGGACCAATAATCATACCCCAAAAACCAAAAGTGCTTAAACCTGCGATAATGGAGAAGAAGATAATAATCTCATGAATTTTAGTACGATTTCCAATCATCTTATTACTCATGTATTTAATAATAATAGGCTTAATAATGGTATCAGCAATTCCGGAAATCACAACAATAGAGTATATTGAAATTACAAAAGATGCTATTATATGACCACTAGAGTATTCATAAATGGATATAGGCAACCACATCACCAAACCACCAATAACAGGGATTAAAGAGGCAAATCCATATAATATACCAAATAATAGACCATCATACCCATACCCTATCATGATAACAGCAAACAAAGCACCCTCTAAAATCGCAGTAATTAGTATAGAGTAAAAAACAACACTCATGACATTTGATATTTCAAGAAAAAAGGTAGAGTTTTTATCAAATGGCAATACACTTTTAATATATCTAACTAACTCTTTTCCATATAAATTTACAAAGAAATAGAATACAAGAACCAAAATCATATCTTTAAAAAAACCTGCACTCTGCTTGACAATACCACTAATATAACCAATAATATCTTGTGCAATTTCGGAGGCATTGATACTATCAATAAACTCTTTTATATGAGGTTTAAATATACCCAAAAAATCTGGTAATTCGAAACCATTTTTAATAGCAATAACTTTTTTAATTGTATCTTCATTTACAAAATTAGATATATCTTTCATGGATAAAAGGGAGTATACAAGTGGGACAAAAAATAGAACACTCAATAGGATTGTCAAAACAGTTACACTCAAAACTTTAATTTTGATCTTCTTTTCTAAAAGAACATTTAGGCTAGTTGTTGCAAGTGCCAATAAAGAGGCAACAAAAATCTGTGTTAAATATGGCTGATATAAATACCAAAAACCATATAAAACAACCATAAATAGTCCAAAAAGAAAATATTTTCTATTCATGCAAAGAACTCAACCTAAATAGATCATAAGTTTTTGGTGTAGCTACTCTACCTCTTGCAGTCTTTTCAATATATCCATTTGCAATTAAATATGGTTCAATTACATCTTCAATTGTTCCTTCATCTTCACTAAGAGTAGCAGCAATAGTTCCAAGCCCCATAGGTCTTCCTTTTGCCTCAATTAGAAGATTTAGAAATCTAATATCCATATCATCAAACCCCTGTTCATCTACACCAAGCTCATCTAATGCAAATTTTGCCCTCTCCAATGATATTTCATTCTCATCCTCTACCTCAGCATAATCACGAATTCTCTTAAGAAGTCTTAGTGCAATTCTAGGTGTTCCTCTACTTCTTTTAGATGTTTCCATAGCAGATTCTGGTTGGGCTAGACAGTTTAGTTTTATTGATGCTCTCTTGATAATTTGTGCCAACTGAGAGTGTGAATAAAATTGTAATCTAAAGTGCATACCAAATCTATCACGCAAAGGAGCACTAATCATCCCTGCCCTAGTAGTAGCACCAATAAGAGTAAAACGAGGCAAATCAAGTTTAATAGTTTGGGCAGCAGGTCCACTGCCAATAATAATATCCAATCTAAAATCTTCCATAGCAGGATATAAAATCTCTTCAATTGCGGGGGTAAGTCTATGAATTTCATCAATAAATAGAATATCACCCTCCTCCAAATTTGTCAAAATAGCAGCTAAATCTCCACTCTTTTCTATCATTGGGGCAGCTGTTGTCTTCATATTTGTTTTCATCTCATACGAAATAATATTTGCCAAAGTTGTTTTACCAAGCCCTGGAGGACCAAAAAATAGAACATGATCTAAACTCTCACCTCGCTTTTGAGCAGCTTTTATAAAAACTTGAAGATTTTTTTTGATCTTATCTTGACCAATATACTCCTCCCAAGTTGAAGGGCGAAGTGTAATCTCCTCCTCTTCTTCAAAAGATATTTTTTCTACATCTACAATTCTTTCCATTAATAAGTATACTCATCGCTAGGAAATTTTTTACTCTTTACATCTTGAACATAATTATCTAATGAGTCTCGAATCAATTTTGCCCCATTAAGATACTGTTTTACAAATTTTGGTTTAAACCCCTCAAAAAAACCAAACATATCACTCCAAACCAAAACTTGACCATCAACATCTAATCCTGCACCAATACCAATAGTAGGAATATTTACAGCATTAGTAATAGCTTTGGCTGCTTCAGGTTTTACACCCTCTACTACAAGACAAAAAGCACCTGCCTTTTCTATTGCAATAGCATCTTCTACAAGTAACTCAATATTTTCAGAATCCTTACCCTTTACTTTGTAACCACCTTCACTTCGTACAAATTGAGGCATAAGTCCAATATGTCCTACTACTGCAATAGAGTTATTTGTAAGAGTCTCAATAATATTAGCTCTCTCTTTTCCTCCCTCTATCTTTATAGCACTAGCATTGGTCTCTTGATAGACTCTTGTAGCATTTTTTAGAGCATCATCTTCATTTTGATACGATCCAAAAGGCATATCAAATATAATAAGAGGGAGAGAAGCACCATTACATACTGCTTTGGTATGATAGAGCATCATGTCCATATTTGCAGATAAAGTATCTGCTTTACCATTAAAACTCATATTTAGACTATCCCCAACCAAAATCATCTCTACAGCACCATCAAAAAGCTTTGCAAAAAGCGTATCATAGGCAGTAATCATAGTAATTGGTTCAATAGCTTTCATCTTTCTAATTGTCGTTACAGTTACCTTATTGGCTACCTTTTTACTCTGCATACTCATTAGATTTTCCCCTCTAAGTTTCTTATGCGATTTTACCTAAAATTTGATATAATCCAAAATTATTACTTAATGGAGAACTATTGAAAAAACTTGTTGCATACATTACTACAGGATTTCCTGATCTAAATTTTACAGAAGATGCAGCACTTGCACTAAAAGAGGCTGGTGTTGATACTCTAGAACTTGGCATTCCATTTTCTGATCCTGTAGCAGATGGTCCTATTATTGAAAAAGCAAACCTTCAATCTTTAAAAAATGGATTTGTTATAGATGATCTATTGGAAGTATCTTCCAAAATTGCAAAAGAGATTGATACACTTTGGATGGGATATTTTAACCCTTTTTACAAAAGAGGTATTGATCGTTTTATTCAAGAGGCACAAGATAGAGGAATAAGTGGATTTATTATCCCCGATCTTCCACATGAAGAGAGCCGCTTTTATAAACAATTATTCAAAGATAATAATCTAGCACTCATAGATTTTGTAGCACCTACAGATTCAAGAGCTAGAGTACATACAATTTTACAAAACGCACAAAAATTTATCTATCTTGTAGCTTATACAGGCATTACAGGAAGTGGTAAAGAGGAAGATTTGAGCCGAGTTATTGGTGATATCAGAAGTGTGAGTGATACTGATATTTTTATCGGTTTTGGTGTAAATGAGAAGACAGCAAAAGAGAAGGCAAAAGGTGTTGATGGTGTAATTGTAGGGAGTGCTTTTGTAGAAATTTTATTAGATCCAAACAGATCAAATTCTCAAAAGATTGAGAAGATTCAAACCTTAGCAAGAAACATAAAAGAGCAAATAAATGAGTAGGAAGGAAAAGCTTCCTACTTTTGTACCTCTTTTAGAGCATCTAGAAGTTCATCAAATGCCACTTTACTAGAGTATTCTACATCTTTCATAACTGCTATACTACTATGTAAATCACTCTCTACTGCTTTAGATAATCCATTATGAACATTTGCATGATGTTTGGATACGCTACTAACAACTCTACTATTACCCGATAATGATTCACGAGAAAATTGAGTAAACCACTTTCCAAACCTACAACTATGTTGATCTGGTATAGTTGTTCTCTCTCCATTTAATATCGCTTTATAAGCTTGTAATTTAAGATTAACATGATCTATTTTACCATTTCCTACAGTAATCTCTTTTGTAATATTCTCTGTCTTATTTACAATATTTTGTGCATTAGTACTTATATCATCTACATTACCCATAAATGAATCTAAAGTTCCCATAATTGAGTTTGTTTCACTACTAAAAATTTCACTAATTTCTATCATCTGATTGGAGTTTTGTTTGAGTCCACTAATATTGATCTCTACCTCTTGTGTAGCTTTTTGAGTTCTCTCTGCAAGTTTTCTAACCTCATCAGCAACAACAGCAAATCCACGACCATGTTCACCCGCTCGTGCTGCTTCAATTGCAGCATTCAAAGCCAAAAGATTTGTCTGATCAGAGATATCTTTAATTAGGTTTATAATCTCAGCAATAGAGATAACACTATTATTTAGTGAACCCGAATTATCTCTTAATTGCTCTGTATATTGCTGTATACTATCTACGGAGGAGATTACTTTTTCAGTTTGAGATCTTGCTTCTGAAATTTTATGAAATGTTTCGTCATTAAGATTATTTGCATCAATAAGTGATTCTAAACTTCCCTCTATATTATTTTGCAAAAACCCAATACCATCTTCATATCCAGAGAGTAAAATTTTAACCATCTCTTGTCTATCTTTGATAAAATCTTCATCTTGAGTACTTGAACTTTTTGAAGCCAATATGCTCTCTAATTGTGCTACTTTATCTTGTAGCTTGACATTAACTGATTTAAGATCATCAATCTCCTCTTTATACTCTTCTAAAAGGATAGCTTTTTTCATTCCAAACATTTTTCACACTCCAAATAAGTTATATTGCAAGAAGTATCGGCTAAAATCCTTTTATATTTAATTCACTCAAGGTACTACATGAACTATATAGGCTCCAAATTAAAGCTATCTTCTTTTATTCAAGATACAGTAGAAGGTGTTGTAGGTATTGATCTCAAAGATAAAGTTTTTTGTGACATATTTGCAGGTACAAGTATTATAGGCAGAGTCTTTAAATCAAGAGTCAAAAAGGTAATCAGTAATGATCTTGAATATTTTAGCTATATCTTATCTAGAAATTATATTGGCAATAACAAAGAGATACCAAACTACAGAAATATTATAGAGTCATTAAATGAAGTAGAATCTACCAAAGAGGGATTTATATATCAGAATTACTGCTTGGGAAGTGGAAGTGGTAGACAATATTTTAGTGATGAAAATGGCAAAAAAATTGATGCAATAAGAGAAGAGATAAATAGATACAAAGGTGCAAATCCTGATATATACTTCTTCCTATTAGCCTCACTTCTTGAAAGTAGCGATAAAGTGGCAAACACCGCCTCAATATATGGAGCATTTCTAAAAGAGCTCAAAAGAACAGCAAGAAAACCACTAATATTGGAACCTGCCCTATTTGAAGAGAGTAATAACCTTCATGAGATATATCATGAAGATAGCAATACTCTTATCAAAAAAATAGAGGGTGATATCTTATATTTAGATCCACCATATAATGCAAGACAATATGGAGCAAATTATCATCTTTTGACAACTATTGCAAGATATGACACTTTTATACCAAAAGGAAAAACAGGATTAAGAGAGTATTTCAAATCAGATTATTGTACAACCAAAAAAGTATCACAAAGTTTTGAAGAGTTAATAAAAGAGGCAAATTTTAAATATATCTTTTTAAGTTATAACAATGAAGGACTCATGAGCGAAGAGGTAATAAAAACTATCATGAGCAGATACGGTAGATATAATTTAGTCAAAAAGAAGTATCAAAGATTCAAAGCAGATAAGACAGAAAATAGAAATCATAAAGCCAAATCTACTTATGAATATTTACACATATTAGAAAAATATTAAGAGGGTTTTAACCTCTTAACATTCTTTTAAAATCTTGCCATTTTTCAAGAAGTTTTGGAAGTGTTTTTTTGCCAATACCTTTAAGATCTAAAAGCCCTGTAGGATTAGTCTCTAACATAGTTACAAGTTCACCCTTACTTTTTTGATCAAGGATTTTTTCTGCTTTTTTCTTTCCTACCCCTTTTACAGATGTTGAAAGGTATTCAAAAAATTCACTATCACCTATCTCCTCATTCTCTATGGCTACTTCATCACTAGAGGGGATATCATCCACATGATTGTGATGATTCATCTCTTTAATAGGATTCATATCTTGAAAATTCCACTTTTCACTTGGCCACTCTTCACCCTTTTTAGCTTTAACTAAAAACATTGGATATAGTTCATCAAGTTCAAATAGTACCTCTTCACCATTCTCACTACTTTTTCTTTTATTTAAGAAATACTCACCATCATAACTAGGAGTATATTTACCAAAAGTGATATGACGCATGGTTCTTAGAAGTGAACTATCAATTTTACCAAGCTCTTCCCAGTTATAGAGTGGAATATTTGGCTTTCTCATTTTGCCATTACTAAATTTCCACATAAGATATTGACCAATCCAATCTCGAATATATGGAAATGCTGCAAATGCTGTAGCACACTCCAAAATTCTATATTTACCATCTACTCCAACAGCAATATCACAAGCCCAATAATCTGCATTTGCAGCCTTAGATACTTTTACTGCCAAATCAAGAAGCTCTTTTGGAATATTTTGATAATCCATACTTCCACCTTGAGAAGTATTTGTAAGCCACTCACCCTCTGGTGGTCTTCTCCAAAATGCACAAACAGGTTTATGTCCAACCAACATTACTCTTACATCGGCACTCATTGGAACAAAATCTTGAATATACATAGGATGATATTTTTTTGTATCAAATAGTTTTTTTGCCTCATCAGGAGAGTCTACTTTATGAACAAAATATCCACCATAATTTGATGGACCGTAACTCTTTTTTATAATTTTAGGATATTTAGTCTTTTTGATAAACTCATAACCTTTTGCTCGATCATAATATATATATGTTTTTGGTACGGGAATATTATATTTCCAACAAAATCTAGTAACATTCTCTTTAGATTTATTTGAAAATTGAGTATCTAAAGATGGTACAAATTGAACATGCGGTAGCTCTCTTGCAATCTCTCTAAATGTCTCATATGCGGTTGCAGGAATATTACCTATTAGGACATCAATTTTTTTTCTTTTAACCTCTTTTATAAATCTCTTTTTATCATTTTTCCAGTGGTAGGTTACGCTCTCTATCTTATCTGGCCATCCTCTAAAGTTGGAGTGGTCAAAAAATCTTAATACATAATCTAGATATAAAAACCCCAACCTTGGTAACTTTTGTTTGCCCTTTTTCTTTTTGCTCTTGCTCATTCTACTCTCCTTTTACAGTTTTTTCCATCAAATTGACAATTAGGTCAATTTTTTTATCATTAAAGTTGAGTCCCATTTTTTCTTGTTCAGGTGTGGCAAATGCGGGAATACCATTGACCTCTAGGACTACATACTCTTCTCTCTCTTGATCATAAATTAGATCAACACCTGCAATCTCTAAACCAGTGATTTTTGCAGCTTTTTTTGCTACTTCAACAACTTCATCATCTGGTTCTCTTAATATAACCTTTCCTCCACTTGTAATATTTGTCTTCCAATCATCTTTTGGTGCTTGTCTTCCATAACATGAGACAAACTCTCCATCTACAATATCAATACGAAAATCTGTATTATCATAAGATATAAATCTCTCTACATAAAAATAACGAATATCTGTCTGATTAAGAAATGGTAATAACATATCAAGTGTCGCTTCACTCTCTATTTTTACAAGACCCATTCCTCCCCAACCATCAGTTGGTTTATAGACTATTTTACCACCCCATTCACGAAGTACATTTTTGAGATTATCAATATCATCACGATGGCACAGTTTATACTCGGGTGTAACAATTCCATTTCTTTGAAGAATATGTGATGTCTTAAATTTATCCTCGCTTAGAGTAAACGCATCATAGTTATTTATTATCGGTACAAAATGATTTAACATCTCATATAAATAGACTTGATACTGTGTCTGCTCACCTGCATTATAGGAGAAGAAAAGATCTAGCTCCTCCATATTTACACCTTTACAGATAATATTACCATTTTTGGCAATAGAGTGTCTTAGATTAAGATCAGGAATTGAGATAATATCTCTCTCTCTTAAGCGATCAATTATTTTTTGTTGAACCTGCTCACCACCGCTATTTTGATATAACCACATTCCGATTTTATACTGAGACAATCTTTATCCTTTTTTGGTAAAAAATATTTTTAAAATTATACGATATATTTGATACAATATCGTTTTAATATAAAAAAGATTAAGAGGAAAAGATAAAAATGTATAAAAAGTTTGATTTTTATGAACTAAAATCCATTATAGAGCTAAATTCTTATACTAAGAATAAAGAGGGTGTAGATAAAAATGGTGATATCTTTACAACATGGATGGAGAATTTAGGCTTTGAGAGAATATCGTACAATAGAGAGAAGATAGGAAATCATCTACATTTTATATCTAAAAAGCAAAAAGGTAAAAAAGTTCTTCTTCTTGGACATTTAGATACAGTTTTTCCTCCAAATAGTTTTGAAAATTTTAAAGAAGATGAAGAGTGGATTTATGGTCCGGGTGTGTGTGATATGAAGGGTGGAAATTATATAGCCCTAATGGCACTGCGTCAAATAAAAGAGAAGTATAAAGAGATTAAAAATATAGATATGCTTCTAGTCAGTGATGAAGAGACAGGAAGTGATGACTCCAAATTTGTAACTATGGAACTAGCAAAAGATTATGATTACTGTTTGGTTTATGAAGCTGCGGGAGAAAATGGTGAAGTTGTAATAGGGAGAAAAGGAGTTGGCACTTTTTTTATAGAGATTATAGGAAAGGCAGCACATGCGGGAAATAACTATATTCATGGAATCAATGCTAATTTGGAAGCAGCTCACAAACTAATTGATTTAACAGCCTTAACAAACCTTGAAAAAGAGACAACAGTCAATGTGGGTAAAATTGATGGAGGAATCGGAGCAAATACAATATCCCCTACAGCTCAACTTGTTGTTGAAATTAGATATACAGATATCAAAGAGAGAGATAGAGTCTTGAAACAGATGCAAGAGATCGTAGACAACAGTGTAGTTAAAGGAGTAGAGACTCTCTTTTTGGGAGGAATTCAAAGAGATGTCATGCAACCCATAAATGAGCAAGCTCATTTTCTTGAGCAGATTGAAAATATTTGTGGAGAAAAATTGCTTACTGAAAAAAGAGGTGGTGTTAGTGATGCAAATATTATATCAAATGCAGGTGTAATAACCTTAGATGGATTTGGACCATTTGGTGATGGAGATCATACTATAAATGAAAGGGCTTCTAAAAAAAGTTTTATAGATAGAATTGATTTGAGTGAAAAAATACTCTCCGCATTTATGGAAAATCGGTTTAATTAGATTGTTTGGCAATAATTGCCAAACAATCTAACTTAGAAAGATAGAGATGAGTGATGTCTATCACTATCTGAATGTGAAAAGAATTTTTTCATAGCTTTAAACCACATCTTGACAAAACCTGTATTTTCTGTAATTTCATCAATATATTGATCATAAGTTTTACCCTGCTCTTCTAAAAATCCTGTGAAATATTTTTCAGAAGCTTTAACGCCTCCCTCTTTTTCTATCTCAATAAGTTTTTTGTAAACTTTTTCTATCTCTTTTACAGCATGTTTTGGAGCTGATCTTCTGTATGCAAAATAACCAACAATTTCATTTGTTGCTTTATTTACCTTTACATCAAAATCTGTAATTACCCAATAGTACCTACCACTTTTTGAAAGATTTTTAACAATTGCAAAAATATTTTTTCTATTCTGAATCCTATCCCAAAGAAGTTTGAAAACTACTTTTGGCATGTCTGGATGTCTAATAATATTATGAGGTTTTCCAACAAGCTCACTCTCACGATATCCACTAATCTCTACAAAATATTCATTACCATATTCGATAATACCTTTTGGATCAGTTTTACTCATAATATATCGCTTGGGATCTAGTTCTATCTCTTTGTCAATTGGTGTTGGTCTCTCAAATTTGGTCTCTTCAGGCACAAATGGATTGTCTGGAGTTTTTTTAGGAAATTTTTCAAATGCCAACATGTATTAGACCTTTAGTTATTATTTATTTTTTATATTAACATAATATTCTATAGTAAAGAAACAATATTGTCAAGTCTAAGCTATGTTGTCATGAGCAAAGAATTATATCTTGCTTAAAAAAGTAACATAAATTTTATTTTAATCTTCTTCTGATTCTCTTTTTGTCAAAAATTCTTCTAAGTTATAAGTTGCACGATATTCTGGGGTAAGTAGATGAATCAAAATATCACCTAGATCAAGAACCGACCAATTTTCACTCTGTTCAATATTTAAAATATCTTCATCCAATAATTTTAACTCTTTTTTAAGAGTATCTACAAGAGAAGTACCATGTCTCTGCCCTATTGTTGTAGTTAAAACAACAAAATCTACAAAATAGTCCTTATCTCTCATATCAAAAACTTCAATACTCTCACCTTTTTTCTCATCTATAATATTAACAATATTATCAACTCTTGGATTCATCTTTCTCCCTGTAATCTATTATTTCATCTGCAATTATAGCAGGTAAATATTTTTTATCTAATTTATCTCTTAAGTTAGTTGAGCTAATACTAACATTAATATTTAATTTTTTCAAGTTTATAGGTATTTTTATATCATCTCTTGAAGCAATTACAAATTCTACAAGATCTTTTAATCTCTCATATTTATTCCAATGTGGTAACTTTTCTAAATTATCAGCTCCAATAATTAAATAAATTTTTGAAGGTTTATAAAGATCAATAATATACTCTACAGTCTCAATTGAGCTTACCGCTCTATTTTGCATTATCTCATAATCTAATATCTTAACTTTTGAGTATCTTTTTACCAATTTTTGCATCCATTGCATACGAATAGAGGCAGGAGTAAAAAATTTCTCTTTAAAAGGGTTCAAAAAAGTAGGAATAACTAGAAGAAGATCAATATCTAACTTTAAAAGAGCTTGATTTATTGTCTGCTCATGTCCTATATGAGGAGGATCAAAACTTCCACCAAAAATTGCAACCTTCATTTAAACTCTCTTTAATCAAAAATATTAAAATTTTTTAGTAACATGTCGATAGTTGTAATTATACAATAAAGTTAAATAAAGGAGTTTACATGGCTATAAAAGTTGCTATTACTGGATTTGGAAGAATAGGGAGATGTGTTGCTAGAATTTTATCGGATCGTGATGATATGGAGTTGGTTGCGGTAAATGATACAGCGGCAAGAGAGATGACACAATATCTTCTAAAATATGATAGTGTACATGGTGCATTTGGTAAGAGCGTTGAAATCTTAGAAGATGATTATATGCAAATTGGAGACTCTAAAGTAAAATTTTTAAATGATAGAGATCCAAATAATTTAGATTTTGCAGCTTATGGAGCGGAACTTCTTTTGGAGTGTACAGGAGCATTTTATACTCAAGAAAAATCACAAGCATATCTTGATAAAGGTATTAAAAAAGTTCTTTTCTCAGCACCAGCAAAAGATAAAGAGACTGCTACATTTGTAATGGGTGTAAATGAGGATAGTTATAAGGGAGAAAAAATAATATCTAATGCAAGTTGTACTACAAACTGCTTGGCTCCTATTACAAAAGTTCTTGATGATGCATTTGGAGTTGAAAAAGGGTTAGTTACAACTTGTCACTCATATACAAATGATCAAAAGATTTTGGATATTAAACACTCTAAAGATCCTCGTCGTGCAAGAGCAGCAGCTGTTAACATGATCCCAACTTCTACAGGTGCAGCAAAAGCTATAGCACTAGTTATGCCTCACCTAAAAGGGAAGTTAAATGGTCAAGCTATTAGAGTACCAACACCAAATGTATCTATTGTTGATCTAAATGTTATGGTAAAAAAAGAGACAACAGTAGAAGAGGTAAATGAAGCATTTAATAAAGCTCAAAATGGAGCAATGGCTGGTTTAATTGAAGTAGATTTAGACCAAAGAGTATCATCTGACTTTATTGGATCAAATAAAAGTGCAATTGTTGCAGCAGACATGACACAGGTAGTTGATGGAAATATGGTTAAAGTTTTAGCATGGTATGACAATGAGTGGGGGTATTCTAGTAGACTAGTTGATATGGCAAAACATATCATGAGTGAGGGAAAATAATGGAACTCCTATCGATAAAGGATCTAGATTTAGAGGGCAAAAGAGTCTTTATTAGATGTGACTTTAATGTACCAAAAGATGAATTTGGAAATATTAGTGATGATCGAAGAATTCGTTCAGCACTTCCAACAATCCGTTATTGTATTGATAATGATTGTAAAATTATTTTGGCAAGTCACTATGGAAGACCTGATCCAGATAATTGGGATCCTGAAAATTTCTCATTAAAAATTGTACATAAAAGATTACATTCACTTCTCAAACAAGAGATTATTTTAGCTGATAATGTAATTCAAGATGATACCATTGAAAAAGCAAAAAATCTTAAAAATGGTGAAATTTTACTACTTGAAAACTTGAGATATAATCCCGGTGAGATGAGTAATGATGCAGAATTTGCTTCTAAATTAGCATCTATTGCAGATGTTTATATTAATGATGCCTTTGGAGCTAGCCATAGAAAACATGCTTCAATTTATGCCCTACCTGCTCTATTTGATAAGGGGCATAAAGCAGCTGGATTTTTAATGCAAAAAGAGGTTAACTTTTTTCATAGAACAGTAATGCAACCATCAAGACCATTTGTAGCTGTTGTTGGAGGAAGTAAAGTATCTGGAAAACTTGAAGCATTGGTGAGTCTAATTGAAAAGGTAGATAAGTTGATTATCGGTGGTGGTATGGCATTTACATTTTTAAAAGCACAAGGTCATGAGATTGGAAATTCATTGGTTGAAAACCATCTCATGGAAGATGCAAAAAGAATTATGTATAGAGCAATGGGACTTGGTGTAAAACTTTATCTTCCTGTTGATCTTGTTGTAGCTCCTAAAATGAGTGCAGATGCACCTGTCAAGTTTTTGCCAATTCAAGAGATACCAAAAGGTTGGATGGGACTTGATATTGGTCCTGCTAGTAATAGACTATTTCGTGAAGCACTAAATGATGCTCAAACTATTCTTTGGAATGGTCCAATGGGTGTTTATGAAATTGATAAATTTTCAAAAGGAAGTTTCATGATGAGTCACTATATAGCAGAGTCTCATGCTACTACAATTGTAGGTGGTGGTGATACTGCTGATGTTGCTCAAAGAGCTGGTGATGTTGATGAGATGACATTTATCTCTACAGGTGGTGGTGCTAGTCTTGAACTATTAGAAGGCAAAACTCTTCCGGGTGTTGAAGCGGTTAAGAAAGATTGATATGATTATCGCAGCAAACTTCAAAACAAACCATACAAGAGCCTCTACAAAAGAGTATATTAGTGAACTAAAAAATAGTAAAACAGATAGCACTGTTTTAGTATTTCCTCCCGCTTCTGCATTAGATAGTTTTGAACTACCTAATAATATGAGATTAGGTGTTCAAAATGCTCACCCTACAAAAAATGGCTCTTTTACAGGAGAGATAGGCTTAGATCAAATTGATGAATTTAATCTAAAAACTATTCTAATTGGTCATAGTGAAAGACGACATATAATGGGTGAATCTCAAGAGTTATGTGCCAAAAAATTTGATTTTTACGCACAAGAGGGATTTGAAATAGTATATTGTATAGGAGAGCCAAAAGAGGTGAGAGAAGAGGGAATAGAAGCTGTTATGGCATATAACCTTACTCAACTCGAAGGTATTGATACAAAATATGAAAAACTTATAATTGCTTATGAACCTGTATGGGCTATTGGAACAGGACTTACTGCTTCAGTAGAACAGATAGAAGAGACACTTGCACTCTTAAAAGAGAAGGTAGATAAACCTCTTCTTTATGGAGGAAGTGTAAAAGTTGCCAATACCAAAGAGATTTTGGATATTAAAAATTGTGATGGTATCTTGGTAGGAACTGCTAGTTGGGATATTAAATCATTTGTAGAAATGATTGAGATTTCAAACAAAACTACATAAAATATAACCAAAATTATACTCTAAAAATTCTGGAGTATAACTTTGGTTCTTCTATGAACTTTATACTATATTTCAATAAATAATAACTTTTGACGATATTAATTATAATATTTAGATTTGAAAGAGGCTAATTCATAATGGACTTTAAAATACTCTATAACTATACAAAAGATTTACATCTACTCTATGTAGAAGATGATACAGATATTATTAAACAGAGTGTTGAACTTTTTGAATTACTCTTTTCCTCTGTTACAGTCTGCTTAGATGGTCAAGAGGCTCTACAAGCTTACAAAAATATACAAAACCAAAATAAATTTGATATTCTCTTAACAGATATAAATTTGCCAAATTTAAATGGTCTTCAACTTATCAAAGAGATAATAGATATTAATCCAAAACAACACATATCTGTAATATCAGCACATGATGACTCTTCTATACTTTTGAAACTTATTAATCTTGGAATTGACAGTTTTTTATTAAAGCCGATGCAAGAGAAACAACTTATGCAGACATTGTATAAAATATCTTACAATATTCAAAATGAAAAAATTTCAAATAAATATCAAGAAAAAATAATCAAATCAAATTTGGATTTAGAATCGGAGGTCAAAAAAAGAACCAAAGAGTTAAAAAAGCAACTATATACCGACCATTTAACAGAATTAAAAAATCGTAATGCACTAAGCTATAATCTTGAAAAAAACAGATACAACACTCTTGCTATAATTGATATAGATCGTTTACAATTCATCAATGATCTATATGGTACCGACACAGGAAATCAAATTATTAAACAATTTGCAAATATATTAGAGATACATA
>Ga0256914_1000969_pt1 | contig 27406 bp, 21 predicted proteins | sample HulkmetaG_FD_191571 | JGI IMG/M metagenome (GOLD analysis project Ga0256914, IMG submission 191571) | Hydrothermal chimney microbial communities from Main Endeavour vent field at the Juan de Fuca Ridge, Pacific Ocean - Hulk | ecosystem: Environmental > Aquatic > Marine > Hydrothermal vents ... | reverse complement strand
AAGGCCCTTGTCAAGGTTTTCGGGATCCCGGGAGACCAAGTTGCCCTTTTCGGGGGTATTCCCGGGAAATCCCTGGCAATTCCTGGGTTAGGGACCTGGAGGCTGGGCACTTCGGCTTTTCTTTTGATGGCCGGTCGATTGCAGTCCCAGAAGGATCGATTCAATGCCCTGATGAAATGGGAGGCAATGGTACCCAAGAACCCGGTTTTGATCGGGGCGAAGCTCCGTTTCCAGGCGCTCATCCAGAGGCCCGGGAGGGGGGCGTTCCTTACCGGGTCCGATACAGGGATCGTAAACCCTTATTGAGATGTTTGCAATGGTTCGTTCATTTGATGTTTTGTTTTTGTGGTTTCTTTTCAGCGGGATTGGTTTCTCACAGAGTGCCGTTGTGATTCCCAGGGGCCTCTCTTCCCGTGAAGGGAATGCCCGGGTCACCGTCCCCGGGAAATTCGCTCCCGCCCACGCCCAGTTTCTCTATGCTGCCTCGGTCATGCCGAAAGCCCCCCTAACGATCAGGAAAATCGGGATTCGCAGGGACGGGGCTCTTACGGTTGCCTTCCAGGCCCACGATTTCTACGTAGAGCTCTGGATGAGCCACCTCCCCAATGATCCTGTTGCCGGTTATGGTTGCTCATGGGCCGGGAACCGAGGGAAGGATTGGACCAATGTAGTTAAGAAGGTGAAGGTCCATTTTCCTGCAGAAAACAAGCCCCTAGTTCCTCCGGCCCCCTTTTCCGTTTGGGTCACTTTAAATAAACCCTTCTCCTACCGGGGAGGGGCTTTCCTGACAGAGTGGTCCTTGGGTGCGTCCAAGCAAGAGGCCTGGGAGTGGTATGCCGACGCCGAGAACTGGATTTCCTGGAAAGGGGAACCCAGGGACTGGAAGGTGGAGTATTACGGCGTTGACTACCCCAAGGATCTTTGGATGGGAGTCTATCCCCCGTTTCTCGGAGGAGCTCTTCTATTCCATCATATTTTCTTCACTCCGGGGCCGAGGGTGCAGGTTGTCGGGCTTTTGGGTAACAGCACCAAATATTGGGGATCAACCCCTCTTCCAGTTTTACTTCATTCTTTCTCCTTTCCAAAAACACCATCCAATATGGGGCCATGGATCCAGGCAAATGCAATCATTCTTCTTCAGGGGAGAACCCCTCCGGGGAGCGCGATCAACCAACATCAGAAAATTGTCCTCGAAGGCGGTGTGATACCCCAAGATACAGTTTTGAAGGGTATTGGTTTTACCTATCAGGGTCTTGGGATCCTCCATGATCCAGGTGCACCCAATGGTTTCTACCTGGAGAGTACAAGGGCCGCAAAGTGCACAATCGGAGGGCCCCTTACTGGTTGGAGTGGAGGTTTCACCTTCTATGGTTATCATGCTCATAACGATGGGTGGGCTTGGTATTACAAACCTTTCGCCCTCGTTATGGCCTTGAAATAGGAAATGAAAAAATCTGTACGGCATACCGGAGAAGTGAGTGGGTGATAAGCCTTTCGGGTTTTTTCCAGGTTGCTGAGCCTCGCCCTTAAGCAGGGGGTTCCCAGTAATCCTTCGAGGCTCCTGCATGTGCCCAGGCGGGTCTCCTGCAACGGTCAGGCACCCTAATTCCTGGGCGAGTTGGCAGGCGTTCATCGAGGGGAGGAACCTGGAAAAACAGCTTCGCCTTGAAGATGGGGGTATGGCTCGGGGTTGGCGGTTTTTATTGTTGTTGCGAATCCCAGGGCTGGGCGTTTTTTTTTGCTAGGCCCTGCCGGCGGGGAAGGCTGTTTTTAGAACAGGATTCCCCGCCGGCAGAATTAGGATGGGCGTAGGGAGGCCAAAACCATGGCCCTTTTCAAGATGGGGGCATGGCTAGGGGTTGGCGGTTTTGTGGTTGTTGCCGCCCCCCGGGACGGGGGGGCGGTCGAGGAGGAAAGGATCAGATGATGCTCAGGTAGCGCCGGACTTCCCAGCCGTGGACCTGGGCGATGTATTCCTGCCACTCCGCTCTCTTGGCCCGGACGAAGTAGGTCTTCAAGTGCTCACCCAGGGCGGAGCAGATCACTTCGTCCTGTTCCAGGCAATCCAGGGCTTCGTTGAGGTTGCCCGGGAGGGAACGGATCTGGAGTTTTTCCCTCTCCTCCGGGGTCATCCGGTATACGTTGCCTTCAATCGGGGGAGGAGGGGTCAGGTCCTTCTCGATGCCGTCGACGCCTGCGGCGAGCTGTACCGCCAGGGCCAGGTAGGGGTTGCAGGAAGGATCGGGCATGCGAAGCTCGATCCTGGTCCCTTCGCCCCGTCTTGCGGGGACCCGGATCAGGGGGGAGCGGTTGCGCTCGGACCAGGCGATGTGGGTCGGCGCCTCGAAACCGGGGACGAGGCGCTTGAAGGAGTTCACCGTGGGATTGGTGACTGCACAGAAGCCCCTGGCGTGGGCCAGGACGCCGGCGATGTAGTTGCGGGCCACGGCGGAGAGCTGGTGCTCGTCCTCGGGATCGAAGAAGGCGTTCTTCCCGTCGGAGATCCTCCTCAGGGACTGGTGGGTGTGCATGCCCGAACCGTTGATTCCGAAGATGGGCTTGGGCATGAAGGTGGCGTGGAGGCCGAAGTCCCGGGCGACCTTCCGGACGACGAATTTGAAAGTCACCAGGTTGTCCGCTGTCTCCAGGGCCGAGCCGTACTTGAAGTCGATCTCGTGCTGGCCCGGTGCCACTTCGTGGTGGGAAGCCTCCACCTCGAAGCCCAGGTGGGTCAGGACGCTCACGATCTCCCGGCGGGCGGGCTCCGCTTCGTCCACGGGCGCCAGGTCGAAGTAGCCCGCCTGGTCGTGGGTCTTGGTGGTGGGCTCCCCCTCGCTGTCCAGGTGGAAGAGGAAGAATTCCGCCTCGGGGCCGGCGAGCATCTCGTAGCCCAGGTCCGCCGCCTTGGCGATGGCCCTCTTCAGGCAGAGCCTGGGACAGCCGTCGAAGGGGCTCCCGTCGGGGTTGTGGATGTCGCAGATGAGGCGGGCCACGGCCCCGCCCTCCAGGCCGGCCTCGTCCTCCCAGGGGAAGATCCGGAAGGTGTCCAGGTCGGGCACGAGGAGCATGTCGGATTCTTCGATCCGGGAGAAACCCTCGATGGAGGATCCGTCGAAGAGGATCTTGCCTTCCAGGGCCTTCTCGAACTGGCTCTCCGGGACCTCCACGTTCTTGTTCACACCCATGACGTCGGTGAACTGGAGGCGCAGGAAGCGGACCCCCTCTTCCTTGCATGTCTCGAGGATCCGGCGCGCCTTCTCCGGATCCGGGCGGGTGGAGGTGTTCTCGTAGCTCATGGTCTCCTCACTCCTTTCAGGGCAGGAATTTGCTTGGATCCTTGAGTTTTCGCGGCAGGTATTCGTCGATCACGTAGTTGAGGCCCCACTTGGCCAGTGCTTGCTGCTCGGCGCGGACCTTCATCTTGAGGAGCTGGTTGATGGCCTTCTGCCACTTCTTGTGGGAGCGGAAGAAGGGATCGTTCTTGAGGGCGTCCTTCGCCCTCTTGATGTCGATCTCCTGGAGGGGATGGGTGGCCTCCTCCAGCTTGAAGTCGATGATGTCCTGGGGCGTCACCCCCAGGAACCTGGCCTGGGGAACGCAGAAGAACTGGGAGAGGTGGGCGGCGTTGCCCGAACCCACCTTGAGGGTGCGGTAGATGTTGGAGATTCCGTAGGGGTCGCAATCAACGAACGCGTAAACAGGAATCTTGGCGTCGTCGGCCAGCTTTCGGATGAACCGCCTTGTGGCCCGGGTGGGGACGCCGCCGAGCTCCACCAGGATGCAGTTGGCCTTGCGCCAGAACTTGTGGTAGTTGAGCCGCTGGAACATACCGCCCGTCTCGATGGCCAGGAGGAACTTGGCCTTCGTCTTGAATTCCAGGTGCTCCACCGAGTGGGGGATGGAGTAGGAACCCGACCCGAAACCCGTGCAGTCGATGACGATCTTCTTCCCCGTCTCGGGATCGATGTCGATGACCTGGAGTTCGCCCGCCACGGATCCGCCGTGTTCTTCGGGGTAGAAGCGGAGTTGTTCCCGGCTCACCCCGTCGAGGGAGAAGAGGGCCTCGATGTCGTCCATGACGGCGTCGGACTCCTCCTGGGCCGAGAACCGGGCCTCCCCCCAGTTCTTGGACTGGTAGTAGGCGTCTCGCTTGGTGGCGAAGTCCTCCGTCTCGATGAGCTCCTTGGACAGGGCCATCATGCGGAGGGATTGGGCGAAGAGCTTCACCGTGTTGACCGTCAGCGTCCGGAGCTTCCTGCCCCGGCCGAGCTGGAAGAAACCCTTGGAGGGATCGTAGCGGACGTTGGAGAGGGAGCGGAGGGGGAAACGGAGGGAGGGCTTCTCCCCCTTCTCGATGATCTGCAACACCCCCTTGGCGGTCCTGTCGATGCAGGCCAGGGTGACCTTGTCCAGGCGCTTGACTCCCTTCCGGGCCTTCTTCGCCGGGCTCACAGCTTCCTGCTCCTTTCCAGGATCCCCCGGAGGTCCTCCACGATCCGGTCGCGCTTCTTGTCGGGCAGGGCGAGGATCTCCTGGAGGGCGATTCCGATATGGGGGATATACTTCTCGATGAACGTGCGTTTCTTGTATTCCTCGGCGATCCGCCGCCCCTTGCGGATGTGGGCTCCCAGCTTGCGGCCCACCTCCTGGAGGGCCAGCTTGATCTCCTTGAGGATCTCCGGGTAGGAGGCGATGGCCTCCTTGGACTCGGAGGTGAAGGGCACCCAGACCGAGGCCAGGTGCACAAGGAGCACCATGGGGCCAAGGGGCAAGGCTCCCCTGGGGTGCTGGAGGCCGTAGTTCTTCCAGGCGAGCTGGATGACCGTCTTGGTGACGGCGCAGGCCGATTGCTGGTAGAGGAGGGGCACCCTGTTGGCGAAGCGCAGGAGCTTGATGGGCTCGTCCGCCGCTCCCAGGAGCTCCGCGTCGGCCCCGGCGGCCTTCCGGGACCTCTTCCCGTTGCCGACGGGGATGATCCGGCCCTTCTCGTCCACCTCCATGGTGGCCCCGGGTTTTCCGAAGGCCAGGCCCACTTCGACCTGGAAAGGATTGCCCCGGTAGACCGAAGGGGGCCTGGTTGCGGCGGCGTAGAAGTCGGCCTCCACCTCCTTCTTGAGTCCTTCCAGGATGAGTTCCTCCCCGATGGGGACGATGCAGGACGTGGGGGGAGAGGTGATCTTGGTGGAGTTGATGGCCCGGTAGAGCCGGTCCGCCTCGGCCCGGCCCATCCTCCTGGGGTTGGCCCTGGGACTGATCTTGGCCTTGGCCAGGATCTCCTCGGCCACCTTGGGGCCGACCCGGCAGAAGTCGGACTGGAGGAAACCCGTCATCCAGCGGGCGCTCGTGGCCTTGAGGAGCCGGATCAGGAGGCCCAGCTCCACCCCGTAGGGGTGGGGCTTGATCTCCTGCGGGAGGGGAGGGAGCTCTTCTGTGGCCCTGTGGAAGCGGACCGTCACACCGTCGGGGGCCTCGTAGACGAAGGTGGCGTGGGGATTGGCGATGGCCGTCTGGCGCAGGTAGTCGTCCACCGAGCGCTGGCCCCGCTGGAACCGGGCCTCCATCTCGATCTCCACCCGGGTCCCGTGGGGTTTGTCCCACTCCCTGGGTTCCTCCACGAGTTTCTCCGGCCTGTTGCGGACCGTGTCCACCCGGAGTTCGAAGTACCAGGCCTGGGCCTTGGGGGAGGTCCGGGTCAGGATCTTCGTGGGGTGGCCCGTGGTGAGCTGGCCGTACATGCCCGCCGCCGAGATGCCGATGCCCTGCTGGCCCCGGGTCTGGCGGAGGGAGTGGAACTTGGAGCCGTAGAGGAGCTTGGCGAAGATGGAGGGTACCTGGGATTTCACGATGCCCGGCCCGTTGTCCTCCACGACCACGACGAAACGATCGTCCCGGCCCGGGACCGGCCGGATCTGGATGAAGATCTCGGGCAGGATCCCTGCTTCCTCGCAGGCGTCGAGGGCGTTGTCCACCCCTTCCTTGACGGCCGTGAGCAGGGCCTTGCGGGGATTGTCGAAGCCCAGGAGGTGGCGGTTCTTGGTGAAGAACTCCGAGACGGAGATCTCTCTCTGCCGCTTGGCCAGGTCCTCGGCGTTGGCCCGGTTTCCGCCTGGGACGGAAACCTTCCGCCCCGTCCGGGCCGGGGCCTTCCTCCTCCCGCCGGCCTTTGCCTCCTTGCCCTTCTTCTCGCCGGGTTCGGGGGTCGGGGCGGGCTCGGCCTCTTCCGCCTCGGGGGCTCCCAGGCCGTCGAAGAGGCCCCGTTGTCGCCTGGTGGAACTCCGTTTTTTCGCCATGACGTAGTGGTAGATCCTGGGGGAAAAGAAGAATCAAGGACGGAGCCCTGAGGGTCCTGCCCCCTCCCTGCGGGGTGAACCGGGTCCTTCCAACCGTCCCGGAGAGGCTAATCCAGGACGGCCTGGACGCAACCCTAAACAGCCGGTCATCTTCTCCCCCGGGCCCCCGCCCCGGGAAAGGAGACCCTCCCGGGGGGCGTTTCCTCTAACACCCTCCGGAAAGGAAGGGCTCCCGGGGAAAGGGAGAAATGATCCAAGAGGTGCATCCATGGCAAAAGTGTTTCTCTCGGGGAACGAGGCACTGGCCCAGGGAGCCTGGGAAGCGGGCCTCCACTTCGCCACGGGCTATCCCGGCACGCCTTCCACGGAGATCCTGGAGACCATCGCCGAGCGCTTCCCCGAAGTGGAGTGCCAGTGGGCGGTGAACGAGAAGGTGGCCGTCGAAGTGGCCGGCGGCGCCTCCTTCGGGGGAGCCCGGTCCCTGGCCACGATGAAGCACGTAGGCCTCAACGTGGCGGCCGATCCCTTCTTCTCCCTCAGTTTCGCCGGCGTCTCGGGGGGACTCCTCATCGTCTCCGCCGACGACCCGGGCATGCACAGCTCCCAGAACGAGCAGGACAACCGCTACTACGCCCGGGCGGCCCGGTGCCCCATGGTGGAGCCCGCCTCCAGCCAGGAAGCCCGGGACTTCGCCCTGGAGGCCTTCGAGATCTCCGAACGCTTCGAGGCGCCCGTCCTCTTCAGGATGACCACCCGGATCTGCCACTCCAAGGGCATCGTGGAGACGGGGGAGCGCAAGGAGGTCCCCCGCAAGGGCTACACGCCGAAACCCGAGGCCCGGGTCCTCATGCCCTCCAACGCCCGCAAGCGCCACGAGTGGGCCCTGGAGAGGCTCCGGCGCCTGGAGGAGTTCGGGAACACCTGCTCCCTGAACCGCTGGGAGAAGGGCTCTTCCAAGGTGGGGGTGGTCACCTCGGGGGTGGCCTACAACTACGTGAAGGAGGTCCTTCCCGAAGCGAGCGTCCTCAAGCTCGGTCTCACCTGGCCGCTTCCCTGGGGACTCATCGAGGAGTTCGCCTCTTCGGTGGAGAAGCTCTACGTCGTCGAGGAGGGCGACCCGCTCCTGGAGAAGGAACTCAAGGCCCGGGGAATCTCCTGCACCGGAAAGGATGTCGTGCCCGTTACGGGCGAGCTGAACCCGGAGATCGTCCGGAAGGCCCTGGCCCCGGCGACGGCCCTCCAGGTCCGCGGGCCGGCGAAGGCCCCGGCCCGGCCTCCCGTGCTCTGTCCGGGTTGCCCCCACAGGCCCGTCTTCTATTGGCTCCGGCGCATGAAGAAGAGCACCTCCGGGGACATCGGGTGCTATACCCTGGGCGCGATTCCACCCCTTTCGGCCATGGACACCTGCATCTGCATGGGGGCGTCCATCTCGGGGATGGAGGGCCTGGAGAAGGGCGCCGGCCCCGAGGCGGCCCGCAACCTGGCCGCCGCCATCGGGGACTCCACCTTCATCCATTCGGGGATCACGGGCCTGGTGGACATGGTCTACAACAGGGCCACCGGAACGGTCCTCATCCTTGACAACGAAATCACGGCCATGACGGGGCGCCAGGAGCATCCCGCAACGGGAAGGGACATCCGGGGCAACCCGGCTCCCACCGTGGATATTCCCGCCCTGTGCAAGGCCGTCGGCGTGAAGCACGTCCGGGTGGCCGATCCCTACGACATGCAGGCCGTCCGCTCGGTCCTCAAGGAGGAGATGGCCCGGGAGGAACTCTCTGTCGTCGTCTTCCGGAGGCCCTGCGTCCTGAAGGAGCGTTCCCGGAAGAAGGCCTTCGCCGTGGTGGACCCCGAGAAGTGCACCGACTGCGGCGTCTGCCTCAGGCTCGGCTGCCCGGCCATCGAGCACAAGGAGAACCACGCCTGGGTCAATCCCCTCTTCTGCTACCCGGAATGCTCCATGTGCGTGCAGGTTTGTCCCAGCAAGGCGATCTCGAAGGAGAGCAAGGAGTGACCGCGGACCCCTCGTCCGGGAAAGGAGAGTTTCCATCATGAGCGGCGAAACCACGAACGTCCTGTTGTGCGGAGTGGGGGGGCAGGGGGTCCTCCTGGCGAGCGAGGTCCTCTCGGCGGCGGCCATGCTGTCCGGCCGGGACGTGAAGAAGAGCGAGGTCCACGGGATGGCCCAGCGGGGCGGGGCGGTCACGAGCCACGTGCGCTGGGGAAAGAAGGTCTACAGCCCCCTCATCGAGACGGGGGCGGCCGACGTGATCCTCTCCTTCGAACCGGCCGAGGCCCTCCGCTGGTCCCACTTCCTCTCCCCCGAGGGGGTGGTGCTCACGGCCAAGGAGCCCATCTACTCGGTCCTCGTCTCTTCCGGGATGGATACCTACCCGGAGGACGTCCTGGGCTCCCTCTCCAGGCGGTGCGGGAGGCTCGTTGCCGTGGACGCCCTGGAAGAGGTTACGGCTCTTGGAAACCCAAGGGCCGTGAACATCCTCCTTCTGGGGATGCTCTCCTTCTTCGTGGACATTCCGGCGGAGAACTGGCACGAAGCCATCGAGGCCCGGGTCCCCAGGAAGACCGTCGAGAGCAACCTCAAGGCCTTCGCCAGGGGCAGGGAACTGGCCAAGGGCTGAAGGGAGGAGACCCGTGCTGGAGAACGAACTCCTCTCCTTCCTCGACAAGGAGAGAGAAGACATCCAGAGGGAAGACCTCCTGGATTTCATCGAGAAGAAGGGCATCCAGTTCCTGGCGCTCCGCTACCCCGCCCTGGACGGGAGGCTCAAGACCCTGCGGATCCCCCTGACCTCCAAGAGGCGGGCCGAAGAGGTCCTGGCCGAGGGGGAGCGGGTGGACGGGTCGAGCCTCTTCGGGGCCATCGTGGATTCCGCAAGGAGCGATCTCTACGTGGTGCCCGTCTACTCCACGGCCTTCGTGGATCCCTTCTACGAGAACACCCTGGACGTATGCTGCCGCTTCATGGACTACAGCGGGGAACTGGAGCCCTGGACCCCCCAGGGGGTGGTCGAGAAGGCGGACCGGGCCTTCACCGAGGCGTCGGGACTCCGGTTACGGGCCCTGACGGAGGTGGAATTCCACCTCCTCATGGACGAAGAGGCCCCCCTCTTTCCCTCCCGGCCCCAGGGCGGCTACCACGAAGCATCTCCCTTCCTCAAGGGCGAGCCCGTCCTGGACGAGATCGTCCGCATCGTGGGGAGCATCACCGGTTCGGTCAAATACGCCCACGGGGAAGTAGGGACCATCCCCCGCCTGGAGAGCCGTTTCCCCGAGGTGGACGGGAAACGGGCCGAACAGTTCGAGGTGGAGTTCCTTCCCAGGCCCCTCCAGCAGGCCGGCCTGGACACTCTGATCGCCCGGTGGGTCATCCGGAACGTGGCCTGGCGGAGGGGGATGACGGCCACCTTCGTCCCCAAGCTTGCCGATGGTTTCGCCGGCAACGGCCTCCACGTGCACCTGGAACTCCTGGAGGGTGACAGGAACGTGATGGCCGAGAAGGGGGCCCTCTCGGAGAGGGCGCGGAAGTTGATCGGCGGGATGGTGCGTTTCGCCGGGTCCATCACGGCCTTCGGAAACACCTGCGCCGCCTCCTACCTCCGCCTCGTTCCGGGCCAGGAGGCCCCCACCCGGGTCTTCTGGTCCGACAACAACAGGAGCGCCATGATCCGGGAGCCCCTGGGATGGGTGAACTCCTCGGCCATGGACCTCAAGGCCAACCCGGGCCAGAAGAATCCCTTCCGGGGGGAAAGGTCCCGCCAGACCGTTGAGCTCCGCTCCCCCGACGGGAGCGCCGACGTCCTCCTCACCCTGGCCGCCCTGGCCTGCGCCGCCCGCTGGGGGTTCACCTCCCCCAGGGCCCTGGAGCTCTGCAAGGAGGCCTACCTCCCGGGAGGAGCCGGGCCGGCGGGGGACGTCATGGAGAAGCTTCCCCCCCTTCCCCGTTCCTGCGCAGAGTCGGCGGCGATCCTGGAAAAACACAGGGGAGATTACGAGGAAGGTGGTATCTTTCCCTCCCTCCTCCTGGACCAGGTGATCCGCCGCCTCCGGGAGGAAGAGGACGGGGACCTGGCCGAACGCCTGGCGGCCATGCCCGCCGACAGCCGCAGGCGTTACGCCGAGTCCCTCATGCACAAGGAGATCCACCGACAGTGACCCCCAAGCCCCTGGACCCCTACGACGACGCCTCCTTCTACGGGGAGCTGGGCCTGATCTGCGGACTCGAGATCCACCAGCAGCTCCTCACCGAAGGAAAGCTCTTCTGCCGCTGTCCCGCCGGGAGGTACTCCAAGGAGTACGACGCCGTGGTGCTCCGTCACATGCGGCCCACCCTCTCGGAGATGGGCACCTACGACGGCACGGCCCTGATGGAGTTCAAGACCCGCAAGGAGATCGTCTACCTGCTGAACGACGACTCGGTTTGCACCTACGAGATGGACGACACGCCGCCCTTTCCCGTGGACGAGAGGGCACTGGACATCTCCATCGTCCTCTCCCTCACCCTTGGTTGTCCCGTGGTGGACGAGGTGCACATCGCCCGCAAGCAGTACCTGGACGGCTCCATCCCCACAGGATTCCAGAGAACCGGAATCGTGGGCCTCGCCTCGGAGGTTCCCTTCAGGGGGAGGAAGGTGAGGATCCGCCAGGTCTCCCTGGAGGAGGATTCCTGCCGGGAGGTGACCAACAAGGGACACAGGATCACCTTCCGGACGGACCGCCTCGGAATGCCCCTCGTGGAGGTGGTGACCGATCCGGACTTCCGCACCCCCCGGGAGGCCGCCGAGGGGGCGAGGCTCCTGGGAAGGATCATGCGCGCCACCGGCCTGGTCCGCAGGGGCCTGGGTACGACCCGCCAGGACGTGAACGTGAGCGTCACCGGCGGGGTGCGATGCGAGATCAAGGGGGTTTCCCGGTACCAGCTCATTCCTCCCCTGGTCCACAACGAGGCCATCCGCCAGGCGAACCTCCTGGCCGTGCGGCGCGAGTTCCAGTTGAGAGGGATCAAGAGCCCGGCCGAGTTGGTTACCGAGGAACGGGACGTGACGGATTTCTTCTCCCGATCCAGGCTGGCGGGCCCGAGGAACGCCGCCCGCCGGGGGGACCGGGTCCGGGCGGTGGTCCTCAAGGGCCTGGGGGGCATTCTCTCCATGCCCACCCAGGAGGGCTACGACTTCGTCACGGAGCTCAAGGGCCGGGTCCGGGTGGTGGCGTGCCTGGACGAGCCGCCCATCCTCCACGACTCCGAGCACTGGCCCGAGGAGGCCCGGGCCGAGCTGGCGGACCTGAGGAAGGAGCTGGATGTAGGCGAGCGGGACGCCCTGGTCCTGGTCTGGGGGCCCCGGCGGGACACCTCGACGGCCGGCGGCGAGATCCGGCTCCGCCTGGAAGAGGCCCTCTACGGGGTGCCCAACGAGACCCGCAAGCCCCTGCCCGACGGCCATACCGACTTCGAGAGGATCCTCCCCGGGCCGGACCGGATGTATCCCGACACGGACCATCCTGTGATTCCCCTCTCCCGGGAGAGGGTGGAAAGGCTCTCCTCCCTCGTTCCCGTGCCGCCCTGGGAGCGGGAGAAACGGTGGCGGGCCCGGGGGGTGCCGGAAGATGTGGTAGACCGGATCGCGGTCTCCCCCTTCGAGCCCCTCCTGGACCGCCTGGTGGAGAGGGAGGGGATGGATCCCAAGGCCCTGGCGGTCTTCGCGGCCCGGGGGCTCCGCGCCCTCAGGAAGGAAGGTCTTCCGGCGGAGGATCTTCCCCCGGGGGAGCTTGAGTCCTTCCTCCTCGCCGTGAAGGCCTCCGGCCTGGCGAGGGAGGCCTGGATACCCTGGTTCCGCCGTTACCTGGAGGCCCGGGGGGCCGGGAAGGGCCCCTCCGTCCTGGAGGAGCTCCGATCCCTCCGACCCCCCTCCGGGGCCGAGGTCGAGGCCGCCCTGGAGAGGGCCCTGGCGGCGCCTTTCGAGGCCGGCCGGCGGGGAAGCAGGTTCCACTTCTGCATGGGCCGGCTCATGCGGGAACTGGGCGGAAGGATTTCGGGAAGGGAGGCGGCGGCCCTCCTCGAGGCCAGGCTCGGGAAGGAGGCGGGACGGTGAGCGACGATTACAAAGGTTACAGGTCCCCCGCCCTGGAGGTTCTCCGCAGATACGGTGCCAAGGTCTGGTCCGAGGTGACGATCACCACCACGGAGTCCGTCCTGGAGGGGTTGATCCTTCCCAGGACGGAGACGGCCGATCCCTACCACCTGGTGCTGAAACTCCCGACGGGATACAACATCGGGATCCACCACGCCAACGTGAAGGACATCACCGTCCGGGGCCGCAAGGAGGCCCACTACAAGATCCCCGAGAAGGAATTCCCCGTAAGCCCCGACAAGCCCAACGTGGTCCTCCTCGGGACGGGCGGAACGATCGCTTCCCGCCTGGACTACAGGACGGGGGCCGTGATCCCCGCCTTCTCGCCGGGGGAGCTCTACGGGGCCGTTCCCGAGCTGGCGGACATCTGCAACCTGAAGACCAGGAAGATCTTCGGGATCTTCTCGGAAGACATGTGCTCCGAGCACTGGAGGCCCCTGGCGGAGGAAGTCGCCAGGGTCGTCGAGGAGGGCGCGGACGGCGTGGTGATCGGACACGGGACGGACACGATGCACCACACGGCCTCGGTCCTTTCCTTCATGCTCCAGGACCTCCCCGTTCCCGTGGTCATGGTGGGCTCCCAGAGGTCCAGCGACAGGCCCTCCTCGGACGCGGCGATCAACCTGATCAGCGCCGTTTACGCTGCGGGCCACGGGCCCATCGCCGAGGTGATGATCTGCATGTTCGGTCCCACCTCGGACCAGTACAACCTCCTCCACAGGGGCACCAGGGTGCGGAAGATGCACTCCTCCTACCGCTCGACCTTCCGGACCCTCGGGGCCGTCCCCCTGGCCATGGTGGAGCACGGGAAGGTGACCATCCTGGACAAGACCTACCGCCCCCGGGACCGGTCCCGGAAGCTGAAGCTCGACACCAGGTTCGAGGACAAGGTCACCCTGCTCTACTTCTATCCCAACATGCAGCCCGACATCGTGGACGCCCTGGTGGACTTGGGATACAAGGGAATCGTCATCGCCGGGACCGGGTTGGGCCACGTGAACCGCAAGCTCAATCCCTCACTCAAGCGGGCCATCGACAAGGGGGTCCACGTCTGCATGACCGTCCAGACCCTCTGGGGTTACGCCCAGATGTATGTCTACGACACGGGGCGGGACCTGCTCGATCTGGGGGTGATTCCCTGCGCCAACATGCTGCCCGAGACGGCCTTCAGCAAGCTGGGCTGGGTCCTGGGCCACACCGACGACCCCGAACAGGTCCGCAAGGAGATGACTACGCCCATCGCCGGGGAGATCACCCCCAGGGAGCCGCCCAACGGCTACCTGGTCTTCCAGGGAGGCGTCCCGGAGGTCCAGGAATTCATCAAGAAGATCCCCAAGTAGGGGGGGCGTGACGCGGCGGCGGGAAAGCTCCCCTAGGGCTCGTCCATGCCGAGGAGTTCCATCTCCTCACGGGTCAGGGGACCGAAGAGGGCCGTCCACTCCTCGGGGTGCTCCTTGAGGAAGGTCCGCACCTTCTCACGGAATTTTTCCCCCGCCGGGCCCACATGGATTCCAAGCTTCTCCAGGCCCTTGGGGGTCTCACCCCTGGGACGGTCCAGGATGTCCTCGGCCCGGGGCTCCTCGCGGGAGTCGTCGATCCAGTAGTCGGCCTTGATCCCGAAGAACTCCACCAGGCCCTTCAGGTGGTACAGGCCGAAGGGAACCTGTCCGTCCAGGAGTTGTTGCAGGGCCTGGGGCGAGACGCCCAGGGCCGAGGCGAGTTCCTTCTTCTTGAAGCCTCTCTCCCGGAGGAGCCTGGACACCTTTTCGTGGATTGGTCGGCCCATAGCGATTCCCTGGTTCCTCCTTGGTTGGACCGGGGCCGGCCTCCGGCCCCGGAAGCCCCGCTACTTCTTTTCCACTTCCCCGAAGGAGACCCCCGTGGAACGGGCCGCCAGGAGCAGCTCGTGGTCCATGGGGACGGTCTTCAGCTTCTCGATGGCCGTCTGGATGGGCACGTCCGTGACGGTGCCTCCCTGGTAGGCGGCCATGTGGTTGAACTTTCCTTCCACCACGAGTTGCACGGCCTTCCAGCCGAACATGGTGGCCAGGTTCCTGTCGAAGGGGGTGGGGGATCCGCCCCGCTGGAGGTGCCCCAGGACGGTGACCCGGGTCTCCTGGCCGGTGAGCTCCTCCAGCTTGGCCCCGATCACGTGGCTGATTCCGCCGAGACGGATTGGGTCGGTGCTCTCCTTCACGGTCTTCTGGACCACGAGCTCGCCCGTGTCCGTCTTGGCCCCCTCGGCGACGACGACGATGGAGAAGTTCTTGCCCCGCCGCTTGCGCTCCAGGATCTTTTCCGCCACGGCCTGGATGTTGTAAGGGATTTCGGGGATGAGGATGACATCGCCTCCGCCGGAGACGCCGGCACCCAGAGCGATCCAGCCCGCGTATCGGCCCATGACCTCCACGACCATGATCCTGTGGTGGGCCTCGGCGGTGGTGTGAAGCTTGTCGATCGCCTCGCAGGCCGTCCTCACGGCCGTGTCGTAGCCGAAGGTGACGTCCGTGCCCTGGAGGTCGTTGTCGATGGTCTTGGGGACGCCCACTACGGGGACGCCCTTCTCGGCGAGCTTGAAGCCGATGTTCTGGGTGCCGTCTCCGCCGATCAGGACGAGGGCGTCCAGGCTCTCCTCGTGGAAGACCTGGACGGCCTGGTCGGAGACGTCCTTGAAGACCAGTTCCCCCTTCTCCTGCACGGGATGGCGGAATGGATTGGCCGTGTTGGATGTGCCCAGGATCGTGCCGCCAAGGTGGAGGATCCCCGAGACGTCCTTCATACCCAGGGGGCGCATCTTGTCGTCGATGAGTCCCTCGAACCCGTTGAGGATTCCCATTACCTGGACACCGTAATCCAGGATGGCCGTCTTCACGACGGCCCGGATCACCGCGTTGAGACCGGGACAGTCCCCGCCCCCGGTGAGCACGCCGATCCTCTTGGTACAGGTCTTCGCCATTTCTTCCCTCCCTGGTGCCTGCGGCGGATCCTCCCTCCCCGGGAACCCCGCCCATCCTGCCTCTCCCGGAGGCGGGGGGCAAGACAACTTCGTTACCTTTCCTTTCTTCGTGCCGGGATCCCCCCCTTCCTGAAGGAAACGAATCCTGGCACCATGGGCTTCCCTCCCGTATCTAGAGCGGTTTCCGACCCAGGAGGCATCCCCATGAATCGATCCAGGCTCGTGCTACCCGTCCTGGCATGTTCCTTCCTTCTTCCGCCTTCCGCTTCCGCCCAGTCCGGGAAGCCCCGTCTCGGGGTCTACCTGGTCCAGGGCGAGGAGGGCCTGGTCCGGATCCAGGAGGTCCTTCCCGGCTCCCCCGCCGAGAAAGGGGGGCTCCGGGCGGGAGACCTGATCCTGGCCTGCGACAGGATCCCCGTCCCCTCCGTGGAGGCCCTGATCCGGAGGATCCTCCAGATGAAACCGGGCCGAAAGGTGCGGTTCCGGATACTCCGGAACCGGAAGAAACTCGAACGGATCGTCACCCTGGGCGCGGCAGGCGGGAAGGAGGAATCCAGGGCGAAGATTCCCGCCCGGAAGGGCTCTGTCCGCCCCCGTCCTTCCCTGCCGGTCCGGCCGGCCGAAAGGATCCCTACCTTCTCGGGCACTCTCCGGACCTGGAAGGACCTGGAGAAGGTCCTGGAAGAGGCCCGGAAGAAGGGCGGCGGGAGGCCGATCCTCCTCGATTTCTCCGCCCCCTGGTGCGGCCCTTGCAAAGTCCTGGAGGAGAACCTCTCCAGCCCGCCCCTGCGTGAGGTCCTCGGGCGTTTCTACGGCCGCTTCAAGGTGAACGTGGACCGGAGCCCCGCCCTGGCCGAGCGGTACAAGGTGGACGCAATTCCTCACCTCCAGGTGATCGACGACAGGGGCCGCCCCCTGGGCAAGGTGGTGGGTGCCCTGGATCCTTCCCGGGTGGCCCGGGCCCTCCGGACCTTCCTGGAGAAGAAGGCCGGGAAGGAGGGGGCCGGCAGGAAAGGGCCCTCCTCCCTGGAGAGGGTGAAGGGCCTGAGGAAGGTGAGGAAGTCGTCGGCCCCGGCGGAGAGGACGGATACGGAGAAGGAGATTCTCCGGGAGCTCATCCGCATCCGGAAACTCCTGGAGGAGATCAAGGAAAAGCTGGGTTGATCCCGCCTGGGGCCCTTCTTCCGGCCAGGAGGACGTCCTTGGCCTCCCGGAGGGCTCCCTCCCGGACCTTCCTCGCGGCCAGGAGGAATTCCTCCTCTCCCGTCTCCCCTCCCAGTTCCTCCAGGGCCCGGGCCAGGTCCTCCCGCCCCGAGGCCAGGGAGAAGAGGGCCGAGAGACTTGGAGCGTGGCGGGGATCCAGGTGGAGGGCCCGGAGGAAGTGGGACAGGGCTCCTTCGGGCCTTCCTTCCTCCCATTCCATGGCACCCTTCATGGCCAGGGCCAGGGGAACCTGGCCGGCCTGGTCCAGGAGACGGCGGGCCTCCTCCTTCCGGTCCTGTTCCAGGGCCAGGGAGGCGAGTCCCGTCAGGGCCTGGGTGCAGGCCGGGTCCAGGGAGAGGGCCGTCCCGAAGTGCTCTTCCGCCTCGGTGGGGCGCCCCCAGCCCAGGCAGGCTTCGGCGAAGGAAGCCAGGAGCCGGGCCGCGGCGGTGTCGGAGAGGTAGAAGTCCGTGAGGAGGGCCGCCGTGGCTTCCCGTGCCTCTCTCTCCCTGCCAAGGTCCATCAGGGCCAGGGCCCGAAGGAAGGCTCCCGTGGTGTGCCTGGGAGCGACCCGGAGGAGGCGGTCGAAGGACTGGACGGCCTCGGCCGGCCTTCCTTCCAGGTAGAGGGCCGTTCCCAGGAGGTGGAAGAGTTCCGGGTCGGGGAAGCCCCGGAGGAGGGCCTGGTGGAGGACCCCAAGGGCCTGCCCGGGTCTCCCCGAGTCCAGGAGGAGTTTTCCCCCGAGGACGGGATGGTCCCGCCACTTTTCCAGGAAGCGGGCCTGGTTCTCCCGGACCAGGGCCTGGTAGTCCACTCCCAGGGCCTGGAAGGTCTTCATTCCCGCATGGTGGACGAAGGTGTCCCGGGCAACCAGGATCCTGCACCCTCTCCCGCGGATACGGAGGCAAAGGTCGTCGTCCTCGAAGTTTCCCAGGCCGAAGCGCTCGTCGAAGCCGCCCAGCTCCCTCCAGAGGGAGGCCTCCACGAGGAGGGCCAGGCCCATCACCTGGGGAACGTCCTCCACCTTTCCGGCGTAATCCCGCCTCAGGCGGGAGGCCAGCTCTTCCAGGCGGCCCGGGTCCCCTTCCAGGGGTGGGACGGCGATCCGCTGGTCGCCCTTGACCCGGTCCGAGGAGGGGCCCAGGGCGCCCACCCCCTCCTGCCCTCTCCAGGCGTCCACCATCCCCTGGAGGGTCTTCCGGGGAAGGAGGGTGTCGTTGTTGAGGAAGAGAAGCAGGTGCCCCCGGGCGGCGGCGGCTCCGGCGTTGGCGGCCCTGGGAAAACCCAGGTTCTCTTCCAGGCGGACCAGGCGGATTCCCGGCCGGGAAGCGAGCCAGGCCGCCGTGGGAGGAGGGGAGCCGCTGTCCGCCACCACGATCTCGAGGGGGAAGTCCTTCTCCTGGCGGTCCAGGCTCTCCAGGCAGGCCCGGGTCTCTTCCAGGTTTCCATGGACCGGGACGATCACCGAGAGAAGGGGGGGGGAGCTGGGCTTCGGATGGGGCAAGGCCGGGATCCTCCCTTGGCAAGGGACCTTTCGTTCCTTCCCTTCATCGGAAGAGACTCGCCGGGGCCTTGACCGGCCCGGGGGGCCTGGGATCCTAGAAGGATGCCTTGGGCCCAGGGAAAGAGTCCGGAACCGAGGAGCCTGGAAGTGGAGACTCCCATCGGGGTGGTGCGCCTCCTCTTCCGGGGGGAGTTCCTGTGCAGGATCGCCCTCCCCGGCCTGGAGGGAGGAGAGGGGAGGGAAACCTGGGTGGGAAGGGGCGGGTTCCCCGGGAGAGAAGCGGCCCGGATCGCCCGGGCCCTCTCGGCCTGGTTCGAAGGGGAGGAGGGGCCTCTCCGCTCTCTCCCCTTCCTGCTCCAGGGCACGCCCCTCTTCCGGCGTGTCTGGGAGGAGGTGAAGAGAATCCCCAGGGGAGAGACCAGGTCCTACAAGGACGTCTCTCTCTCGGCCTTCGCCTCTCCCCGTTACGCCCGGACGGTGGGGGCCGCCCTGCGGGCCAACCCCCTTCCCCTCCTGGTGCCCTGCCACCGGGTTCTCGGTTCCGACGGGAAGCTCAAGGGTTTCGGCGGCTCCTCTTCGCGGGGGCTCGGGCTCAAACGAAAACTCCTTGCCCTGGAGGGTATTGAATGCGATCCACCGTGATCATTTCCTTTTCGGGTCTCTTCCTGCTCCTCTCCCTCCTGGCCCCGGCTCCGGCCAGGGCCGACGTGATCCGCCTGAAGAGCGGCGTGAAGGTGGTGGGGAAGATCGTGGACCCCGACTCCGACCCTCTCGTGGTGGAGACCCTCTTCGGGGAGGAGACCATTCCCAGGGAGAAGGTCGCACGGATCGACCTCGGGCCCACCCCGTGGGACCTCTTCGACCGGAAATACGAGAAGGTGGACAAGAAGGACATCAGGGCCCTTCTCGATCTCCTGGACTGGGCCAAGGATCCCGAGCGGAAGCCCTACCTCCGTTCCAGGCTTCGCAGGCTCTACAGGCGGATCCTCCGCCTGGACGAGGACAACGAGGAGGCCCGCCGGGGCCTGGGTTACGTGAGGCTCGGCGGAAAGTGGATCACCAGGGCGGAGGCGAGGCGGCGCAGGAAGGAGCTCGAGGCGGCCAGGGCCAAGGAGGAGGCGGCCAGGAAGGCCGAGGAGGAACGCCGCCGGAGGCTCGCCCGGGCGGAGAACGACGTGAGCCTCCAGGTGGAGATGAACCGGGCCAAGGACCGGGCGGACGAGAAGAAGCTTTCCTCCGTCCTGGGGACGACCATGCACGTGGCGACGAGCAAGCGGATCTCCATCGCCGCCGCCTTCGACAAGGAGGGCATCCTGGCTCTCCTCGAACTCGGGGAGCGGGCCCTGACGGCCGTGTGCAAGGACCTGGGCCTGAACCCCGCCTACAGCCCCGGCAGGGCGGGATACCGGGGGGTCTACCATCACTACTACGTGCTTCCCTCGGACAGGCGGGCCGTCCTGAAGTACATCAAGGATACCTTCGGGGGAATATCGGAGTCCTTCTTCAAATATCTCATGAGGAGCAGGACGAGTGGGCTTTCTTCCAGCGCGGGAAGCCCCTACGCCGTGGCCGTCCTCGTCCACGGGTTGAACCGCAAGGATCCGCTCCTCCACAACCTGGGCCACTGCCTGGCCGGGAGTCTTTCCGGGACGGGGGCGATCCCCCCCTGGCTCCAGGAAGGATTCGGGATGTACATGTCCATCCGGTTCCTCGGAAACACCGGCACGACCTGCACGACGACGACCAAGTACGCCGCCGACATGGAGATCGCAAAGAAGCGCGACGCCGCCACCTGGCCCCTGCTGGCCAAGGAGCAGGTCAGAAAGGGCTTCTACCCCCGTTTCGTCACCCTTTGCGTCAAGAAGCTCAACAGGCTGAACGCCCGGGACCTGGCCCGGAGCTGGGCGATCTGCAAGTTCCTGATGGAGAAGTATCCCAAGAAGTTCCGGAGCTTCATGAGTTACGCCGGCACCAAGCTGGAGATCCAGGTCAAGGCCCTGGACGCCGCCTTGGGCATGACCCCGGACCAGTTGGACCGGGCCGTGAACGACTACGTCCTGAAGAGCATGTAGGCCCCGGTGGCCTTCCTAGGAGGTCCCCTTCTCTTCCAGGAAGATCCGGGCCTCCCTTTCCAGGACCTCGTCGAAGGCCGTCTCCTCCAGGGCCAGGACGCGGAGGAAGGCCCGGGCCGCCTCGTCTCTCTTTCCCCGGAGGGCCAGGGAACAGGCCGCTCCATAGGCACTGATCAAGTCGGCCGGATCCTCCTCGAGGGCTTTCTCGAATCTGGGAAAGGCCTCTTCCCACCTTCCCAGGGCGGCCAGGGCGATTCCTTCCAGGGCGGCCCTTCCCGGTCCCTCCCCTCCGACTTCCAGGAGGGCCCGGTCCTGGCCCGCCTGGGCCAGGACCTGGACCAGGAGTTCCGTGGCCTCGGGCCTTTCCTTGAACTCCCTCCTGAGTCGCCTCGCCTCCCCGACGGCCTGATCCCACTCCCCCCTGGAGGCGAGAGAGCGGACCCGGACCCGGGTCTTCTCGAACTTGTCCCCCTTGATGGCGGGAAGGGCCCCTTCCAGGAAGGCGAAGACCTTCTGGAGGAGCCTGGCCGGGAGGGGGGGACGGCGGGGCTCCTCGCCGCGGAGGTCGGCGACGAGGCGCTTCTGGAGCTCTTCCGGCCTCCTGTTGTGATGCCTCTCCAGGAGGACCGCCATGGACCGGGGGGCGGCGATCCGCCAGGGCCCGGGGCCGGAAGGGGACCATGCCGGGACCGCTTCCTCTTCCTTCCCCGCTTCGAGGAAGGCCAGGCCCAGGACGGCCCGCTCCAGGGGATTGGGATGGGCCTTCTCTCCCAGGAGCCGGATCCCCTCCTCGGGTTCCCGGGCCCACAAGGAGAGGATGGCCCGGAAGGCCGGGGGGAAAGGGCGGAGCTTTTCCGCCTTTTCGATCCCTTCCCGGGCCCGGCCTCCTTCGGCCAGGGCCAGGGGAAGGAATCGGGCCGCGCCGGGATCCTCCTCCTCCAGGGCCCGGAGCTTGGACAGGCCCGATTCGGTCCTTCCGGCCATCCAATCCTGGAAGGCCTTCCGGAACCGGATCTCCTGGAAGGGACGAAGGAGGCTCATGGAGGGGGAAGTCTATCAGAAAAAGGCCTGGGCCAGGTCCGGGTCCACCTGGATCCCCGCCTCTTCTCCCCATTCTTCCAGGAGCGCCCGGCTTTCTTTCTCCACGGCCTTCGTGCCCTCCCAGCTCTCGGCGGCGGTGAAGAAGGTGGCCAGGAGGAGGAGGATCCCCAGGATCTCCTCCTCCCGGCCCGCCTTCGGGGACAAAGCGCCCCCGCCCAGGGCCGCGGCGCTCTCCAGGATCTTGGCCCCCTTTCCATCCTCTCCCTCCAGGGCTTCGAGGTAGTCGGCCCCCTCCTGCAGTACGCTCCGCCACGCATTCTGCCATTCCCTCGGTCCCTGGAGGGCCTCCCGGGCCAGGGCGGGATCCCATCCGCCCAACCCAAGGAGTTGAAGTGCCGCGGCCCGGCCGAGGGCGAGGACCAGGCTCTCCCGGACCGAGAGCCTGGTTGCCGCTTCCCTGGCCTTCCGTGCGATCCGCTCGGCCAGGCCGGGCCGGTGGAGCACCGAGGTCTCCAGGGCCGGCAAGAGCCTGAGCAAGTGTTCCCGGCTCAGGGCCGGATATTCCGAGAAGAGGGCTTCCAGGTCCTTCGATGCATGGAAGTCCTTCGGGGCTGGGCCGGCCCGGCGGGCCACCAGGGCGCGCCGGTTCAAGGCCGTCTGGACCCGGGCCCTCAGGTCCCAGGACTTGAAGGGCTTGGAGATGAAGTCGTCCGCCCCGGCCCGCAGGGCCGCCACGGCGGCGTTCAGGTCCGCCACGCCCGAGATGAGGATCAGGGTGGTCTCCTGGTCCAGGAGGCGGACCAGGCGGATCAGGTGCAACCCCTTCGCCCTGCCCAGGGCTTCGTCCACCAGGAGGGCCTGGTGCCGGCCCGTGACGTACTCCCAGTACCCCCGGCCTCCTGAGAATTCCTTGGCTCCAAGGAACCCCTCTTCCTCCAGGGTCTGGACCAGGATGTCCGCCACCCTGGGGTCGTCGTCGATCACTAGGACGGAGAGCTTGGGCGAAGAAGGACGAGTCATGACCCCAGGATACTAGCAACTCCCGTGCCTTGGTTTTTTTCTTTGAGTCGGCGGCCGGGAAGTAACGGGAAACTGAAGGACATCCAGCTTGATTCCGGGAAAAAAACGGTCAAAAGGAGTCTGGGTTCGAATCCCGGAAATGGTTTCCCAGAAATGAGAATGTCCGGTTCCCGGTAATGATCTTGGGACCTGGAAGAGGCGTGTGGGAGGGGGAGAGGGGTCTCCCATTTTTCCTTGCCCGGGCTAGAATGCCCCCCTTTCCAGGAGAGGAAGTCCATGAAGATCAAGAAGCTGGTTCCCTGGGAGGCCGACGGGATCCCCCTGGACCGGTTCCTGACGACCCTCTTCCCCGAGGCCCATATCTCGGCCTTGCGCTGGCTCATCCGGGACGGGAGGGTTTCCGTGGACGGCCGGACCACTCTGCGGAAGTTGAACCTCAGGCCCAGGGCTCTCGTGGAGGTGAAGGTCCCCGAGGGAGAGGACCTGCGGGCCCGCAGGGAACCTCCCAGGCCCGTCCCCAGGGTGCTCTACGCCGACGAGGCCTGCCTCGTGGTGGACAAGCCCGCCGGGGTGCCGGTGATCCCCGAGAGGTTCCGCGACGTGGAGACCTTGCGGGAACTCCTGGAAGGGGAGGAAGGACTCCGGGTGGTGCACCGCCTGGACCGGGACACCTCGGGATGCCTCCTTCTGGCCCGGAACCGGGAGGCCCAGCGGATCCTGACCGAACAGTTCCGGGAACGGGACGTGGAGAAGGTCTACCTGGCCCTGGTGCGGGGCCGCTTTCCCCGGGGGGGAGTGGTCGAGGTGGAACACGCCATCGGCCCCGATATGCGGCATAGGGGAAGAATGCGGGTCGTCCCCAGGGAGGAGATCGAGAAGCATCCCCGGCGGCCCCACAAGGAGGCCTCCACCCGCCTGGAGGGACGGGAGCAGTTCCGCGGCTACGCCCTCGTCGAGGCCAGGCCCCGGACCGGCAGGACCCACCAGGTGAGGGTCCACCTGGCGAGCCTCGGCCTTCCCCTGGTGGGGGATGTCCTCTACTCACCCGGCGTGGAGCGGGGGCTCTTCCTGAGCGAATTCAAGGCGGGCTACAAGCCCAAGCCCGGGAGGGAGGAGCGGCCCATCCTGGGGAGGTTGGCCCTCCACGCGCGATACATCGGATTCCGGTCTCCTGCAACGGGGGAGACGGTCCGGGTGGAGGCGGAGCTTCCCGAGGATTTCCGGAGGGCCCTGGCCAAGCTCCGCCGCTTCGCCGGCGCAGGCGGCTTCCGGGACGGGGAGGACCTTTGAGGATCAAGAGGAGACCCGAGGACTTCCGGGTGGAGGAGATCCTGGAATTTCCTTCCGACCGGAAGGGAAGGCACTTCGTCCACCTCCTTCGCAAGAAGAAGATGGACACCCTGCAGGCCCTGGGGATCGTGGCCCGAAGGGCCGGCGTCCGCGTCCGGGAGATCGGGATCGCCGGGCTGAAGGACAAGCAGGGCGTCACGAGCCAGTTCATCTCGGTTCCGGGAAAGCGTGTGGAGTTCAGGGGCCCGGGGCTGGAGGTCCGGTTCGTGGGAAGGTCGGCAGAGCCGGTCTCTCCGGCCATGAGCCGGGGGAACCGCTTCCGGATCCGGGTGGGAGGGCTCTCCCGGGAGGACCTGGAGGGCGTCGAGGCCCGGCTGGAGGAGATCCGCCGCTTCGGCGTGCCCAACTATTTCGACGACCAGCGCTTCGGTTGCCTCAAACACGGCCAGGGTTTCATCCTCAGGCCTCTCTTGGCGGGAAGGCCCGGCGACGCCCTGAAGGACCTGGTGGCGGCCCCGTCCAAGTACGACCGGCGGGGAACGGCCTCCTTGAAGGCGGCCCTCGGGGCCGCCTGGGGAGACTGGCAGACTTGCGAGAAGATCGGGAGGAAGCTGGGAGTCCAGGGGATCTTCGGCCACCTGGCGGCCCATCCGGGGGACCTTTACGGCGCCTTCCGGAAGGTTCCCCTTTCGATCCGCCTGATCCACCTCTACGCCTACCAGTCCTTTCTTTGGAACCGGGCCGTCTCGGACTTCCTCCGCCGGAACGTCCCCGGGAAGGAGCGTTTCGTGATCCGTTCCCTCTCGGGGAGGCTCCAGGTGCACCGGGCCCTTCCCGGAGGGGGCGTCCGGGCCTGGAGGAAGGCCGTCCTTCCCCTGCCTGCAGGAGACCTGCGCCTTCCCCGCCGGAAGGGGGGCAAGGGTCTGGAAGCCGAACTCGACGGGGCCCTCCTGGCCGCCCTGGCACGGGAGGGGGTCTCCATGGAGGATCTCCGCCTTCCCAAGGCGGCGGGGATTTCCTTCAAGAGCGAAGACCGGGCCCTCCTCCTCTACCCGGGGGAATGGAGACTCTCCCGGCCCGAGAAGGATCCTTCCAGGAAAGAGGAGTGGCTCCTGGAGGTCTCTTTCCGGTTGCCCCGGGGGACCTACGCCTCCCTGGTCGTGAAGGCCCTCTTTCCGCCCCGGCCGGCCGGGAGTTGAGAGATCGCCCTGAATCGAGACATGGAGAGGCGGGGAAAGGTGGGAAATGGGGGTGGGGCCGGGGAAAAAGGGCCTCCGGGCTCTCCGGGTGTTGGAGAATGGAACACTCGTGTTCGTTCGATCAACGCCCCGCGGCACTTTCCGTAGCGGTCCTGGGCGGGGGAGCTCAAGGTCCCATGGCTTGGGACCGAAAGAGTTAGCGGTTCATGATCCCAGGAAAGGGGGGAAGCCATGTGTCCAGGAAAGGTCCTTCGAGGGTTTCTTCCAAAGCGGATTCTCTCCGCCGGCCTCGGCCTTTGTGTCCTGGTCCTCTTCGCATGCGGCGGAGGGGGTGGAAGTTCTTCCCCCAACAGCGGAGGCGGAGGAGGGGGCGGCTCCAACCCGGGGAATCCCGGGGGACCGGGCGGAGGTCCGGGCGGCAAGGGCGGAACGGCCCTTCCCTACGAGTCGGCCTTCGTCGTGGAGAACCACGCCGCCACGAAGAGGAGCCAGGTGATCCAGGTCTCCGTTCCTTTCCCCAAGGGCAAGGTCACCAGCCTGGACAAGATGTCGGTGAAGGACCATTCCACCTGCTGGCGGATCCTGGAGAAGTGGCCCGACGGTTCCATCCGCCTTGCCCAGGCCCAGTTCACCGACACCCTGGGGTCCGGTGAGACCAAGAGGTACGAGGTGGTATCCGGGACGGAGGCCTGGAAAGGTTCCTTCCAGAGAAATCCCTGGGTGGAGGATCTGTGGAAGGGGTTCAGCCTGGTCTCGGAGGTCAAGGACGTGGACGGCGTGCCCTACTACGCCCTCATGACGGGGACCCCCGAGGTCTTGGAGGAGACTCCTCTCGTGAAGACCGTCCGTTACCGCTCCTACCACGTGAATCCCGATCCAAACGCGGGGATCAAGAGGGACTTCCTCTCCCTCACGGTCTATCTCACCGAATACCGGACCGTGCCCGTGGTCAAGGTGGACGTGGTTCTGGGGAACGACTACAAGGGGGCGGACGACCCGGGGGGATCGAAGGATCCCAACCTCTACCCCTTGATGGATGTCTACATCAAGGAGTTCAACCTCCTGGTGGAGAACAACCCCGTCCTCTTCCGGTTCGCCTCCCAGAACGAGATCGGCAAGCCCGTGGACAGGGGGAGCGGGATCGTGGCCTATCCCCTCCTGAAGGACACCTTCCTCGGCGACGGCCAGGACAAGAAGTGGACCGCCCTGGTCCTCTTCCTCCATCCCAACGGAGACCCGGGCCAGAGGACGGACGTCATGAACACCTGGACCGCCATGGCGAACCAGCCTCTCCATCCCCTGGCCACCTTGAAGGCCTGGAAGGGCTCGGGCGCCCTGGGGATCTTCGGAGGGCCCGTGGATCCTCCTTCCAACGGGGGGGAACTCGCCAAGGACGAGTACGAGAGCTGGCTCGGCAAGGACCATTTCGGTCCCTTCGGTTCCTGGGGGGAGGTGAAATACACCCACACGACGGGAACCCCCAGGAACGGGCCCTTCACGGATGTCATGCTTCACATCATCCAGACAGGGAATCAACAGCTCGTAAACAAGCTGGAGGGGATGGCCTGGCAACAGGCTTGCAGGCCTTACCACCTCTGGAACCTCAAGATCAAGCCCGAGGACGACATCTATCTCTGGGGCGGGATCCCGCTCTCCTTGAGGGGAGGATCCACCGTCTCGGCCGAACTCCTGGGCAGGAAGAAGCTCGTGGACAACGATCCCTACAAGCACTGGCGGCAGGGCGTGGACTGGAGCGGCGAGGGCCCCCACGGCTGGAACGCCTATGATCGGGAGCACTGGACCACGGACATCCTCTTCGACTACTGGACCCTGACGGGGGACTGGTGGGCCCGCCAGGAGCTGGCCACCATGGGGGAGTGCCTCATGGGCCTCATGCGTCCTTTCAAGTATTCCACGCGCTGGCCCCAGGCCGCCCGGTGCGAGGGGTGGACCCTCATGAGCGCCGTCCAGATCTGGCTGGCCACGGGGAACGAGAGGATCAAGGACCACTTCCTCGACCGCATCCACAGGATCATCGAGCCCTTCCGCCACAAGGATCATGCTTCCAAGGCGATTTGTTTCCAGTCCGACTACGTGGGAACGGGTTTTCCCCTTCCCCACAAGTTCTACATCCCCTGGCAGCACGGCCCCGTGTTCTACGGTCTTCTTGCGGCGGTCCGGTTCTGGAAGGATTCCGTGGCCATGAAGGTCGCAGAGGACACTCTGACGACGATCAAGTACGCCTGGATCCACGACTACCAGACTCCCAACATGGGTTATGTGGCGGACGGGATCCGTTACTACGTGCCCGTGGAATACAAGGGCAAGCCCGTGCCGGCCGACTTCTTCGACAACTGGAAGGGTGTGGGGGTGAAGCTCCCGGGGAGCCCCCTTGGTAGCGTGAACCTCTTCATCCTGGGCGGGCTGTTCCTTCTCTCCGATACCACGACGGACCGGTCGATCTCCGACGAGGCGGCCCGCCTCGGCGGAATCATGCTCAAGGCCAGGATGGCCGGCGGAGACCGGTGGCGCTGGGACCGGTGGTCCGCTGTGGTGCCCGACTACCACATCCCCAAGAGCTGACCGGTACCCGGAGCGGGGGGCGGTCCCGTTGCTGGAGCCACTCCCCCACTCCCGATTTCATTGTTGGCCCCTGCCGGCGGGGAAGCCTGTTCGAAGAACAGGATT
>Ga0256914_1000968_pt1 | contig 27442 bp, 35 predicted proteins | sample HulkmetaG_FD_191571 | JGI IMG/M metagenome (GOLD analysis project Ga0256914, IMG submission 191571) | Hydrothermal chimney microbial communities from Main Endeavour vent field at the Juan de Fuca Ridge, Pacific Ocean - Hulk | ecosystem: Environmental > Aquatic > Marine > Hydrothermal vents ... | reverse complement strand
CAAATGCTGCCCTTCCCCTACTACGACATCTGCTCCTAACTCCCCGGGAGGCTTCACTAGCCCAGCCAGTAAGGGATCGGTTCCAACGACAAGAAGAGCTCCTTTAGAGTGAGCTATGGCGGCTACTTCCTCGACCCTCCTCTCGACAACACCGAAGAAATTTGGAGTCTCTATGTATACCATTGCTACATCTTCATCCATATTAGCCGACAATTCGTCGAGAGAGACCTCCCCATTGTCCTCACTGCCGACCTCGATTATCTTAACGCTAAGAGGTTCCATATAAGTCCTTAAGACGATTTTCCTTTCTGGATGCGTCGTTTTTGCAATCAGAACTTTCTTCCTCTTAGTAACTCTGACAGAAAACCTTCCAGCCTCACCTAATGCGGAGGCGTAGTCGTACAGAGATGCATTCACCACATCCATGCCCAACAGCTCTGCCATGAGTGATTGATATTCGAAGAGAGCCTGTAGGATCCCTTGAGATATTTCAGGCTGATAAGGTGTATATGAGGAGTAGAATTCTTGGTTAGTCACCAATTCGTCCACCAGCGGAGGCACGTAGTGATCTGCTATACCGCCACCCATGAAGCTCAGTCTTATAGATAGGTTTCTTTCCAACTTCTCCGAATAGAGAGTCTCTACTTCAGACTGGGTCAGAGGTTTTCCGAGATTTATTGGCTTGTCCATTAGGATAGAGCTCGGGACATCGGAGAACAGGTCCTCTAATCTATCAATACCTAGGTAACTCAACATTCTCGCTGTGATAAGGCCCGAAGCATTGGGTATCAAGCCCTCTGCTGGCATCGGCATCAGATATTACATCACCCAGATTATCTTAACACTATGGCACTTCTATATCGTAAATGTGGAGTGGAAATGACAGTGATCATGCCACAAGCTTGCGATCACATGACTGGGTAAAGCAAGGGAAAGCTTCGATTTTGAGGTCTGTAAATCCCTCCAGACTCACCTTGCGTAGCACCACTCATCCCAGTCTCCACTCTCGGAAAACATTGATTTGTCACCGTGAAAAGTGACAATAATATATAAGTTACCTGCTAAGGAAATATTAACAACAGCATTGCGATATCTTACTCACTTATCCCTACCATACCTTTAGGTCACGTAGATTCTATTGAACAACGGTGGTATCATGGTGGTAGTATCATTCCATATACCTCACTCCCTTATGAGGGAACTGGAGAAGCTGGTTCAAGAAGTCGGTTTCACTAGCAAAAGTGAGGCGATAAGAGAGGCAATAAGGCTCCTCATAAGGGAATATAAGAGAAGAAACTCCGGAGGTGTGGCTTACTGATGTTCGAAGGGATGCAGGAGACTGGATCTCCACAAGGAAGGGAGATGGTTGATCTTTTCAGGAGGATCTTCAATACACCTGCTGATGATGGATCTAGCATCCCGATGATGGATGCTGCGAGGACTCTTGACTCCTTAGATACTCCGGTGAAGAGCGAGGATTACTCCGCTGGCAACATAGTCATAGTTGGAGTGGGGGGATGCGGCTCTAATACGGTTCATAACCTGAATAAACTGGGCGTCGAGGGGGTTAGGCTCGTCGCCATAAACACGGACAAGGTTCATCTTGACGGCGTGGAGGTTCCCTACAAGATACTCATAGGAGAGAACATAACAAACGGTCTGGGAGCCGGTGGGAGACCTGAGGTGGCTAGAGCTTGTGCAGAGCAGGATTCACACAAAATCTCCGATGCCTTGGGAAGCAGACCCGATTTGGTCTTCATAGCCGCGGGTATGGGAGGAGGAACTGGGACCGGAGCTGCACCTATAATCGCGAAGATAGCTAAGGACAAGGGGGCCAAGGTGATAGGGTTCGTTACGCTTCCCTTCAAGACCGAGGGAAGACACAAGTACAAGATAGCTCAAGAGGGGATAAGACAGCTTAGAAAATGGGCGGACACCGTGGTACTCATATCCAACGATAAACTCCTCCACTTGGCGGGCGAGCTTCCTATAGACAAGGCCTTCGTAATGGCAGACTACACTCTCGCGATAATGGTGAAGGGGATAGCCGAGATAATTAGGAAGAGGACCATGGTGAATGTGGACCTCAACGACATAAGGACACTCATGTCCGCTGGAGGAGTAGCAGCAGTAGGGATAGGTGAATCCAGCGATCCCAAGAGGAGAGCGGAGGAAGCAGTCAAGATGGCCCTCAGAAATCAGCTGATTGAGATATCCCCTGACGGAGCTAAGGGAGCTCTAGTGGTGGTATATGGAGGGAAGAACCTTAAACTCACAGAGGTCCACCAGATAACTGAGATAGTAGCCTCTAGGATGTCTAGCGACGCCATAATAAAGATAGGAGCTGACATGGATGAGCAACTCGGAGATAGCGTGAGGGTGATTCTCCTACTGACGGGCATAAAGTCACCCGATGTCTTAGGACCGGAGGGTGGGGGGAAGATAATACCCGTCATCACAAATACGTTACAGGTGGATGGACAGTACGATCCCGTAAGCGTGATAGAGGATGCCTTGGGTAGAGCATACGTGCTCTACTGAGTCAACCTCACTCTAACTATTTTCTCCTCCCTGTAGCCTATTATCACCCTTACATACTTAGGGATGCCCCCAATGGGATCATCCACATCTATCAACAACTCCTCCACGCCTCTAATCTTGGACGGCGTTGAGATTATCAGTACATCTTCCCTCCAATCGGCTCTCTTGATAGCTGGGATGAGCTGATGATTACCTCTTCCAAGGAGGAAGGAAGTCCCTCCTATCGGAGTTAATATCACCAACGGCCTATCCGACGATTTTCCTACGACGGATTCCATCTCGAAGTAATTAACGTCCCTCATATATTTTTCTCCTAAGATCACATCCACCGTTGAGGGATTCTTATTGTAGCCCATTTTAGCGGCTATGAAGCTCACAGTTCTACCTGGACCTAAGACGATAAGATCCCTCACTCTCAATCTATCGCTGATGTACCTGTAAATCCCCTCGAGTACTATCTCATCTGGGGCCTCCATGCTCTTACTACCCTGCACCAGATCGGAGAGGGGTATTCTCAACGTACCAATGATTCTTGGAGAGAAGGAACCACTTCTATAATCTTCCTCCGGTATATCAACAACTTCTCCCACAGTTTCTCCCAGCTTTCCCTCGAGATAATCTCTCGCTATTCTTCCAGCATCCTCCGGTGTCTTTGCGAATACAGACGAGAATACTTTTACACCTGAGGGTATCCCTAAGACCACTATCTCGTGGTTTATGGCCTTCATCACGTCGGCTGCTGTTCCATCTCCACCCGAGAACAGTAGGAGATCGGCACCCCTCCTAACGATCTCCTCAGCGGACCTCAGGGTATCCTCCTTGGTGCTGGGATTAGAGGGCGCGTACTCCAAAGGAAGAAATTTAGTCCCTAAGCCAGCCGAGATTACGGAGAACTCGCCCATCTCCCCTCGCGGAGCGAGTACAAGTACGTCAAGATCCCTAAGGAACCTCAAAGCCCTAGCAGCCCTCTCGGGGGAATTCTTCTTAAGGCCCCTCCTCAACGCCTCGGCAACAGTCTTGGGATCATCCGTGCCTTTCTTACCGAGAGGGCCGCCAAGCCCAGCTATAGGATTTACTATTAATCCAATCATGCGTCTTTTCCCGTATATATTAGTCACCTGACAATCTCAGAGTGTGCGAGGGAATTGAAAGTCATTTCCCCTTTAATAAGTTCAGGCCAGGGCAGAGGGAACTCCTAACATATCTGTGTTATTCCATGAGGGAGAAAGCTCTGACCTTAGTAGAGGCCCCAAACGGAATAGGTAAGACAGCTACTATCCTTACCGCCATGGAGTACTTGTCACAGAAATATGGGTCCACCTTTCTCTATCTAGTCAGGACCCATAGCCAGATAGATCGAGTGTTAGATGAATGTAGAAGATTCGAGACACTCAGAGTGGCTGCCCTAAGGGGTAAGAAAGAACTATGCTTGAACTGGAGAGCCAATCGTATTGCAAACTACCGCCTATTCGGTAGGAAGTGCGATGAGCTAAGGAGGGAGGGGAAGTGCCCCTACTTCGGTAGGAGCGGGCAGGGCAGACCGGAGAGATGTTTCGATCCCTTGACCTTGGATGGAGGCGGATGCCCCTACTACGAATCTCTCAAGACTATAGCAAGGGGGAATTACGATGTGGTGGTCGCGTCGTACGCCTACCTCATGGATCGAGGCCTGCTTACATTCGTTGAGGAGACTCTCGGGAGTAGAAGGTCTATCTTAATAGATGAGGGTCACAACCTCAAAAGGGCATGGCTTACCAGTCATCTGACTACAATAGAGCGTGAGCTACTCAACTCAGTTGCATCCCATTGCTGGAGGCTTAGGGATCTACTGTTCTACTTCAAGAGATCGAAGTTGAGCTACGTTGCCCTCCCCAAAAGATACCTAGCTGCTTCATTGATCTGCGATGAAACCCCACCTAGCGGAGTCAGAGAGATCCTAGCTTGGTTAAGAGATGAGGTGCTCGAAGCTGAAAAGGTCTTCCTAACCGAAGAGGGTCTCATCCTACTTAGAAAACCTGAAGGTACGCTAGAGGAAATTTTCAGGAGGTATGAATCGGTAGTTCTCATATCGGGAACGTGGGGTGGGGGGGATTCTAGAGGAGAATTCCTGATGGATATTAGCTACAGAAAAGTATCTTTGCCGAGGTGGGGCCATCTAAAAGCCTACATAACGAGCGATTTCACCACAAGATTCGAGGAGAGGAACAGTTACGAGTATTACAGGCTCGCTGTGGTTCTGGCGGATTTATCCCACAGGATACTCGGGAACATGGGGGTGTTCGCCTCCTCATACGATATCATACAGGGGTTACTCGATGCGGGCTTGGAGGAACTCGTGGATAAGCCCATCTTTATGGAAAGGAAGGGGATGCGAGAGACGGAGAGGGCGTATCTAATTGACAAGTATAAGAGATCTTGGAGGGAGGGAGCTATACTACTTGGGGTTCAAGGAGGTAGAAATAGCGAGGGGGAAGACTTTCCGGGGCCTTATATGTCAACCTCGGTTATTGTAGGACTGCAATTCATGAGACCCGGCATTGTCAGGGATCTTACTTTATCCTTATGGAGGAAGTACTCTAGACTGGATAATCCTGAGCTACTAGTAGCATGCAGATCCGCGGCACAGGCGGCGGCTAGACCTATAAGGTCGCCCGACGATTTGGGTTTCATAGTGCTCGCGGATATTAGGTTCAAGTTATGCTTGGACCTCCTTCCTGAGTGGTTGAGGGGAAGAACTAGGATGGCATCACTAGAGGACATACCTCAATTGGCCGATGAGTTCTTTAGCTCGAATGGGTACCTACCCAAGGATGCAAGGGTGCCCCTCGATGGAGTTAATAGCCGCACCACCTCACTTAAAGGGAAGCCTCTTGAGGAGAGATATCGAAGAATCTCTGAGAGTAGGTTCTAAAGTAGCCTTAGTATCCTTCGAGGGGTACACGCTTCGAATGCTCAGAGGAACCTTCGAAAGAGAGAGGGACCTCCTGATAATAGATGCCACTCTTTCAGAAGGGGTGGATCCCCTGCTAATGCTCTCCCACCTGATCGGGAGATATAACGGATTCATCGATGAGGCATATGGACCCTACGCTGTGTCTCTGAGTCTCTCTAATGAGTTTGGTAACGCTAGAAGGAAGTTCCTGGTAGCAATGAATCTGTTGAGGTTCCTTGAAAGACAGACGACCTCTCTAATAAGAGCTTACACATCGTTTACACAATTAGACAACCAATTCCTCGGATTTTTCGATAAGGTCACCTTCATTGGGTGATGAGGATGTTAGATCTGACGTCTCTGATCTTGAAGCCCTTCTGGTACATTCTTCCCTCCTACGTGGCCAATATGGCCCCAGTTATCTTCGGGGGAGGGAAGCCCCTAGACATGGGCAGGAAGTTCCTCGATGGGAGAAGGATCCTTGGAGATCACAAGACTATCAAGGGCTTCATCTCAGGGATACTTGTAGGCACCTTAGTAGGGTGCCTCCAAGGGAGATCTTTGGCGGGCTTTCTCCTCTCCATGGGAGCGATGTTGGGGGATTCACTAGGCTCCTTCATAAAGAGAAGAATAGGTATAGAGGCTGGGGGATCCGCCCCCTTCCTCGATCAAGAGGGGTTCCTAATAGTATCCATCCTCCTAGCCTACCCGGTGGAGCCCCTAGACATAGGATCAGCGTTGTTCCTCTTGGTGATGACACCTGTACTTCACAAAGGCACCAACGTGATAGCTCATCGCCTAGGATTGAAGGGGGTTGATCATTGAAGTCCAAAGATCTCTCCTTTCTCAAAGGGAAGATTCCAGATGAGTACTTGAAGAAGCTCCTCGATAAGGGTATGTCGATCAAGGATCTCCTTACTATATCTGAGAGACAGCTCGCGGACGAACTAGCTATAGACAGGAAGATCGCACGGGAGATATTGGATACTGTCGCCTCAACACTGCTCAAACCCGTGCCAGCTGATGAACTTCTGCGGGAAGAGAGGTCGATCTTGAAAACTGGGATCAAGGGGTTGGACGATTTACTGGGCGGGGGGTTCCAGATAGGGACGATAAATGCTATATTCGGGCCTCCAGCCTCAGGTAAAACGCAATTTTGCCTTCACATGACGGCTAGATCTCTGCTGAATGAGCAAGGAGGGGGCATAGCCTCCGGAGAAGCGATATTCTTGGATACGGAGGGAACCTTCGTTCCAGAGAGGATGAAGACATTCCTCTACAGTAACAGCCTGACAGACAGGGATCTATCCAGAGTGAGGGTGTTTTCAGCGCCTGGTGTTTCTCAGTTAAGAGTGGCCCTCAAACTCTCATTGGACTTCGTAAAAGAGGATATTAGCAGGTTCGTCTGTGTTGATTCGATATCCTACCCGTTCAGAGGGTACAAAGGGCTCGATGGTCTAAGGGAGAGACAGGAAGAACTCCAAGAGATACTGCTGCTAATAAGGAGGATAGCAGAGATGGGTGCGGTTATCCTGATTACTACCCATGCCGTAAAGTGGGGTAAGGAAATCACCTCAAAGGGTGGTTTCGTTCTCGGACATGTCCCTCACAACACCCTCTACTTCAGGAAAGCTAGGAGGAACCTAGTGATAGTGTCCTTGGAGGACTCTTCCTACCTGCCTCCCGGTCAAGCAGCCTTCAAAATAACCGAATCTGGCCTAGAATCTCCTTGATGATCATCTAAGGATTAAAAGGAATAGGGACCATTCTACTCGGTGGTCGCATGCACGAGATACCTGAAGACAGGTACTACACCAAGACCCATGAATGGGTAAAGCTGGAGGATGGCGCAGCCAGAATGGGCTTAACCTCATATGCCGTGGAGGAGTTGGGCGATATCACATATCTAGAGGTTAAGCCTGTCGGAACTAGGGTCAGCCAAGGGGAGCCTATAGGGCTTGTGGAGAGCAGCAAGACCACCGAGAAGATATACGCTCCACTATCAGGGGAGATCTCCGAGTTAAACAAGGATGCCGGTGTTGTCGAGGAGGGAAGTGATGAGATACCGATGGGCTTGGAGACAATAACCGAGGATCCCTACGGAGAAGGGTGGATTCTGATCATAAAGGTGGGACCTGAGGCTGATAAGGAAATAGAGAATCTTCTCTCACCTGAAGAGTATAGGAAGCTCTTGGAGGAACACCAGTAATGGGGAAATATGTTAAATCGATAAAAGATCCGATCCACGGCTACATAGAGCTGACCCCTCTCGAGCTTGAGATAGTTGATACACTCCCACTTCAGAGGCTGAGGAGGATAAAGCAACTTCCTGGATCAGAATATGTCTATCCTGGAGCTATGAACACTAGGTTCGAGCATTCCCTTGGCGTGATGCATTTAGCTGGCCTCATGGGAAAGAGGATAAGCGAACAATCCGGCGACGACGATATAGTAACGATCCTCAGGGTCTCTGGTTTACTCCACGATATAGGCCACGGCCCCTTTTCTCACTCATTCGAACCCCTTCTGAAGGAATCTTTGGGCATGACCCATGAGGAGATGAGCGTCCATCTCATAAAGAGGACGGAGATATCGGACATGCTGGGGAAGTGGGGTATAGAGGTAAGTGAGGTTACCGATCTGATAAAAGGCGTTCATCCTAGAAGGAGCTTATCTAGAATAATAAACTCCTCGGTGGATGCAGACAAGATGGACTACACCGTCAGGGATTCCTACCACACAGGAGCTGGATACAGCGTCGATATACATAGAATAGCGCTGAACTCCTTGGAAGTCGATGGTGATCTTGTAATCAATGCTAGAGCTCTGGAGGCCGTGGAGTCCCTCTTAATGGCCCGATTGCTATCTTTTAGGACAGTTTATTATCATAAGACCTCGCGAGCCGTTCAGCTGATGCTGGAAAGGGCTATGTTATCCGTGATGGACAGGTTGGATCTCTCAAGGTGTATAGAAGACCCAGAAGTCTTTCTTCGTCTAGATGACTACACTATGTGGGAGATTCTCAAGAGGGATGAGAGAAGCAGAGAAATCATGGAGAGGTTGATGAGACGCTACATACTTAAGCTGGCGAAGGAATGGTATGATGCATCTCTCTCCGATAAAGAGATCTCTGAACTGAAAGATTACATAGCTGATCGCGTGGGCCTAAGAGAGGATGACCTAGTGATAGACTCTCCAAAGATAGAGTTCATAAAATCAACGGAGCTTCCCCTTCTATGGAGGGATGGTTCTCTACTTGATCCTATAGAGGCCTCACCGGTCTTGAGTAGGTTGAGAAACCTGCTACCGAGGATGGTGAGGATCTACACATGGCCTCCTCACAGGGATAAGGTAAGACAGATGCTGAAAGACCGACGTCCCGAGGACCTACTTTGACGTGTCGGAGTTCTCGGGAACCATTTTTAACTTAGAAGTTTAGCTGTAGCGCGGGGGTCCCCATATTAGGTAAGGAGTTCCTAGTATGCGGAGAGAGCTGTAGGAAAGTGCTATCCATGACTCTAATAGGTCTATCACGCCTTCATGGGACTCATGAGGAGAGGGAGCTTTGGTCGGGGTCAACTCCCCAGGTCAAAAAGGGTTACGTATCCTACGAGGTAATCTTGCTGGAGGAGGGAGAGAAACCCACGCCTTTTCAAGGAGGAAATGCGGTAAAACACGTCATAAAAGTGTTGCATGGCCCGGAAGACCCAGTAGGGGAGGTTCACAGGTTTAGAGTGACATTGGGCTACTATTACATGAGTGGAGGGAGGGCCATCCATCTGAAAAGGGACATCTACCGGGTGGATGTCCGGGGTGTTGAGGGCGGTGCACTAATCTCACTAAAACTTGAGAAGGGTTTATCGAGGATAGGATACGACGAACTGGTCTCTAAAATAGTGGAAAAGGCTCAGGAGTCTAGCTGGGAATCTAAGATAATTTACGCCTCCTTTCCTGACGAGATAAACTCCTGTAGATAGAACTGGCTTTATCGATCGCTTCTAGTAGAGAATTTATCCTTCTTATGTCCTCATCGCTCAATTCCTCGCCAGCTTCATGCAATATCCTATCTAAGTACCTTATGAGATCCCTCATTATCCTCTCGAGCACTAATCTCTGCTCTTCTATCCTCACCTCCTCCTCTGAACTCACCAATATGACTTTAGTCCCGCATACAGCACAGACAACTTCTCCACCGGGAGTTTCAAAGAGGGGGGAGCCGCATACAGGACATGTCTCGGGGAGCATTTTCCATCCCTTGAGAAGAGCCTCAGCAAGCTTTCTACTCCTCTCTTCCGGTCCCACGCTCCCCGACATTGAGGTCTCCCCTTAGCTTAATCGCTTGGGTAATAATTTTTTAAGTCGATGAAGCGCGATCCTATCGGAGCCTACTTGATCCGGAGGTGATTGTTATGGCCACCAAGAAGTCCCAGAAGATTAAGGAGTATGAGCAGTTCCTATCAGAGGCCATCCAAAGACTAGATAAAATTTCCCAAGACAGGAGCGTTCCTAGAAACATAAGGAGAGCCACGACCGAAGCGATCGAAGCCCTTAGGGATGAGAACTTCAGCTACGGGGTCAGGGCCAATAAAGCCATTTCCATACTCAATGAGATAGTCAATGATATTAACATGCCATTCCCGACTAGATCCGAAATTCTCTTGATAATCGGACTCTTAGAGAGGATAAGGGACTAACGGTCCCTTTTTCTGCACAGCACGGAGATCAGCTCACTCTTCAGTAGGATGTTCTCCCAGAGCAAAATCTTACTTTCTGAAGTCTCTTCCGCAATGAGTCTCCTTAAATCTGATAGGGAAGACACCGAGTAGGAGATCAAGTGGTATAAATCATCAGCTATCGGTGACTGCTCCAATAGGGATCTGATATTTTCCAAACCCTTTAGAACAGGTTCTACCTCATTTAGATCGACTGATACCTTATGCAACCTCTCAATTACCCTACCGAGCACGTCGGAATATGCCCTTGATCTCTCTTTCCCTACCGAGCTATGAGGCTCGCAGCATAACTTGACTGATCTAGCCAGAGCATCCAGCATACCTATCGCGGCCTCTATCTCCCTTCTCAGGCCGGCCCTCCTGGAGGTCCTTGTGCCTACATCTCTTAATATCTTCTCCCTAGCCCACTTAAGTTGAGACTCTAAGTCACCAATCTTTGAGCTTAGGGCAGACAACTCTCTTTTCAGTCTAATGATAGCTTGAGGTCCATATTCATCTAAGAATCCCATGAAAGAGGCTCTGTCTATCTCTGCAAGTTCCAATATTTCCTCAGGTACATCCCCAGTCAAATCATCGAAGCATGTGATTCCCGTCTTGGAGAGTAGATGAGCCAGCTTCTCCCCAACTTCATCACCGAAGTAGCTCTTCAGTGAGCTAAGGAGGTAATCAGAGACGCGATCTCTTCCCATATTTATCATCCCTAAGGAGTGCCGGGGGAGGGATTTGAACCCTCGACCTTCCGGTCTTCAGCCGGACGCTCTCCCCCTGAGCTACCCCGGCAATCGAATGGTGGACCGGGGGGGACTCGAACCCCCGACCTCCCGCATGCCAAGCGGGCGCGCTACCAGCTGCGCCACCGGCCCCGAACCATCATGGATGACATGGGAATTTTAACCTTTTCTCTGCAAGTGGGGCGATCCCAAGGGGGAGGGAGTAGTCAGCTGAGGGTGATACCGATATTTAGACGACCCTCAAACCTTTCCATCTGACCTTATTGGCCCACTCGTACCTTCTCATCCTCTTACTCTTTCCAAATCCGCACGCAGCGCAGTAACCCTTCCTGACATTGTATGAGTGCCGCCCGCACCTCCTACATCTGATATGCGTCTTACCTCTACTCCTTTTACCCATGGATGGTGTTCCTTTCACCATAACGAACCCCCCTCACTCCATCTCTATTTTAGGCGTTGATATGGCGATCACATTGTCTCCCCTTATTAAAACCCTCTTTCCTATCCTATTCTGTTTAGTCTCCCCTTCGGGGGTGGTATATATCTCCTCGGCGTTGTCCAAGATGAGGTTAAGGTGGTTGTCGTAGGCCCTCAATATCCCCCTAACGAATATGCCATTCTTTAAGGATACTAAGATGTTCGTGTTAACGCTCTTGGAGAGGTATCTCATAGCGCTGGACATGTCGGTTCCCCTCGTCGGTTCATTGAATAAGGTGCCCTTTCCCTTTTAAATAGGTTTTGGATGCGATATCTGAGATTCGATCCCTCAGGCTTATCAGGGCAATCGGTTGCCCTTTAGTGGAACTATCGTCGGAAATTACTTCCCATCTCTACATAAAGCGATCGGGGAAAGGAAAACCCTCTTTTCATGCTCCCAGTCGAGTAGTCTTTAAATATGTGTTGAGGTGGGATTATCGAAGCAAGTTCGTGGGGGTTGTACTTTGGGTTTCTTCAGAAAGCTCTTCGGAAGGGGAGAAGAAGAATACGAGGAGGAATATCCCGAGGAGGGATATGAGGAGGAGATTGAGTACGAGGATCTAGATTATGAGGTAGAACCTGCGAAAGCCAAGGTTCTCGCTGAGAAGGCGATCACCGTGAAGCCTATGAGCCTGAGGAATGCGGAGGATGTTGAACAAGTTCTCAATGAGATAAGCGAGGGTAACATAATTCTCCTCAGGTATGATGATCTGGCCGCTGAAGGAGAGGAGAAACTCAGATTCATTATACAAAGGCTTAAAGAGAGAGTTTTGGAGATGGGAGGAGATCTGGTATTAATAAGAGACAGGGGTTATCCTCCCATACTGATAGTCCCCAGATTCGTGGAGATATGGCGCAGTCCTGAGTGACTTCCTCTTTTTAGGTGCAATCTCAGGCCAGCTTGAATGTCTCTCCTATATGAGGGGCGGAAAACCTCATTCCACTTATGCTCTTATGGGCTAGAGGGATGAACGACCTGATCTTACTTTCCTCCCCGTGTACTAGGAAGACCCTATGCGGTCTGGGCTCAAGAGTGTTTAGGTAAGTGAGAAGCTGTACCTTATCGGCATGAGCTGAGAACCCCTCGACGACATGGACCTTGGCCTTTACCTCAACCGTGACTATCTCACCTTCCTCGTTGGGAACTCTGATCTCCCTGGCCCCATCCCTTATCTTCCTACCCAAGGTTCCCTCGGCTTGATAGCTCACTAGTACTATGGAGTTGTCTTCATTGGGCGCCATGAGTCTCAGGTATTCAACGCTAGGGCCTCCTGTGAGCATTCCCGATGGAGCGATTATCACGGCAGGCCCACCGGTGGTTACATCTGGTCTCTCATCGGGTCCGCCTATGAAGTTGAAGTGCGGGTCGGTGAATGGATCCCTATCCTCCTTAAAGACCCTGTTCCTAACGTAAGAAGAGAGGTAATCAGGGTAGGCGGAGTGAATAGCGGTCGAGTCATATATCATGCCGTCCAAATACACTGGGATGTCCGGAAGGATATCCCTGCGAAACCCATCCACTAGGGAGAGCATTATCTCCTGAGCCCTTCCCACTGCCAAGGCGGGTATGAGGACCTTTCCTCCCTTCTCCGTCGTCTCCTTTATTATGGAAAAGAGGGTTTCCTCGGCTTCCCTGAGACTGGGTAGCACATCCCTTTCTCCGCAGTATGTGCACTCCATTATGAGGGTTTCCACCCTCGGAAATCTCCTCATAGCCTTATCCAGCAGCTTCGTGTCTCTGTATCTGAAATCCCCTGTGTAGAGGATGTTATGCCTGGCGCTCTCTATGTTAAGATGGGCTAAGCTCGAACCCAATATGTGCCCAGCGTTGTAAAGGGTGAGCTTTATGTCGGGAGATATGTCGACGGTCTCCCCGTAATCAAGGGTGATCATGTGATTCATAAGATTCACAACATCCCTCCATGAGAAGAAAGGCGTTATCCCCATCTTCTGGGAGAGATTTAGGTAGTCGTAGAGTAGGAGCATTATTAGATCCCTGGTGGGCTTTGTCAGATACACTGGTCCCCTGTAACCGTACTTGAACAATAGGGGTAGGGCTCCGGAGTGATCAAGATGGGCATGAGTCACTACCACGGCGTCAAGTTCGTCTAACCTGAATATCGGGAGGTCAAATCTAGGGAATGGGTTCCTGCCACCCACACTTATTCCGCTATCTAGAAGCACTGTGCTCTCGTCTGTGTGAACCAAGATGGCACTCCTGCCCACCTCCCTAGCCGCTCCTAAGAACGTGACGAACAAGCCCCTATCTGCCCCTACGGGAGGTCTGTATATCCTAGATGAGAGCCTCTTGAGGATCCTCTTTCTCTCTACGGATCCGGAAATCAGAATGTTGTAGAAAGTCTCTAAGAAGGCGGATTTTATTGTGGGAGCCCTTATTATGATGGGCCTCCATCCGGTCTCCTTCAAGATCTCCAGTATATTTGAGCCTCCCTTCCCTACGACGTACCCCGTTCTCTTCGCAATTATATACACCTCATTTGTCTCATGAACGAATTTTATATCGATTATCTCGGCTTTCTGAGGAACTAGCTTCCTTATGAAATCGATGGTGGCGTTCTCGTCCTTAAGGGGCTTTGATGCCAGCACTATGATCTTTTTCTTCAGGGTCTTCGCGGCGTTGGTAATTGCATCGGGTATGTCCAAGATCTCCCTAGGGTCCTCCGCGTAGACCACAACGAACGGACCTTCCAGTTCAACCTTCGTTATCTTGGCGTACTGGGAGAGATATTCCCTCACTCTCCTCTTTAGCTGTTCTACGGGCTGCAATCAGACACCTCATCCCGAAAGCTCCTTCCACAACCTAGCAATCTCCTCCCTGGGGAGGAACCTCACACCGCCCTTGTCTATGACCACCACATCGATACCGTCACCTGTAGCCGAGTCCCTAGAGAGTGCGGCTATCATGCCGGAAATGACGAGCCTGAGAGCACTCTCTTCGTCCATGTCGGGGGAGTATCCTTCCTCAATGACTGATATGGCGACGGGAGATCCCGAACCCGTGGCTAGATAATCCTCCTCAGTCAGGGTCCCGAAGAAGTCCACGTTGAATAGGTGCGGCCCCTCCCTATCGATACCACCTACTATCAGGTGAGCCATGAGGAAATATGGCCTGTAGTTCCTCAACATCACGGATAGGAGCTTCGCCATACCTCTCAGGTTAAGCGGCCTTTCCATGTCTAGCTGGTAGAGTTCAGCCATAGCCTTTATGTGATTGACCAAATACTGGCCATCGGCAACCAGTCCTGAGATGGTAGCAACCGCGTAATCCGTCAACTGGATCGTCTTTACAGCACTCTTACTGGCAACGAAGGTGCCGCTTGTGGCTCTCTTGTCGGAGGCGATTATTACACCGTCTCTGAACTTGACGCCTACAGTTGTAGTTCCCTTCAGCAGTCTCTCTAGCTGCTCGGGGACGTCAGCACGTGCCCCTCCTGTCCTAACATCATGGAACATAGAACCACCTTTAGGCGAGGCTAAGTAGCTATCCCCTTTCACTGGGGGCAATCGAATTAAAAGGATTCCGCTGAATCAGCATCGGTGCACTTAAATGACTGATGGAGAGAGAGTGGGCTTGGTACCGTCCTCCTTAGCTAAAAGGGGGTTTAAATTTGCTTTCGAGGGGATATCAGAATCATGTAAGGGCTGCAAGCTGAGGTCCGCATGCGTTGATGGATTGGAGGTTGGTAGGGTGTACGAGGTCGTGGAGGTTAACAGGAAGAAAAGGTTTCCCTGTCCATTGCACGGCGAGGTGATACTGGCCACCCTGAGGAAGGCCCACATCCTAGTCGCACTACCTTCTGGCCTCATAGAAGGTGCCACAATGCAGTATAAGGGACCGGAGTGCGAGGATATCTCCTGCAGGAATTACCTCTACTGCAAGCCGGAGGGGATCGTGCCGGGAGATAAGATAAAGATCGTGAGGGAGGTGGGTCCCCTGTCCGGCTGCTCCAAAGTAGCTGGCTTCAAAATATATGAGGTCGAGGTCAGGTGATTCCTAACCTCCAATGTAACATCTAAGTTTGAGGTTCCTCCGGCCCTGATTCCTTCTTAGGGATTTCGAACTCCTCTAGGAAGCGGACCTTCTTGATACTCTTGACATGCCTCATTATCAGGGAAAGGGACCTTATTTTTCTGGAATAGGCGTCTCTCAGCACATAAGCCTTGGAGGGAAGCTCCACCATGACTACTCCCTCTTCCACTTCCTCAACTCTTATATCCTCTAGGGGCACATCGAAGGAGTCGGCCACTATGGCCCTCACTTTCTCCAGATCGTCCTCTATCTTCCTGACCACTTTCCCGGATATTACCAGTTCCCTGCCTGCCAAGGGATGGTTGAAATCTATAGTCACCCTTCCACCAGTGATGGACTGGATGACCCCCCTCTGCCCGTCTATGTAGACAGTAGCTCCGATCTCTGGTTGTATGCCTTCCCTCTCTAATCTCTTCACTGAGAATACCCTGACCTTTCCCCTATCGTAGGGGCCATACGCCTCCTCAGGACTCAACTTGACCTCGAAACTCTCACCTTCCTCGAGATCCCTGATAGCTTCCATCACTTTGGGGAAAAGATCTGCTTCTCCTGGTATCACCAATACTGGGAGATATATGGATCTCTCATCGTGTATACCGGACTCTTTGGCTATCTTCTCCACGGTCGTCTGGTATACTTTACCCTCCTTGGCGTCCTTTACTGTAAGATCCACTAGGAGGAACGCTTTGTCGCTCAAACTCAACACCAAGGAGAGAAAAGGGTTGAAGTATAATAAATTGACCTAACCCTTGACGACACCTATTGGCCTTAGCCTCGCGACCAGCTTGGCTATGCCAGCGCGGTGAGTGACGTTCACGACCTCATCTACATCCTTGTACGCGCCGGGTGCCTCCTCCGCGGCCACTGCAAAGGAAGCTGGCTTGACTATTATGCCCCTCTGAGCGAGCATTTGAACTATCTGAGTGCCCCTGTATATCCTCTTGGCCCTAGCTCTGCTCATGACTCTGCCAGCGCCGTGAGCCGTGGTTCCAAAGGACTCGCTCATCGCCTGATGAGTGCCCACCATGAGATAGGATGCCGTTCCCTGAGATCCAGGAATGAGCACCGGCTGGCCGACATTCCTGTAATCACTTGGTACCGCTGGGTGTCCGGGCGGGAAGGACCTCGTAGCCCCCTTCCTGTGGACATAGACCTTCACCCTCCTCCCATCTACATCATGCTCCTCCAACTTCGCTATGTTATGGGCCACATCATAGACTAGCCACATACCCATGTCTTCAGCACTCCTCCCGAACACCCTCTCGAAGGATTCCCTGACCCAATGGGTTATCATCTGTCTATTAGCCCATGCGTAATTCGCTGCCCCTCTCATGGCCTTAAAGTACCTTTGAGCCAGTTCTGTATTAGCATAGGCACATATCAGTTGCTTATCCGGGAGTCTGAAATCTAAGCTCCTGATGTTCGAGAGCATGAGCCTAAGGTAATCATCGGCCACTTGGTGCCCGAACCCCCTACTTCCGGTATGAACCATGGCGGTGACCTGCCCCTCATGGGTTATTCCCATGACTTTAGCTACCTCAGGATCATATATCCTGTCGACCACTTGGACCTCCAAGAAGTGGTTACCACTCCCCAAGGTTCCCAACTGGGGAGCGCCCCTCTCCTTGGCCCTTCTGCTTATCACGGAGGGGTCAGCTCCCTCCATCATCCCTCCTTCCTCAGCGTGCTCCAAGTCCTTCTCCCATCCATAACCGTGTTCTACGGCCCATCGAGCTCCCATCAAGATGACCTCATCGAGCTGCTGTGGGGTCAACCTCAGCTTACCCCTGCTGCCCAGTCCAGAGGGAACGTTTGAGAATAAGGTGTCAACCAACTGCCTCAGCTTAGGCCTGACCTCATTCTCGCTTAAATCAGTCCTTATCAATCTCACCCCGCAATTGATGTCGAAGCCCACGCCTCCAGGGCTTATCACACCCTCGTAAGCGTCGAAGGCAGCCACTCCCCCTATAGGGAACCCGTAACCCTCGTGGATGTCTGGCATGGCTATCGAATACTTGTAAATCCCAGGAAGAGTTGCTACATTTGCCAGCTGCTCCACAGCCCCCCTCTCTATCTGCTTCATCAACTTCTCACTGGCGAAGACCAGCCCAGGAACCCTCATCCCGGGCTTGAACCCCTTAGGAAGTTCCCACCTGACCTCATCGATTTTCTTGAAGAGAGACTCCACACCCAAGCTCCCTCACCCGTTAGCTAACCTATGCAACCATATATAAGCTTGTTAACCCTATTCTCAAAGGACGGTGATCTCTCCTGAGGCTCAAAAAGAGCTTGGGCCAGCACATAATGATATCAAAAAAGTGGCTCAGTGTCATGGCGGATCTACTCTCAATAAGACCTACCGATTCCGTTATCGAGCTAGGAGCCGGGACAGGTAATCTCAGCGAGGAGATCCTCAAAAGAGGCCCTAAGAGGCTCACACTGGTGGAGAAGGATCCTAGCATGATATGGCATCTCAAATCTAGGTTCTCATCTGACCCCCGAGTGGACATAATGGAGAGGGATATCAGAGAGGTTCTCCCCATAAAGGGATACGAAAAGATAGCTGCTAACCCTCCTTACTATCTGTCCTCTCTAATTCTGATTGGTCTAGCAAGAAGCGATTTCGAGAGAGCAGTAATGACTTTCCAGAGGGAGTTTGCTGAGAGAATGGTGGCCTCTCCCGGGACGCCGGAGTATGGCAGCCTGACGGTAATATCGAACCTACTATTCAGCGTGAAGGTCGTGGCTATAGTGGGAAAGAGGGCCTTTAAACCACCTCCGAAGGTCGAATCAGCCATAGTGGTAATAGAACCTAAAGAAGTGAGACCGGATGTCAGGGAGGCCGTCCTAGAATATTCTAGGGCGATATTCTCTAGGAGGAAGAGGACTCTCAAGAATGTTCTAAGACCTCTAGTAGGTGAAGAGGTGAAATACGCTCCTCATGCTGACAAGAGACCGTATCATCTCTCTCCAGAGGAAGTTTTGGAGGTGATACTTTGGTTGAGGGAGCTAAGATCAGAGTAAGGGGGTTAGAAATCGAAATTCGAAGGGAAGTCTATACGCCCGCTGAGGACTCCCTTCTCATGCTAGACGCCATAGATCTCTGGGGTGATTTAAAAGGTCTCAGATGCCTAGATGTGGGAACAGGTACGGGCATAGTGGCCATATTCATGGCTAAAAGGGGATGCGAGACTGTTGCAACGGATCTGACTTTTGAGTCAGTGAAACTAACCCTTAAGAACGCAAAATTAAATGGAATACGCCTCCACGTAGCTCAGGGTGACCTGATGAGCCACTTCAGAGGTTCATCCTTCGATATCATAACGTTCAACCCACCGTATCTCCCAGAACACCCAAGTAGTGAAAAGATCTCTCTATCTTGGGCCGGAGGTTCGATGGGTAGAGAACTCATCGATCGATTCCTTTCCGACCTTCCTCGCGTCATCAGGCGGGGTGGGAAGGTAGCAATACTACATGCAGACTACAACGAGCCCCATCTCACGTTGGAATGGGGAAAGAAGGAGGGGTTTGACTCCCGCATACTTGGTAGGAGAAAGCTGGCATTTCATGAGCTGATTGTACTTGAGCTCAGATTTAGAAACCGGAGAGTTGAGCATCTCTAACCTGTTTCACCATCTTATAATGCTTTCTACATAGAGGAATCTTTTTCCCGGCATCCTCCTTCAATTTCAACTTCAGCTCTTGGATGAAGGGGAGAAAAGACCTGTCCACCTCCTTAGAAGCCGGCTCGTTACAACCCTCTATCGCGCATGTCTTCTCATCCCTCAAGCCAACGCACCTCCCTCATGGCGGGCCCGGGGGGACTCGAACCCCCGACCTCCGGCTCCGGAGGCCGGCGCTCTATCCATGCTGAGCTACGGGCCCGGAGAGTAATACCTCGGGTCCGATATAAAATCGCCGTAGGGGCAGAGGGTTAACCCTTCTTCTTGAATTCTGTGTAACCGCACTTGCCGCAGGTATATCTGTCCTTATGCTCCGCCATGAAAGAACCGCATCTAGGACACAACCTCTTCTTCCTGACCAGCTTATCTCCCTCCACGGAATAGTACTTCCATACTTGAACGGGCTTGTGTTTCATGAGGACACTCCCTCCCTCTCTCCCTCATTTCTCTTTATTATATGATCTGGTTCTATCAGTAGGGCAAAAGCCCTACTGTTGTAGGCCATTGCCACTACCTTAGCTTCCTCTTTCCCGTACTCGGTGATGATCCTTCTGATAAAGAGATTTCCAACGGGTTTTCCGAGCTCTTTAGCTAGTGCCTCCCTTATCTCTTTCCTAGATGGAGTACCACCCTCAAATCTCACTCTAGCAACGACCTCTTCCCTTTGTAGCAGTGGATTTTCCCTGCGCCTGATGATCTCCAACTCCATTTTCGCCTCCCGTCTTGCGTTTACCCCTCCAATATATAACCTCTACCTCACCATACCCTCAAGGCGTACATACCTACCTTCTCATGACCCAGCATCTTGGCAAGCTGGGAGCGCAGCGGATCTGTGATGGCAACTATGCCCTCCCAGTTGTAAGTCAGATCATCTGATCCGCATATGGGACATTTATTCTCGGTGGTGAGGGCCTTGCAGCTCCTACAAGCCTTCCACTTAGCCATAAAAATCACCTATTCGCGAGTTTCCTTCTCTTTCTCTTCTATCTTACCGAGCTTTGGCTGTCTCATCGTCAAAGAAACCCTAACTATAGGTTCTCCCCTGAGGAGGGCCACAGGACTCGGTTTACTCACCGTAGTTATTCTGGCTCTGACCCTGTCCCCCTTCCTGAAAGTGATCTTCGCCTTCTTGCTCTGCAAAACTCCTGCTCTGTGTATGAAGACATCATCACCCAACTGGGAGATGTGGACGAACCCGCTTATCGGACCTATTGAGACGAACATCCCATAGTCCACGATGTTCTCCACTTCGCCCTCTACTATCTCATCCTTAAGCGGAAGATAGGTTAACACCTTGAACTTCGCCCTGACGTATATATTCGGGCTACCTATGATGGACTTGCCGTGGCTGAGCTCTGTAACTTCGAGCACATCTAAGACCAAGCCCACATCCCTGAGATAGCGTCCGATGTATTTCGAGCCGAACTGCTCCCTCAATATGGATTTAATATCCCCGGTTATGTCGGCAGGTCTAATGAAACCGACGTCGCTCATCTCCGTTATATAAAACAATTCCTCCATTCCCCCGCTGGTCCCGAGAGGTCTTACCACTCCAGAGTTCAGCTTTCCTTACTTAACCTTAACGGATCATCGAGCACCAATTTCTTCCCCGCTCTGAGGTACACTACGGGAATGCCCCCTTCCAACAATCTCTCCTTCAATTCTAGATCGAATGTGGCCACAGCGGCTCCCAACTCCTTGGCCAAAGCTATTATGTCCTCATCAGCCTCTCCACAGTATCTCTCATCTACCACTACATTGTGCTTCTCTATTACCTGCAGGGCAACACTAGCAGCGGCCTTTCTCTTTCCTCGAAGGAAACCCTTCAGTTCCTTGACCACAGATTTTGTTGTGATAAGCCTAGCATTGGGGTAAAATCTCGTTAAATCACCTAAGTTCAGGAATCTAAGCTCCGATAGGGCCATCAGGAAGGAAGTGTCCAGCACAATATACTTCAAATCGATCACCCAAGTGGGCCCGGGGGGACTTGAACCCCCGACCTCCCGGTTATCAGCCGGGCGCTCTGACCAGTCTGAGCCACGGGCCCAGTGGACCGGGGGGGACTTGAACCCCCGACCTCCGCCTTGCGAAGGCGGCGCGCTACCAACCTGCGCCACCGGCCCAGTGACCAACTACCAATTCCCCTAAATAAAATTTTACGATGGGGGATCAGTATTCCCTCAATTCATATCGTAGAACGGCCGCCACGCCGCCTAGAGCTTTGAGTTGCATACCCCATTCGGTACCCGAAGAGATCACGTAGATCTCGGCCCCACTCTGCTTTCCCATCTCGCCCAAGTGCTCTATAATATCTACCTCTTCCACCTCGTACACCGTTCCTCCACAATTCGGGCACTGCCAACCTGATAGAGAGGCCTCCCTATCCTTTCTAATTATTCTCTGCTCCTCATAACCGCACTGTGGACACTTTATTTTCACTTTCTTCACGGGTATGTCCTCTAACACCAAGACCTTCTCAGCGGCCCCGGCTTCCAGCGCCCTCTCGACCTCGCTTATCCCGTAAGCTACTTTACCTGGCTCCTTGGCCAAAAGTCTGAAGACTTCCTCCACCAAGGCCTTTTCCTTGTAGAGAGAGGACTCCTTCAGGAGATCTTCCGCCTTCATCACCAATTCCCTGACCCCCTGCTCCTCGGTGTAGGAAAGGGGTATGTTAGCGATTATCTTCTTCTGCAATCGGTAGTCCAAGAAGTTACCCTCCTCAAATTTCTCCCTAGCATCCCCAGGCCCTCCAATAATTATTCCCTCCAATTCATCCTCTAACGGCAGGAGGGCCTCGTTAGCTCTCTTTCCAAGCCTCTTGAAGAAATCGTGAACTCTCTCTTCCCTTATCCTCTCAAATCTCCTCTGAGATTGACCTCCAGCGCTGTGCTTGGGGGGAATGTCGGAGGTGACCCAATCTACTATCTTGTAGTTAGGCCCCCTGAGTACTGCTATGACGCCCCCACCCCTATCCATAACTATGAGGCCGTATGCCTTCTTCTCCTTAGCCATCTCCTCTAGAGGCTCCACGTAAAACTCGTGATCGCAGATATATTGGAAAGATCTCACCGGTTCCGGTGGTTCTATGACGTATATCTCAATCTTCTCAGTCCCTCTATCCTTTCCCTGCGGTATCGCCCCACAGAAGACGACCAATCCGTGTTCAGGTACCTTTTTGTACAGCTTAAGCCTCTGTATTATACTCTCTATGGCGCTCTGAACGTTTTTCCTAGTTAGTTTGTCCTTGATGTTGCTCGCTTGATCATACTCGTCTCTCAAGTACTTTATGACATCATAAACGTTTCTTCCAGGTGGGATGTAAAGGGAAATCAGCTCGGTACCTCTTCCCCTCTTCCCTTTTAGCTCTTTTATCAGCTTTTTGAACTCATAGCGCTCGTAGGTTAGGGACAAAGTTTTTCACCCTTACGAGAGGTGGAATGGCATCCGACTTAAAAAACTCCATCAGGTGTAGCATGGTGCCTATGATTCAAGTGGTGCTGTTCGAGGATTCGCGGGTCAGTGACATCTCCCCCCTGACCGACCTCACATTAATGCAGGAAATTATCGCTGGTGGGGTTAAGCAGTTTGAGAGAATGGATAAATGGCTGGGTATCCGAACGAGATGGCTGGTAAGGGAAGGCTACGAGGAAAAGGTCCCTAAGGACCGAAAACCAGACTTCGGGGATCCTGCCCTGTTACTGAACGCGCGCTTGACATCGCCTGAAGTACTGTCCAAGGTTAGGGGACTAGAACCGGGCGAAGCTTTAGTAAGTAAGGGGCAAGTGGTCGCCGCTAGGGTTAACTCCCTCGATTATGACGACAGTCTCATGATCTTCAGAGGAGATGCAGGGACATTTAGAGCGAGGCCCTGCGACGCCCATCTACTCACATCACCTTGGGATGTATCTCCAACTTCGGTGATCACCCATCTGTCCAGAGATCTAAGGGAGTTCTTCAAACCCTCCGCCAGAGGGGGATTTGGGGAAATCAAGGTGCTGGGAAATCATCCCATCAGCTTACCTGAGGAACTAGATTTGTTGGGACCCATAACGATAGATGCTAGAGAGGGACCTGTAGTCATCGGTGAAGGGGTTCAAATAGAACCATACGCTTATCTAAAGGGGCCCCTCTATGTAGGCCCGCACACCGTGATAGTCACGGGTTCTAGGGTTGCTGGGAGCTATATAGGAGTACACGGAAGGATAGGTGGCGAAGTGACCACAAGCATAGTGTCCGATTATTCAAACAAATACCATCTGGGTTTCCTAGGACATAGCTACGTTGGCAGGTGGGTGAACATAGGAGCTGGGTCCATAACCTCCAACCTGAAGAACACGTACGGCGAGATCAAGGTGGGAGGCGTTCCAACGGGACTCAATAAAGTAGGCGCATTCATAGGAGATCATGCGAAGCTCTCCATAGGGACATTGACTTACGCGGGAGTTAGGATCGGCCCCGCGTCTCATTTACACGGTCTCATCCACGAGGATGTACCTCCATTCACTATCTACGCTAGAAGCTTGGGGTGGGGTCTCTACGAATTAGATCCCGAGTCCGCAATCAGGACGTACAGGAGGATGGCACCACGTAGAGGCGTGGATCCCGATCCTGTCGAGGAGCAACTCCTCAGGAGACTCTTTTATGAAACTGAGCACCTAAGAAGAGGGAAGGGTGTGAGGAAAGGAAGACTTGTGATTAGGTAGAGCCGGGTGGGGGATTCGAACCCCCGTCTACGGGTCTGCAGCCCGCTGCCTGAACCGCTCGGCCAACCCGGCCCACCATTGTATGGGGAGATCACCGTAATAAGTTTTGTTCCGAGTCAAAGTTATAAATGGGTCAACCTACCACTACTGAGTGGGGCCCGTAGCTCAGCAAGGATAGAGCGGCGGCCTCCTAAGCCGCAGGTCGGGGGTTCGAGTCCCCCCGGGCCCGCCATGTGCGGCCGTAGTCTAGCCTGGACAGGATGCCGGCCCCCCAAGCCGGCGACCCGGGTTCAAATCCCGGCGGCCGCACCATCAATTGGTAGCGTACGAGGTGTCGCGCGGGTACTGGTGATATCCATCATACTCAATCTAGAGTGTCTATCCGACGATGCAAGTAGGCAGAACCCTGTTCGTGAATTACGGACACAACTGGTGCGGGGGGTGGGATTCGAACCCACGCGGGCCTGCTGCCCACCAGCTCCTAAGGCTGGCGCCTTGGACCTATCTCGGCCACCCCCGCCCGCTCTCTATCTGAGTGTCAAGGGTATTTAACTATATTCCCGTCAGGGGATCAACCCAGTATACTCCTCACGAGTCTGGGTATCTCCTGCGGGTCCTTCAGTTCATGGAATCTACCGTTTCCCAGCTTAGCCAAATCTCTGCAGAATCTGGCACCCCTACTCGAAGCTCTTCTCCCCACATAAACCACGTGCAATCCCCTGATATGTGATACCACCTTTCTCGGGTCTTCTCCGACGTTATACTCCCCGTCGGTCAGTAATATGAACCTTGGGTTCACTAGGTTCTTGGACTCCTCGAGGGCCTTAACTAATCCGTCAGCTATGTTTGTGTAGCCAAGGGGAACTAGGTCCAAAATATCCTCCACGACTTCGATGGATTCTTTTCTCTCATTCACATGCTTGATGGGAAAAGCCTCACTGTTGAATCCGATAACCGAGTATCGTCCTCCCCCGATCTTATGAGATATCAGCGCAGCCATGGTGGCGGCGCTTAGGATTTTCCTGCCGGACATCGAACCACTAGAATCTATTATGACAACAGCCGAGTACTCCCTTCTCCTCTTATCCAAACCCACGATATCCTCATAATCGAGTTCATCTAGCTTTTTCCCCCTCTCGATCAGCCCATCTATAGTCCTCTCGATGTCGAAATCCATCCCTACTTCATAGAAGGTCTCTGATCTCCTCTTCTCTTCCAAGTTACCTCTTATCCCCCTGATAACCAAGTTCACCACGGCCTTAGCGACCAATCGCCTGAACATCTTCCTAGCCCTCTCGTTGAGCCTCCATCTAACCTGTCTATACAGTCTAACAGCGGCTTCAGGGTCCCTCTCAAGGGATGAGATCATCTTAGGGGTAAAGTTACCTTTGGATATGGCCTTAGCCACCACTATCTGACTATAATTGGATATTCTCAGCAATCCTTGGAGATCTCCTTCCATCAGGTAGTATTCCGCAGCCTTCCTCAACACCTCATAATCATTTACTAGAGGTTCCCTGAGATTCGGTATATTCCTTACCTGAGGATATTCTGTCATCGGAGCCTTTAACGGCTCCTCAACTGGGAAAAACCCTCTCCTCCCTCTAGTACAGATCTAACGATTTCTCTTATGAGGGATTCCTTGCTGGCAGCGGTATCCCTCAACTCTATCCTCTGAGGTAGGACCATGAGAGCTGCATTGTACCAACGCTCTCCATCACCCTTCAGCATTAGCGCTATTTTCGCCAGATCTATAGAGGATCTTATTGACCCTCCTCTGAGGATGCTCGGGTGCTCCCTAGTGCTCCTCACTATATCCACGCTGACCTCGGCGGTCTCATCATCGATGTCGGGTACATGCCTCCTGACGATCTCCACCTCCTCCTCCCTCCTAGGGTAGCCTAGCTTAACGAGGACGAACCTATCCTTTAGAGCCTCGGACAGCCTGAGCACACCGACATCCTCCTCTGGATTCTGCGTGGCTATTATGAGGAACCCCTCCCTCGCTTTCAAAGTTCCTAAGTGAGGTATGTGGATAAGGCCCTCATCCATGACGGGCAGAAGCGCGTTCTGGGCGGATTCCGGGAGTCTGTTCAATTCGTTTATGAAGAGGACCGAGCCGCTGGTCGCAGCCCTAGTGAGAGGACCAGGAACGAAAGCTTCCTCAACATATCCCTTCTTCAAAACAATGGGAGGATCCCAATATCCAATCAGCTTTGTCTCATTCAACCTCTCGTCGCCATCTACCCTTACAAAGTCCCTTGAGAGGTATTCGGCTATAGATCTGGCGAGTAGCGTCTTACCAACACCCACGGGCCCCTCCAAGAGTATGTGCCTGCCGCTCTTGACAGCGACTAGCATTTTGAGTAGCTCCTCTCTCCTCCCTACTATGCCATATCGCTGACCTATCTCCTCTACCTCATCTAGCAGTCCTTTTACCAGCATCTCCCCTATCATGCTTATCTGTCCAATGTCGAATATTAAGTTGAGCTGGAGCGCTCGATTCTTCAGTAACAAAAATAACCATATCCTGGTATAACTAAGCGTATTTATCAATCATTTCAGCCAGCTATCAATGAATTTACTCACTATGGAGAATACTTCACCGGCGTTTAACCTAGTGGTGTCTAACACGAGATGGAAGGGAGTGAGGTCTTTGCCGAGCTCAAAGCCGTATATCTTCTTATAAATGCGATAAGTCTCCTCTTCCTTCAGCTTTATCCTCTTTATGGCTTCATCTAAACTTATTCTATCCCTTCTAGCGACTCTAAGGGCCCTGACTTCTAGATCAGCCTTAAGGAAGATCTTGATACAGTCCTCGGAATCCAACAGATAGGCCATGGTCCAAGAATCAAGTACGTAGCCCCCTTCGGATGCCAGGGACATGAGCTTCCTGTCCACTTCCTTATCCAATTCGGGATTAGACATCCTCTCAGCCATCGCTCTACTAGCTTCTTCCCTCTCCCACCAGCCCGGATCCTTTAGGCTCTCCTTACCTCCTATTATCTCCTTAAGGATATCCCCGCCGGATACCCTCTTCAACCCATACCTCTCAACTAACCTCCTAGCCAGCGTGCTCTTACCACTTCCGGTGAGGCCTGATAAGCACACATTGAATTTTCTCCTTCCCAATCGATCACCCTCAGATACCAGTCAGGGGCCACTCTATCTCATCTATCCTCCACTGGGGTCTTATGGTGGACTCCTCAGGAGGTTCGGCCCCCCTTATCCTATAAGAGAGTATCGCAGTCCAGGCTATCATGGCCCCATTGTCCCTCACCAGCTCCACTGGGGGTACCTTTAGCCTAGCCCCTCTCTCCCGGCACATGATCTCCGCTTTCTCCTTCAATCTTGGGGAGGCAGCCACTCCTCCGACCAGTAGGAGCTCATCTTTACCGCTCAGGGCCAAAGCCCTCTCAGCCACCTCTATCGTCATGGAGAAGGCCACTTCCATGAAGCTCCAGACGACATCTTCAACCCTTTCACCCGACTTTATCCTCCGTAACGCCTCAGTTAGAAGACCGCTGAACGATAAATCCATCCCCTTCACAGTATAGGGGAGATCCACCCACCTACCTACCATCCTATCTA
>Ga0256914_1000967_pt1 | contig 27467 bp, 24 predicted proteins | sample HulkmetaG_FD_191571 | JGI IMG/M metagenome (GOLD analysis project Ga0256914, IMG submission 191571) | Hydrothermal chimney microbial communities from Main Endeavour vent field at the Juan de Fuca Ridge, Pacific Ocean - Hulk | ecosystem: Environmental > Aquatic > Marine > Hydrothermal vents ... | reverse complement strand
CACTATCCAGATATAAAAGGGCGTGGCCCTTGCTCAAGGGAGGGGCACAATGTGTCCCTCCCCACAGTATAAGCCTAAACCTTAGAACGGCCAGAGTTTCTTGTACCAGGGCTCAATTATTGCCTTGACACGTTCTTCCTCTGTCTTGTTTTCTGCTGTGAGATAGGTGCGTTGATCTTCAAGGAGTTGCCTTGCCTCTTTGACCCATTTGGTGTCAGGGTACATGGACAGGAGGAGACGCAACCTGTTGACTGCCTGTCTGTGCTGGTCAGTCCGTGCATACCACCTTGCCACCACAAGCTCGTGCTCCGCGAGGAGGTTCCTGCCCTCCTTTATGCGCTTTTTCGCCTCATAGGTGTACGGGCTGTGAGGATAGCGGTTGAGCAGTCTCTGGTATGTATCAATCATCCTGTGGGTATTTTCCTGGTCCCTGTCTGCTGTGTCCATCAGATCGTAATAACAGGAGCCTTCCATAAAGATGACATAGGGTATGGCATCGTTGTTTGGATGAAGTTTTTCAAACTCCACATAAAGGGGTATGGCCTCCTCGTATAGCATCCTGTAATACTTGCAATCTGCAAGACGCAACTCTGCAAGGGTGGCCTGGGGACTGAATGGATAACGGTCACGAATCCTTTGGAATATCTCTTCTGCGAGCAGGTAGCGGCCAACATTGAAGTAGTCCATGGCCTCCCTGGTCATCTCCATCTCGTCACCAGAGGTGTCCACCTCCTGTGGTGATGATTTGAACAGATTCCCAAACCAGGACCCCATACCTGAACAGCCGCCTGTAAACAGGACAGCCCCAAGCAACAAAGCCCACAACAGCCCCCTGAAACGCCCTGACTTCATGCCAACCACCAGTTAACCCTTAGACAATTCCACAGAGTGTGCGGCAATGGCCCCGTCTGCCACGGCAGTCACTATCTGGAGGAGTGGTTTGCGCCTGCAATCCCCGGCAGCCCATACTGATGGAGCAGAGGTCTTCATCTCCTCATCAGTGATGATGAATCCCCACTGATCCATCTCAACGGTATCCTTTAAAAAAGAGGTGTTGGGGTGGATACCCACAAATATGAACACCCCGTCAACGGGCAGGAGCCTTCTTTCACCGCTCTTGCGGTTAAGGACGGAGAGGGACTCCACCTTGTCAGTGCCATTTATGGATTCCACTACTGTATCCCAGACAAACTCTATTTTGGGATTTTCCATGGCCTGCTCCTGAAGCAGCTTAATGGCCCTGAGTTCGTCCCTGCGATGTATCAATATTACCTTCTTGGCAAATTTGGTAAGAAAGATGGCCTCCTGTACAGCAGTATCACCACCGCCCACTACCGCAACAGTGGCATCGTTGAAAAATGGACCGTCGCACGTGGCACAGTAGGAGACACCTCTTCCTGCAAGGTCTTCCTCGCCTGGCACTCCAAGATGATTGTGCGATGCGCCTGTGGCAATTATCAGGCTGCCGGCCTCAAGCACCTCACCGCCAGCAAGCCCCACCCTCACATTACCGTTACTGTCCTCTGGTGGCTGCACTGAAATGATCTCGCCGTTACGTTGCTCAAGTCCAAACCTCTTTGCCTGAGCAAGCATCTTGTCTATCAGTTCATAACCAGCAATCCCATCAGGGAAACCGGGATAATTGTCCACCCTGTCGGTAATGAGGACCTGACCGCCAGGACTGACCATCTCCACCATCAGGGTGGGAATCCGGGCCCTGCAGGCATATATTGCAGCAGTCAGGCCTGCCGGACCACCTCCGGCTATTATTAGATTATCCAGTTTCATAGCTCACAAATCCGTATCTCACTCACTGGCATGGACAGATAGTTATCAAGAAGCAGCACAAGATATACCGTGAAGACACAGGCATTCACGGTATAGGCCGGGGCTACCCCCCATGGCATGGGACAATATGAAAGTTTCAATAAGTGCCAGACACATCCACATCATATAAACATCATGGACAAAACTGCAAAATCCAGAGAACTAAAGGACCTTGGAGATCGCTGTCTCGATCATGGCCTTGCCCACAGCACCTGTGATCTGATCAACCACATTGCCCTTGTGAAAAAGGATCAAAGTGGGGATGGCACGTATTCCATACTTTCCAGGGGTTGCAGGGTTTTCATCAACGTTCATCTTGGCAATTGTCAGCTTTTCATGGTACTCAGTGGCAAGTTCATCTATCATGGGGGCAATGGCCCTGCATGGCCCACACCATGCTGCCCAGAAATCAACGAGTACCGGCAAATCAGCCTTTAACACCGTGGTGTCAAAATCCGCATCCGTTACATGGATTACCTTGTCGTCTGCCATTATTTTTCTCCTTGGTCAGCCCTATAGGGCTGTAATTTTATGAATTCTATCTGTTATACCACAAACTGGTGTTTCTCTGCATGCTTGCAGGAAATATAAAATATGCCTGAATTTAGGACAGGGCGGGTACTGTGTCAAGCTAATAGAGTTACAGCACGGACAAATGAACAGGCAAATGCTGTTTATTTTAGTCACATCTCCTGATATAGTAAAAAATTCATAATCTGCAATCAGATGTACAATAGGTACTCTCCATCCAGAAATGAGAAATTCTGTTCTGTGGCAAGACGCGGGGAGGTGAAAGCGTGGTGTGATGTGCCAGGAGCTTTTTTTCATTGACGGACAACGATCCGCCAGGCACAAAAGGGCCTATCTGGCTTGGATACTACCTATACAAATTTATCATTAACAGATAGATCATTGCAACTGATGAGCCCTAAAGGCATGATAAAAAGCAGCATCCGCCGTACAGGTGTCATGTAATATACCGCACAAAACTAACAGGTAAGGTACATGAAAAAAACGGCATGAAGGCCTGATCCTATCTCCACAGTGGAATCTGAAAAAAAAAACATACTCCAGCCCCTGTGCATCTTCACGTGTCTTGTCTGCCTGCTATCTGTCCTCATATTCCCGCAGCAGACCCTCTGTAACGATATACAGGCCGATAAAGGACTGGCTCCGCACATCACCGACATCTCCATAGTAAATGACAATACCATGCTGTACGTCAACTTCAGGCTTGTGGACGGCTTCCCTGCCGAGGTCGTGGACGCACTGAAGAGTGGCATTCCTCTCACCTTTCTCTATGATATAGTCCTGGAGGTCCCTGGCACCTTTATGAATACCACGGTGGTCTCCCGCACGGTAAAGAGAAAGATAAAATACGATACCATAAAGGGGGAGTACATGGTGAGCTTTGATCCTATCAATCACCGGGTCATTATGGTTAACAATGAAAAGGATGCCATAAGGCTCATTTCCACAGTGAACCACATCCCCCTTACGGCCCTCAGCAGCCTGACGAGAAACGAGATATACAGGCTGAAGATCCGCGCCGGAGTTGAAAAAGAAGAATCATCCATTGCCTTCACCGGCATACTGAACATATTTTCATCATGGGGCTACAAGACAGACTGGCATGAAGTCGTATTTAATTACTGAGGAGGCGCGCAGGCGCAAAAGAGAACGTATCATCATGGCTACGGCCATGGTGCTCATACTGCTGTTCTCCTTTTTTCAGTACTATCTGCTGTCAAATGCCGCTCCCCTTCCGTTCAGCAGCAATGTACTGATATTTTCAGTGATCAATATCAACATCCTGCTGATCCTGGTCCTCATCTTTCTTATCGTGAGGAACCTGGTCAAGCTGATATTCGAAGACAAGAAAAAGGTCCTTGGGGCCAGGCTCAGGACCAAGATGGTCATAGCATTCGTATCACTCTCCCTGATTCCAACAGCGGTTCTCTTCGTGGTGGCATTCCAGTTCCTGAACACCAGTATCTCATACTGGTTTGACGTCAAGGTGGAAAGCTCCCTTGAGAACGCCATTACCATTGGTCGCACCTATTACTCACACCAGAAGGAGCAGCTCGTAAGGACGGCCCAGGAACTCGGCAGGGTAATCGAGAAAAAGTGCATGGGCATGGAGGGGATGGCAAACCTGAACTGCGTATCAGATATACTGAACCCTGTGGCAGGCGGTACTGACTATGCATGCACCTTCAGCTCCATACCAGTCCATTCAGTCCAGTTTCTTGGCAAGGATGGCACGGAATTCGTGTCAGTATTCAAGGTGCCCATAAAGAAATATCCTGATGCCATCCCGCCTGACATACTGGCACGCGCAGCCCAGACAGGGCACGTGATCTCCATAACTGACAAGGTAAAAGATGGTGAGCTTATCCGGGCCATAGTCCCTCTGAAATCTGCATCCAGGAAGGTCACCGCCTTCCTTGTTGCAGGAAACCTGCTGCCAGGCGACATGCTTGCAATGCTTGACCGTGTTCGCCAGGGCTATGAAGACTACAGTCAGCTCAGGCTGTTTCAAAACCCCATCAAGACCACGTTGCTGCTGACCCTGTTTCTGATCACAGTGCTTATCATCTTTGTGGCCATCTGGTTCGGCTTCAGACTGGCAAGGGGCATTACCGAGCCTGTACAGTTGCTTGCAGACGGGGTGCGGCGGGTCGCTCTGGGCGATCTCGATTTCAGGATAGACGTGAGGGGCAGCGATGAACTCAGCTCTCTGGTGAACGCGTTCAACACCATGACATCAGACCTGAAGGAGGCGAGGAACCGTGCGGAACAGGCATCCAGGGAGCTTATGCAGAGTTACCGGGAGCTTGAAAACAGGAGACGTTACGTAGAGATACTGCTGCAGAATGTCAATGCCGGGGTCATTGCCCTGGACAAACGCGGTACGGTAACCACCATGAATCTCGCTGCAGAGAGGATACTTGGCCGAAGCGCCGCAGAGATTGTGGGCAGTAACTACAGCAGGCTCCTGAACAGGGAACAGATAAGGGCATTCGAGGGTATCCGGGAGGAACTTGCACGATCCAACAGGGGAACTGTCCAGCGGCCCGTAAGGATGAAATCAGGCAATCGCGAACTCTCCCTGGTCGTAAATTTCACCATGCTGTACGACAGTGAAGGAGAGACCCTGGGCCTCATAATCGTATTTGATGACCTGACCGAACTTGAAAAGATCCAGAGGCTCGCGGCATGGCGTGAGGTTGCCAGGCGGATTGCCCACGAGGTAAAGAACCCGCTTACCCCCATTCAGCTCTCTGCGCAGAGACTGCGGAAAAAATATATAAAGGGTATGGATGATGAGCAACGGGAGATATTTGAAAAATGCACTGACACCATCATCAAACAGGTGGAAGAGATAAGGCGTCTCGTAGACGAGTTCTCGAGATTTGCCCGTATGCCTGCGCCACGATTCATCAGCACGGATATCAGGAAGATTACAGAAGACCTCATAACAGTGTACGAACAGAGCAACCCTGCCATTACCTTCTCTGTACACAGCACACGGGATGAAATCATTGCCGATGTGGACCCTGATCAGTACAGACGGGTGCTGGTAAACCTGTTTGACAATGCCCTGTCAGCCATGGATGAGGGCGGTATCCTGCATGTAACGCTGAACATCAACCGGTCCATGGACGGCAAGGAGGTAGTTACGATAACCGTGGCCGATACAGGCAGGGGCATCTCTCCTGCTGATATGGACAGGCTGTTCAACCCGTACTTCTCCAGGCGACGGGGTGGTACCGGCCTTGGTCTTGCCATAGTAAACTCCATAGTATCAGATCATAATGGCACCATAAAGGTGAGCCGCAACAGCCCGAAAGGCACGGTCTTTACCATCGTACTCCCCCTGAAACAGGGAAGGACATAACTCTTTTCAGGGTGCTACAGATACAAGGCAGACGGTATGCAGGCGTACCCCCTTGTGCTTAAAGTGTGGGGCAACGCAGTAGATGCGGTACCTTGTGGGCAGATATGGCAGGACAGAAAGGGATTCTGCCGCAGAGGGCTATCTGCACGCATGGCACCATATGTGTGCTGCCGTTCATGGTTGCTAAGTAACGGCATGAAACATGCATGAAGTCCCAGGCTTACATGGGGAAACGGAAGTTTTTCCCATGTCCGCCACTCAAGACTGTATAATTTTTATATGTGGTAAGGCACAATTATGCGGCTTTACTTTAATTTGACACCATTCTTGCCAATTGCTATTTGCTTTAGTAGATTTATGAAAATGTATGCTGTTTCAGACCATCTACCCGCACGGTCCGCAAACAGCCTCAACCACACGACAACTCGTTCAGACCAGGAACTTGAAAATATCAGGAACTTGAAAATATTATGTTTAAATCCATAGCAGGGTGGCTGTCAAACGATCTCGCTATTGACCTTGGTACAGCCAATACGCTTGTTTTTGTCAAGGGCAAGGGCATTGTACTCAGAGAGCCTTCGGTTGTAGCTGTCAAAAAGGACATAAGGGTCAACAAGGTCCTTGCAGTGGGCAAGGAGGCCAAGATGATGCTGGGCAAGACGCCTGGCAACATCGTGGCCATACGCCCTATGAAGGACGGGGTCATAGCGGACTTTGAGGTCACAGAGGCCATGCTGCGTTACTTTATACGCAAGGTTCACAAGAGCATGCTGGCCCGCCCGAGGATCATAGTCAGCGTACCGTCAGGCATTACCCAGGTTGAGAAGCGGGCCGTACGGGAATCTGCCGAGTCTGCAGGTGCACGGGAGGTCTATCTCATAGAGGAGCCCATGGCAGCGGCAATCGGAGCAGGTCTTCCCATTACCGAACCTACTGCCAACATGGTGGTGGACATCGGTGGCGGTACCACTGAAGTGGCAGTGATATCCCTTGCGGGCATAGTGTACAGCAAGTCGGTGAGGGTAGCTGGCGACCGCATGGATGATGCCATACTCCAGCATATCAAGCGGCGTTACAACCTGCTCATAGGTGAACACTCTGCAGAGACCATAAAAATGACCCTTGGGAACGTACTGCCTGTAGAACCATACGATCGCATGGAGATAAAGGGCAGGGACCTTATCTCAGGCGTGCCCAAGAACATCACCATAGATGCCTCTGAGGTAAAGGCTGCCATCTCGGAACAGATCGAAAACATAGTTGAGACGGTCAAGATTGCCCTTGAGCAGACCCCACCGGAACTCGCTGCAGATATAGTGGACAAGGGCATAGTGCTAACAGGCGGTGGTGCCCTTTTGAAAAATCTGGACAAGCTTCTGCGTGAAGAGACAGGGCTTCCCATTATCATTGCCGAGGACCCCCTGTCTTCCGTTGCACTGGGGTCAGGAAAGACCCTGGACAATCTCGATATCCTGAAGGAGATCATGATCACCTGATCTTCCATCTGCCACAGGAAATTTCAGGCCATGCGGTGCAGTAATAGTACTGCAGGGGCTGAACCTGCAGTCTGTTGCAACTATGTGGTACCAGCATGGAAATACTGCCATGCCGCCCACTTCTGTTTGCAGGGGTAAATGCCGCACCGCCGGGTAATCTGTCGTAACGCCATAGATGTTTTACATATTGCACGACACCTGAAATAGAGAAGCAACTGGTAAAGGTGGACGGTACTTTTTTCATGGTTTTGGCATTGTGCAAATATATCGTTAATAACTCATTGTAACAGATGAGAAAACCGTGATAAAAAGACCTCCGCTGTATAGGTGCCGTATAGCATGGAGCAGTATTGAGCAGATACAAACAGTCGCAGGACATGCCGTCCTGTCCAGAGATGTGCAGTTAGCCAGCACCAGCATGTCATTATTCCAGGTAGCTTTTCATTTACCGTGAAAATACATACCGTCACGGTAGTCTTTCATGTTCCGCAGGTGTTGCCTGCCCAATCGGGGAAACATGAAAGTTTTAGGGCTATCCCTATCCGACAATAATAAAACTTCGATATTATTTCTCTGTGCCTGTATCCAAAAAGAAATCAAAGATCGGGGCAGCCATAGTTGCCATTTTCTCTGTTGCAGTAGTAATCTTTGCTGTTGTCGGATGGAACTTCCGTTCCGCATCCATCCTGGTGCCCGTAGACTCCATATTTACCGACCTCTCCGGTTATTTCCAGCGGGGAATTTCCAATCCCGTTCACTGGATCAACAACGTATGGGACTCTTACCTGAATCTCAGGGGGGTCAAGCAGGAGAACAGGGCGCTCAAATATGAACTTGCCCGTCTCAGGCAGGAGGTGGTCCGCTACAGGGAGGCCCTTATCGAAAATGAACAGCTCAGAGGCCTTCTAAGGATACGGGACAAGGTTGAAGGCAGGAGTCTGGTAGCCTCAATCGTTGGCATGGACATTGACCCCTGGGTCTCTACTGTCACAGTGGACAAGGGACGGGCTGACGGCGTGCGCAGGAACATGGTGGTGCTTGCGGCAGAAGGCGTTGCGGGCAGAGTCATAAAATCAGGTCTTCACTTTAGCAGGGTCATGCTCATATCCGACTACAACAGTGCTGTTGGTGCCATGATACAGTCCAACCGCACGCGGGGTATCCTCAAGGGAAACGGCAAGGGCAAGTGTACACTGGAGTATGTTGAAAAAGGTCTGGATGTGGAAGTGGGGGACCAGGTGATAACATCAGGTACTGACGGCATATTCCCCAAAGGGCTCGTGCTTGGCAGGGTCTCCTCTGTCAAGAACGCCGGGGAGTCCACACTGTTTCAGGCCATTGAAGTGGAACCTGCGGTTGACCTGCATGGTTTGGAAAAAGTGCTTATTGTCATTACAGACAAGCCGCTTCTGGAGCAGGAACGGTGAAGCGTGATTACCTGTTCTTCCTTTTGCTTGGATTTCTGCTGCTTACTGCAGAGAGTGCCCTTGGAGATTCAGCCTCCATATTTGGTGTAAGGATCGATGGCCTTTACGCCCTGATAGTCTGGTTCGGGGTACGAACACCAATGCCAGAGGGCCTTACACCTGTACTCCTGCTTGGAGTCATGGCCGAAGGACTGACCGCGCTTCATCCAGGCCTGTTCATCGGGGCCTATACGCTGGCATATCTGATGGTCCGTTATGTGGTGCGCCATCTCATGTACACTTCGATGCTCCACAAGATTCTGCTGGTGCTGTTTGTGAGCATGAACGGCTCTGTGATCATACTTGCAGGTGGGGGACATGCAGAACTTGTATGGCCTTCGGGTGTCATTCAGACCCTGCTCAACGGCATGAGTGCCCCATTTTTTTTCATATTCTTCCAGTGGCTTTACAATATAGTGATATCACAGGACAAATTTTCAGATTCAGGTACAACAAATGCGCATTTCCGGCATAAAGGCAATTCTTAATGTAAAGAAATTTGGTCCTGAAGATCAGGGCCAGAGGCAGGGCCTGTGCAACGGGGCCTATATCCTGATCTTTCTCTGTCTATCGGTATTTGTGGCACGTCTCTGGTACCTTCAGATAATAAACGGGGCAGAATTCAGGCAGAAGGCGGAACGCAACCGGCTCAGGATCGTACGTCTCCAGCCCCCAAGGGGCAAGATACTCGACAGGAACGGAAGGCTGCTTGCCGGAGTAAAGCCCTGTTTCAACATCTGCATTGTCCGCAAGGACGTGAAGAACATGGAGGCGTTGCTCGGACGCCTGCTGCCGCTTCTTAACGAGCAGGAGAGCGCGGTAAGGGTCAGACTGAGGGCAAGCCTTCAGCAGCCTGGCTACATACCAGCGGTGATAAAGCGCGGTGCAGACTGGGATGAGATATCCAGGGTGGAGGCAAGGCTTGCCGACCTGCCAGGGGTAGTAATCGAGGTGACGCCGGGCAGGAAGTATCCCTATGGCAGCATAGCGCCTCATCTGCTGGGATACCTTGGGGAACTCAGCCAGGCTGACATAGATGCCAACAGATTTCCCAAGGCCCAGCCTGGAGACCTTGTCGGGAAGTATGGTGTGGAGGCGCGTTTCCAGTCCCAGCTTGCAGGCATAAAGGGGGAACGGAGGCTGGAGGTAGATTCCCGCATGATGCTAAAGAGGGTTGTCAGCGAGAAAAAACCCGTTGCCGGGGATGATGTATACCTGACCATAGACGTTGATCTCCAGATGGCGGCAGAAGAGGGCCTTGGTGATGAGGTGGGGGCCGTTGTGGCCCTGGAGCCGTCCACAGGACGCATACTTGCCATGGCCAGTACACCCAAATTTGACCCCGAGGCATTTGCGCGTGGTGTGACAGTGAAAGAGTGGAAGATACTCAATGACCCCCTCTACCGCCCCATGCGCAACAAGGCCATTCAGGAGGCATATGCGCCTGGTTCCACCTTCAAGATCGTCATGGCGTGTGCTGCCCTTCAGGAAAGGGTGGTGGACGAATCCACCCAGTTCTTCTGTAACGGATTCTTCAAACTGGGAAGACGTACCTTTCGGTGCTGGGACTGGCGCGGACATGGCCAGACCAACATCTACAAGGCCATCGTGCAGTCATGTGATGTCTACTTCTACAACGTGGGACTAAAGCTGGGGGTGGACCGTATAGCACGCTATGCCCACGGCTTTGGCCTGGGATACCGCACAGGCATAGACCTGCCAGGAGAACAGCGGGGGCTGATTCCCACCAGGGAGTGGAAGAGGAAGAGATTTCATGAGGCGTGGCAGAAGGGTGAGACACTGAACATCTCAATAGGCCAGGGGTTTGTGCTCACCACCCCCATACAGATGGCATCCCTCATAAGCAGCGTTGCCAATGGAGGAGACATATACAGGCCCCAGTTTCTGGAAAAGATAGTGGGGCCCGACGCCAAGGTGATAGAGAGTTTCACAAAAGACAAGAAGGGGCACATACCTGTATCTGCAAGAAACCTGAATATCGTAAAGAACGCGCTGAAGGGGGTTGTGCAGGACAGGCACGGCACGGCGAGACGCTGCCGCATAAAGGGCATTGAAGTAGCAGGCAAGACCGGTACTGCCCAGGTCATCAAACAGACAAAGAGGCGCCAGTCGGAAAAGATGGCATGGAAGTACAGGGACCATGCCTGGTTTGTTGCCTATGCACCGGCAGACAACCCCAAAATCGCAGTTGCGGTACTGGTGGAGCACGGAGGACATGGCGGTTCTGCTGCGGCCCCCATAGCCAAACTGGTCATAGAGAGATGGCTGCAGCTCATATCACCCAAACCTGTGCTCATGCCCCAGCGTAGGGCTGACAGCAGCTTGCACCACATGGCACACAGATTAAGCTGACAACAAGAGGTCATTTCCGGCTTTATGTACATATTCCGACTATAAACCTCTACTGAACGCGGCAGTAAAGAAAATATGGACGGTTCTTTATCTGATGTTTGACAAACGATACATAGAAAACTTTGACTGGTGGCTCTTTCTTGCCGTTATCGGGATCATGGTGATAGGTTTCATCAATCTCAACAGCGCGAGTGCAGCTACCGGGTACCACTTCCAGTACAAACAACTGGAGTGGTATGCACTTGGTCTGATCGTCATGTTCGGATTCATGTGTTTCGATTACCATGTGATACCGTCCCTCGCTGGCTACATCTGGATCGCCACGGTGATACTGCTGGTACTTGTATTGTTCATGGGTAAGAGCGTGGGAGGTTCCCAGAGGTGGCTATCCTTAGGGTTCATGCGGCTCCAGCCCTCTGAACTGGCAAAACTTTCAACGGTGATGGTATTGAGTTCCTGGTTCTACAAGGACGAGAGGGAACAGTACCGGATTCGTGACCTATGGAAACCTGCACTGCTCACCCTCATACCGGCGGTGCTGATCCAGCGCCAGCCTGACCTTGGTACCTCACTGCTGCTTCTGGCCCTTTTTGCATCCATTGTCTATATAGCCGGCATAAGATGGACCAGCGTCATCCTGGTCTTCACAACACTCATGGCGGCCATGCCCCTTGCCTGGAAACTGCTCAAACCCTATCAGAGGAGACGCATTGAAAGTTTCCTCAATCCGGAGAGTGACCCGTTTGGTGCAGGCTATCATGTGATACAGTCAAAGATAGCCGTTGGTTCCGGGCAGTTTACAGGCATGGGATACATGAAGGGCAGCCAGGCGCAACTCAAGTTCCTGCCAGAGGTGCACACTGACTTTGCATTCTCGGTATGGTCGGAAGAGTGGGGATTTATAGGCGACATGGTGCTTCTGTCCCTGTATGCAATACTGCTTGCACGGGGCATTGCCATTGCCCAGGAGAGCAAGGAACCGTTTGGGAGTTACCTTGCCTTTGGTGTAACAGCCATGATCTTCTGGCAGATGCTGGTGAATATAGGCATGGTGACAGGGCTCATGCCCGTGGTGGGCGTTCCCCTGCCGCTGATCAGTTATGGGGGATCATCAGTGCTGACCACCATGATGGGAATAGGCCTGCTGCTGAACGTCAGGGCCAGGAGATTCATGTTCCACTAAGGCAGAAAATCTCCGGGCCCATCCTGACACTCAGCCCTGCAGAAAGTGTTTCAAGCCGCGGGACCTGCTTGGCTTTCTCAGTTTGTTGATGGCCTTGGCCTCGATCTGCCTGATGCGCTCTCTCGTTACGGCAAAACTCCTGCCGACCTCCTCAAGGGTATGATCAGATTGTTCGCCTATTCCAAAACGCAGGCGCAGAATCTTCTCTTCCCTTGGGGTAAGCGTGGACAGGGCCAGCCGTGTCTGTTCCACAAGATTGGTGTTGGCTGCTGCCTCATAGGGGGTGGGAGACACACTGTCTTCGATAAAATCTGACAGACTGCTTTCGTCATCGCTTCCCACCGGCGTTTCAAGAGAGATGGGGTCGCCTGCCATCTTGAGTATCTCATTTACCCTGATGGTGGACATCCCAAGGATTTCCGCAAGTTCTTCTGCTGACGGATCCCTGCCATTCTCCTGAACGAAATCCCTTGTGGCCTTGTACACCTTGTTTATGGTCTCCACCATGTGCACAGGTATGCGGATGGTGCGGGACTGATCGGCAATGGCCCTGGTAATGGCCTGTCTTATCCACCACGTGGCATAGGTACTGAACTTGTACCCTCTGCGATACTCAAACTTCTCTACTGCCTTCATAAGGCCAATGTTACCCTCCTGAATAAGGTCGTTCAGAGGGAGGCCTCTGGAGTGGCAATGTTTCTTTGCAATGTTTACCACAAGGCGGAGATTGGCCTTGATAAGGGCATCCCTTGCTGCCTGGGCCCTGGTGGCATTATCAAAAAATTCCTTGAGCACGGCAGGAAGCCTCTCCTTGGAGACCCCGCAACGGGCAATAGTCTCATGCGGTTCCATGGCCACCATGTCCTCTGCCCTTGCCGTACATATCTTTCCAAGTGTGGAGAGAATCCTCTGATTGACTCTGCCCTTGCAGACACTGTCCATGATCTTTGCAGTAAACCCCTCCAGGGTCTTCAGGGCCGATCCATCAAGCTCTGTACAGCCCTGCTGCCGCAACTCAGACAGAAAACGCTCACGGGCCTCCTGACAGGGAAGGATAGAGTGGAATATGGGGGTAAGGGGATTGTTTCTTGCGATTGGACCGTTTGATTCAACGGTTTCCAACCCGTCTGAAAGGTCTTCCAGGCGGTTGGACATCTCTTTTTCGCAGAAGCAACCTGAAAATTTTTGTATCAGTTCTCCAGTGACCATATGGATAGAAAAGGCGGCCCGGCACATGGCCTTTTCAGCCCTTTCCAGCTCCTTGGCTTTTTCCGATTCCTGGCCACGATCATACAGATTATTGCGGCCCATGTCCCGAAGATAGAGCCTGATGGGATCTATGGCCCCAGAGTCATCTTCTTTCACATGGGAAGAGGAGAACTTTCTGGCATTAAGCCTTTTTTTCAGCGCAAGCGGAATATCTGCCAGGCGATAAGGATTGGTTTTGGAATCTCGAAGCGGCGACTTTCTCATTTTTCCCTCTGGTCTTTCCTGTGCCGGTACGGCTCCCCCTCTCCGAGAGGCATACCCGGCAACCCCGATACTGCATTGTTAAACGAGAAGCAGGTGGACAACTTTGCATCAGGTCGCGTCACAGCAATTGCTGAAACTTTCTGAGCAGGTACTCAGCGTCCTGAGTTGCACCTTCTGCCTTAAGATTTTCTAAGACATGCAATCTCAATGCCTTTTTTTTGCGCTGCTCACAGTAGCGCTTGAAACCCGCACTGATAACCTCGATATTCTCTCCAGGGGGAAAGGCTCTGGACAGTTTCATGGCAAGGGACCTGATGTGGGGCATGGTCTCAAGACAGGAGGCAAGCACAGAGAGTTCGAGCTTGGAGGTCTGACTGAACACATTCAGCATGGCGTTCCACAGTTCTCTCAGTTCCGCTTGTTCAAGCCACAGCTCAATCCCGAAATCAGAAAACTCATCCATAAAGGCAGGATGGGCCAAGAGGAAGCTCAACAGCTTTGCCTCTGCGGTGTTAAGATTGACCCCGGCCCTGCGGTCTGCATCATTGCCCTTCGATGGCTTGTCCAGTTTTTTTCTGTTATTTTGGCTGGTTATCCGTCTTGAATCCTTTTCCAGCCTATCCCATAAGCTCTCTTCCCTTATACCTGTCTTCTGGGCGATCCTCGTGGCAAGGAGTGATTTTTTCACAGAATCATCCACAGGCTCCACGAGAGCAAGGGCCTCTTCCACTGTCCTGAGCTTGCCTTCAGTATCACGTCCGTACAGTTCCAGACCCCGGTCAATGACAAAATCTATGCCAGAAGGCAGATCACTCAGCATCTCCTCCCATTGCCCCTTGCCCTCACGGCGGATGAAGGTATCAGGGTCGTCATTTTCGGGCAGTGTCAGTACCCTGACGTTTATACCTGCCCCGTAAAACAGGGGCAGTGCCCGTACTGCAGCCTTCTGCCCTGCAGCGTCGCCGTCAAAAACTACGACCCAATCCCGACATACCCGTTTCAAAAATTTGACATGATCCTGTGTCAAGGCGGTCCCAAGTGTTGCTGCCACGTTGTTGATACCAGCTTGCGCAAGGGACAGGAGGTCCATATACCCCTCAACCACCACACCAAAACCGGCCTTTCTTATGGCACTCTTGTTCTGGTACAGTCCATAGAGCACACGTTTCTTGTTGTACACCGGGGTCTCTGGCGAGTTGATATACTTGGGCTGGTCGTCCGCCCCCTGTCCTGGGAGTATACGTGCCCCAAAAGCCACCGTACTGCCCTGCCAGTCACGAATGGGAAATATGATTCTGCCCCTGAAACGATCGTAATGGCCACGCCCGCTCTTTCGTGGAAGTACAAGCCCGGCAGTCTCGGCAAGGGCAATGCTCAAACCCTGCTTTTCAAAGTAGCTTGTGAGGCCGTCCCACCTCTCAGGGGCCCATCCCAGCCTGAAGTCCCTGATGATGGAGTCATTAATGCCCCGTTCCGCAAGGTACTCCCTTGCGCGTTCGGCATCCCTGGAAGATTCCAAATTTTTACTGAAAAAGGAGGCGGCTATCTCATTCACGTGAATGAGTTCGTCCCTGAGTTCCATCTTTTTTCTTTGATGGACGGACAGAGGCCGCTCAGGTATGGCTATGCCATAACGGGAAGCCAGCCCCTTGACCACCTCGGCAAAATCCATCCCCTGGATCTTCATGAGGAATTTGATGACATCTCCACCTTCTCCGCACCCAAAACAGTAGAAAATCTGTTTATCCTCATTGACGGAAAATGACGGATCCTTGTCAGGATGGAATGGACAGAGACCAACCCAGTTTGTGCCTCTCTTCTTGAGGGGCACAAATTCACCCACCACCTGGCGGATATTAGCCGCATCCTTCACTGCCTGCAGTATGTCTTCCGGGATGTGCATGGCAACAGACCAGGTAGAAAAAGTTTTAACAAAGAAAGACCAAAGCTGCTTACTAACTTAAGACCAAAATCCCTTTTTGGAAAGGGTTGAAGTATGAAAATTTTTTATCTTGCTCCACAGCCTGATAAAAACGGCCAAGGCAAATGGACATGCACCGTATAGCCGTATGAGTACATTTTGAGAAAATGTCTTGCTTTACCACCCCTGAAGAGTACCTGAATTGGGCGTTTCAAATCATGTGAAATATTTTTTATCTTTAATTGCAGTAAATTAATGCTGTTTTTGCAAAATTGTCCGTCACCCAACGGGTTTGCTGCAACTGTTTTGCTTTCCATATAATTTGAAACCGCTGCGGGATTCCCGATTTCGTATGATCTGCTGCCTCGGAGTCTTCGCTTACCTGCCGGATACTTGAAATACAACAGTACGTATGTGTATCCTCGGCCTTGCATCTCATGCAAACTTGGGAATCGCTCAATTCAGGGAGTAGTAAACAGCCCTGTCGTGGAAGATTGATCCTGAAAATGGGGATAAAGATTGTTGTCACAGGGCTTTAAGTGCTTGCCCTCAAAAAAGCAGGAAGTTTTATGGTAGCATCTGTTCAGGCAAAAGGTGAATACTCAATATGGACGCTGTCCCACATAGTTTCCGGGTGGATAGTAAACGCATACCCATATCTGCCCCTTGTCTGGACATATAGCCATACCACATCCCAACTCGGTGGAATCACGCCATATCATCTGGGTATAATGCCCGCACATGGCACCATGTCTGCATGAGTTGGAGCTGTAGTCGTAACTTGCGGCCTCTGCTGCCCACGCCCTTGCTACATGGGCTGGCGTAATCTTCTGGACCTCAGTGCGTCCATCAGACCACCTCACCGCACTGGCCCAGAACAGGTTTTCCCCCAATTTGCTTCTTGTGTGGCGCATTCTGCAATTGTTGTTTTCCGCCAGGTTGACGGCACGCGCATGCGCAATGTATGCCAGTTGTTCAGACCAGCGAAGGGCAGGCAGTCCAAGACGGGCGCGTATCATGTTGTGAACAGACAACATTCCCTGCCTTATGCCTGTTTCTTCATTATTACTCTTACCCCGTGTCTCTGTGTCGGAGCGTTGATGGTCATGCGGAAACCGGGTCAATGGCATTGCGCAAGATGTCATCATCAGGACCAGAGAGACCAATCGTATGATATTTTTCACGTTCGAGGCAGGGGGATTGGGAACGTCAAGCAACTTTTTCGTGTCCGGTTTTGACAGGTTATGGAAGGGGCGTCCGGTTATTTGTTGGAACAGGCTGCGTATCATGTTTTCAGTCCATGTCTTGGTTTTGACATACTTGGTCAGCCCAGCGGCCTTGGGTGAGGAAACAGAAAAGATTTCCGTTCAGTACGGTCTATACCCGCTGCTCCTTTACGCCAATAATAGTACTACTTGTTGTTGGAAAGCTCATTTATTTTTCTGGTGATGGCCTTTCCAATTATCAGTGAAAGAGGAGTGTCGTCTTCCCGTTTACAAAAGGCGGCTATCAGTATCTCTCCAGTCTTTATATCTGTGAATTTTACGCTTTCACCAGCAAGATAGGGTTTGCCGAGCCAGTTGCCAGAGCAAAAGAGTGTGCCGGTAACGATCATGTCCACGCCTAATTTTTTTTGTAGCTCATCAAGATATTCGCTTGGTATGTCCTCGTCCCCGATATCCCATGATTTGGGCATTATTTTTCGAATCTGGTCTGTATCAATGACCCTAAATCCTGCTTTCATGCAGTATAATGCAAATTTGTCTTCCGTGACCGATTTCTTGTAGTTTTCACCTTTAACCTCAAAGGGCAGGATTACAATTGTTTTGTGGTGTTCCATGGAAAAATTGGGGCTGATACTGACCTGAACCATGGATAAAAGTTCATTCTGCTTGTCTACCTTGCTGGAGAATAAGCTACACCCGGCAAGGGTTGTGATAAGACAGGTGATAATCAAAAGATGATTGCATCGTGTTTTCAAAATATTTTCTCCGGTAACCTGAATATACTGATCCATGAGGATTGAGTCATGTCCCATCCTTAATAGTATGCGGTGATATTTCAAGTATCGAAATAATGGGCTACGCTGTCTGGTTTTGTGCCTTTTTAAGCAAGACCCTGAATTTGGCCCGACTTACTCCGAGTAGTTTGGCCGCTGCTGTTTGATTGTTTTGGGCTTGTTCCATGGCTTTGAGTACCAATTGCCTTTCAAATTTTTCAAGGCAAATACCTTCAGGAGGCAAAGATATGTCGATATCGTCGCCGTTTGAATCTTGCGAATGTTTCAGAAATTCTATGTCGGCCATTTTGATTTCTTCGCGGCCTTCAGTAAGTATTGCAATTCTTTCCATGGCATTGGCCAGTTCACGCACATTGCCAGGCCAGGGATATGAAGTAAGGGCTTTTTTTACCGCGTCTGATATCTTGTATTTTTTATCTTCTGAAAATTTGCTGAGAAAGAAGTTGGCAAGGGGGATGATTTCCTCCTTCCTTTCCCGTAGTGGTGGTATGTGGATCGGGAAGACGTTGATGCGGTAAAAGAGGTCCTCTCTGAATTTTTGCTCCTCCACCAGTTTGGTCAGGTCCTTGTTGGTTGCGCAGATTACCCTGACATCCACTTCAATTTCTCTGTTACCACCCACATATTGAATTTTTTTGTCCTGCAGGGCGCGAAGCAGCTTGGACTGGGCATCAAGCGGCAGGTCTCCGATTTCGTCAAGGAACAGTGTACCTCCGTTTGCATATTCAAATTTTCCGATTTTTTTGCGCAATGCCCCTGTAAAAGCGCCTTTATTGTGGCCAAAGAGTTCTGATTCTACTAAATTGGGAGAAATGGCGGCACAATTTACAGGTACGAAGCGCTGTTTGGCCCGGTTGCTGCATTTGTGGATGTAACGGGCTATCACCTCCTTGCCCGTGCCTGATTCCCCTGTCAGAAGGACCGTGGAGTTTTTGTTGGCCACTTTCTCCACGATACCTATAATTTTTTTCATGGGTTCTGATTCTACAATAAGGATATCCTGTTGTGATTTTTTTTCCAACTGATCCTTCAAATTTTTATTTTCTGAAATCAGTTGTCCTACCTGCAAAGTGCGTTCAACAGCCAGCAGAATCCTCTTTTCCTCAAATGGCTTGGTTATAAAATCAACAGCACCCATCCTCATTCCTTCAACCGCTGAATCAATAGATGCGAATGCGGTTATAAAGATGAGAGGTGTAGGGATATTTTGTTCTTTCATCCACTTCAAGAGGTTCATGCCATCTATATTGGGCATCTTTATATCTGAAATAACGACATCAAAAGTTTCCGGGCCTGATAACATGGTTTGGGCCTCACGCCCGTCAGCGGCCTCTGCCGTGGTATGCCCTGCTACATTCAGCATTATGGACAGCAGGTGACGAATTTTTTGTTCATCATCTACAATAAGAATATGTGCCATGATGTTACCTGTGCTTTAACGGAGATACGGTTTTTTGGGCAAAATTTTTGAAAGTTGTTTTCCTGGCCGTACTTGCCTGAAACAGTCTAAGTTTAGGGTCATGGGCAGATATCCAATCTTGAGTTCTTTTTGGACAACAAGTTTTGTTTATGCCCCTGTGGACCCGTTGCCCTCTTGGTCACTATGTCCTGATGTGGCGGTTTGTGTTTTGGCGAGTGGAATTTTGATGGAAAATATTGTGCCACCTCCTGGATTGTCAGCAACATTTATTGAACCTTTATGGCTTTTTATCGTCCTGTGAACGAACGCAAGTCCCAGGCCACATCCTGTTGCCTTGGTGGAAAAAAAGGGATTGAAAATCTTTTCCTTTAGTTCATCCGGTATCCCTGTCCCCTGATCTGATATTTTTACCATCCAGAATTTTTCTGTATGTGTGGAACTTACGGTGATGACTCCTGGGCTTTCCACCATGGAATCGCAGCCGTTCCTGATGAGATTGGTAATAGCCCTTGTGAGGAGATCACGGTCAGCTTCCACTGTGCATGTGGCCTTTTCAATGTCTGCATCTATTTTGCAAGTTATTTCTGGTAATAATTTCATTCTGTTAACAATATCATCCAGCATGGCATTGGCATCTACCTCCCGATAAACTGGCGTGGAAGGTCTTGCAAAGGTTAAAAAATTTTCTATAAGGGCGTCAAGTCTGCTGATTTCATCCTCAATGTAATCAATCATGGTGTTTCGTGTTGCGCTGTCAATATGGTCTTTCTTGAGGATGTCTGTAGAGCCCTTGATAATACCAAGAGGATTTTTGAATTCATGAGCAATCAGCATGGAAAATTTGCCCATTTCAGCCAAAAAACGCTGCCGGGCCACTTTTTCATTGGCTGCTGCAAGGGCAAGGTTACTCTCTTTTATTGAGTCTAGCATCTTGTTGAATGCGGAGGTGAGTTTTTGGACTTCAGGTATGTTGCCGGATGGTGCCCTAAGATCTGTATTACCGGCTGCTATCTCCTGCGATATTCTGGCAAGGCCCGTTATTTCTCTGACGATTGACCGGGAAATAAAGTAATACACTATGCCCCCCAGCCCTGCGAGAATAATCATTAAAAGAAAAAACTTCCGGGTTATGGAAACTCTGATTTGCTGCAATTTGTATGTGCTATACGTTATGTGTACAGTTCCAATTGGCTTTACATTGAACATATTTTCAAGTTGCTTTAAGACCTCGTTGGAAAAAAAGCTGTTGGCATTGATCATCTTTCTTGGCACAACCTGCGTGTCCAGGGTTTCAAATGGGCCGGGAATGTCCTTGCTGACAGAAAGAATGACCTGTCCTCTGTCATTGGTTATTGAAATGGATTTGATATCACTTTCTTCATGAATCAATGAATGGGCGAGTTTTTTCAACCAGAATCTGTCACCGACCAATAACGATGTCTCGGCATTGGAGACCAGATATTTTGCCATAAGGTTAATGTGTTCCTTGAAGCGGTTTTCTATGAAGCCTGTGGCTATGTCTATGCCAATTGCGCCGAGTACAAATGTGGTTGCGAAGATCAGGAGTATGGCCGGAACGACAATACGGGTATGCATCCCTGGGTTTTTCATGCCTGTGTCTCAAAAGATATATCTGGAATTTTAGAAATTGATGCTGAACAGTGAATAAAGAAGACTGATAATGATTCCACCAATAATGATGCTTACAAACAGAATAATCAGTGGCTCGGCGAGAGAAACGAATTTTTTTAGGTCCCGATTTACCTCATCCCCCAGGATATCAGCTATTTTAATGCTCATTTCATCCAGACGGCCGCTTTCTTCAGCTACACGCAGCAAGTTTACCACAGAGGAAGGGACGAGATCGTCACCTGAAAGGGAAGCGCTCATACTCTTTCCCTTGCGGACATCAAGCAGGACTTCGTTAAATTTTTTCTTGAGCGAGTCGGTTATCAAGGATGAAAGAGAGAGTTCGAGTCCCTTGTCGATTGGCAGTGAACTTTGAAGTGCCATGCCAAGGATACGAAAATATATGGCATATTGGTATGAAAGTAGCAATCTGCCAATTCCGGGGGTTTTAATCAGCAGTTTTTCCAGTTTCTCTCTGAATTCAGCCTGTCGCAGCAACTGCATGCCCAGGGCCGTGGCGCTTGCCACAATCAGCAAGGCACTTCCGGTACTCAGCCAGAAATGGTTGCTGACGTAAAACATGGCCTTCATAATGACAGGCATTTCTTTGCCCATGTCTAAGAACATACGTGCAAATCTTGGTACGGCAAAATAAATGATGAGCAGTACGGATAGACAGGCGGTAGAGAGCAGGATCAAAGGATAGGTCAGGGCTGATATGACAGATTCTCTAAGTTTGATTTCCCTTTTGATCAGAGACGCTACCGCCGTCAGGCTTTCAACCAGTTTCCCGCTTTCTTCACCTGCTCTGATGGTGGCGGCAATGTGCTTTTGAAAGATATCCGGGTTTTCGGCCAGCATGTCCGATAACTTTTTGCCGGATCTAAGGCCCTTGTGGACATCTGAAATGAATTGCTGGAATCTGGCTGAAAAAGACGCCTCTTTCGAAAAGATTTCAAACGCCTTTTCCAGAGGAACACCCGCGTCAAGGTATGTTGAAAGCTGATCAAAAAGTGCGTGTATTTCTTTTCTTGATAATTTATGCCGCCATCCGGTTAAAATAAAACGGTTGAGCAGGTTTTCCTTTACGTCTATAGCTACCCGGTTTTGCGATGCCAGTTTCCTGTAGAGTTCATCCAGGCATGAGGCATTAATGTCTATTGTTTCTTCCACTCCAGAACGGTTGCGCACCGTCACACGGTAAGAGCGGGAGCCCCTGTTCATGATGCCAACCATTTATTCATAGCTAAAGATGTCGCTATCCTGACCGGTGCCCCCGGGTTTGCCGTCACGACCGTAGGACATGATTATGAAATCCAGTCCCTTGTTTTTTACCTCCTGATCGTCACGTCCAAGGTAAATGAAATCATGATCCCATGCGTCTTTGGGCAAGTTCAGCTTTTTCAGGTAAGGACCACGCCATCTGGTACGGCTCACCCCGGTAGGTCGTTTGAGTAGTGCTTCAAGCCCCTGTTCAGTGGTGGGGTATTCACGCATGTCCATGTAATAGGACTCAAGGGCAGATGAAAGCAGTTCTATCTGGGCCTTGGTGGTTTTAACATTTGCTTCCTCTACTTTTCCTGTGAATTTTGGAGATACCAAGGCTACCAGCAGACCTATAATCACCATAACGATTAATAGTTCCAAAAGGGTGAAACCGGCTTCCTGTTTACGAAATTTTAATGCGTTTTTCCTGTTCATTTTCAAATTTCTCATTTATCCACGTCTGCTTGGAATAGGCGCGGAATTTTCAGAATTGATAGTTTTGAGGAGTTTCCCTCATGGTTGCATAATCAAAGCGGGACGGAGACGTTGGATGCCATTGGATAGCAGTCCCCTGACTGATCTCCGCCAATCTTGTTACTGTCACGTTTTGATCTTATGTATTGGTCATGGCCAGGCTGAATATCTTCATTTCTATCAGCAACTTTCCCCTGGAAAGTTTAAGGTAGAGCCTGGGAGCAAAGAGATATTTGTCACGATTATATTCCAACCTTGCGAGGAATGCATTAATATCGGTCATCCTGTTTGCTTCTCCATATACAGCCATTCTGATCATGTAAAGATTGTCGGCTATTTTTTCCGGTTTTTCAATGTTGGTCCTTGCGATTGATATATGATTGGCCGTGGCAAGAGACTGAATCATTTTTTGAAGTTTAGCTGCTGTTACGTTGATATTCCTGCCCCTGAAAAGTTTTTTTTCAAGGGTTTCAATTACTTGAATGTTGGCATGATGAACTTCTTCTATATGCTGTTTTTCGTTCAGCAGTGCCTTGTAACGTTGGTATAGCTGGCTTTTGGTCTCAAAACGGTCCCTGATTGTGTAATATTCATCCAGGCCAGGAATCTTCAGCTCCATCTTTCCTCTGACCAGCACTAATAAAAGGAGGATGATGGCGATTAGAGCAAAAATTTTTTCTCGTGATGTGGAGCCGACAAATTTTATCTTTTTCATTATTTGCCCTTCAGCCATTCATGATGGTATATTTTTATGCTGTGATCTGAGGCAATTATAACCAGTCTATGATATGAACTGTCATTGAAAGTATATCTGTTCATAAGCTCTTCGTAAAGATGCTCACCGAGGAGAATGCGGAGATTTTGTTCATTGATAGTCTCGGTATGTCTAAACTCTATTATACTTTTCACCATAGCCATGTCTCCACACACGGCATATATGACAGGCGGTGGAGCATAGTTGAAATTGATTTCCCTTGAGTAAGGCGTAACATATTTGGAAAGTTTTTCCGCTATTGCCTTTGTTATTCCCCTTACCAAAAGGAGTTGGTCAATAGAGGTGAAATTAGTGTTGGCGCAGTGATAAGGCGGGGTAAGTGCTTGATAGAAATTGTCCTCTGCCCCGTTTGGGCGTTCTATGTTGTCCATGTCTTTCCAGTCCATAAGCGAGTCTGCTATTATCGCAGCCCGTTTGTCCTGAATGCCTATGGTCGTACATAAACGGTATAGTTCATCGCTATTTGTGGCATTTAGGGGCAAGAAGGCGTTAGCATTGTCAATGAAGATTTTGCAATGCCCCACGGTAATCTGGGAGGTTCCGGCCATCTGGCCCTTATGCAAAAAGGTGATCAAGGTTTTTCTCAGGCTGTAGAGTTCATTTTGCAGGGCAAGTCTGGTTTCGTACACCTCTTCTATATTCATGATTTCCTTGCCATTGCGGGATAGAGTAAACGCCAGGGCCATGACTGCCACGGTGATCCACAATACGTAGAGAAGTACGAATCCGCTATCTGATTTAAGAAAATTTCCCGGACTGCGAAGAGGGCGCATAATAAATGCCTCAGCGAAACGGTTTATCCGGATCAGAATACTATAATCCATTTTTTCCCATCATCATTTTGAAGTATTATTTTCAGATAGTCCGGTTTGTGTTCGTCCTGTACGTTCAACCGTTGGAGCAGCTCGGGTGGGAGATAATGGAATGAGGGGTGGAAAAATGGGATGGTTTCCGTGTAGAACCAGGAAGCGGCATTCTCTCCCTTTCTGGCAAAGGATAGCAACGGCTTGTCCTTCCAATCCTCCGGCATGAATATTTCAGGAATTATGGTGATGCGAAGTGTGTCACCGTCTCCGGAAAGGCGCACGAGTTCTCTGCCATAGCCCAGGATGTCAGCAGTGGTGGAAAAAAAGACCTCGTTGTCCCGGATAAGAAAGGGACGAGTCCTGTTTTCCCCCATTCGTTTGAGGGTATCCAGGACGAGAGTTATTTTCAATTGGGTTTGCCGTGTTTCATCAACTCGTATCTCATCCTTGGAGACCTGCCGATAAATGCCCATTGCCACAGCAACTACTCCCACACTCGCAGTAATCGCCAGTAGCAACTCCATCAGGGTAAATCCTTGTTGTCCCCTCATTCTGCAACCCGCATAACCTCTTCCATAGTGGTAAGTCCCTTGAGGCATTTATCAATTCCATCTTCAGTCATGGAACGGAAGCCGTTTTTTCTGGCAGCCTCCTCTATTGCAGAGGCGGAGGCATTTTTCAGTATAAGACGTTGGATTTCATCTGTAACCTGAATGATTTCATAGATGCCAAGGCGGCCTTTAAAGCCGGTATTGTTACATTTTTCACATCCGCGGCCCCGGAAGAATGTTGCATCTTTATCAATGCCGAAACGTTCCCGGATAAGGGCGGGGATGGGCTGTTCTTCCCGGCAGTGCTGACAGATCCTGCGAACCAAGCGCTGAGACACGGTTCCAAGTATGGAGGCTGCTCCAAGAAATGGTTCCACCCCCATATCTATGAGGCGGCTGAATACCTGCGATGCCCTGTTGGCGTGCAGGGTGGAGAGTACGAGGTGCCCGGTAAGCGCTGATTGGACGCTGATAGATGCTGTTTCCGCATCACGCATCTCTCCAACCAATATTACATCAGGATCGTGTCGCAACATGGAACGGAGGCCGCGTGCAAAGGTGAGACCCGCTTTTTCATTTATCTGTATCTGGGTAACTTCCGGAATCTTGAATTCAACAGGATCTTCAATCGTGACTATCTTTATGGATTCGTCAAGTAGCATCTGGAGACATGCGTATAGTGTGGTGGTTTTGCCTGCCCCTGTAGGACCGGCCACCACGATCATGCCATAACTTTTTTTGAGCAGCTCATTCATCTGTTGCCTGGACAATTCTGAAAAGCCAAGATATTCCATGTCCAGGTTGATATTCTCTTTATCAAGTATACGTAATACCACTCCCTCACCATGAACTGTGGGAATAATTGATACCCTGACGTCAACGTCCTTGAAGGAGGTGGCAAGTTTTATGGAGCCGTCCTGTGGAATACGTCTTTCAGAAATATCCAGGTTGGCGAGTATCTTGATACGGCTGATAATGGCAGAGGCCATACCTGAAGGGGGGGAAGGAAAATCGTGCAAAATGCCGTCTATTCGGTAACGTAGTTTAAGGTCATTGCCTCTTGCCTCGAGATGAATATCACTTGCTCCCATTTCTACGGCTCGGCTGGTAATATCACTGACTACCCTTACAACCGGGGCTTCGGAGGCGATATCGATCATGTGTTCGACATCTTCCACTTCATTGTTATCTGACTCGTCCTCCTGGAAGTACTCAGACCAGAAGCGGTTGATTTCTTTTTGAGGTGTAAGGGAGAGGGATATCTTTTTCCCTATCCCTATCTCAATGGTGCGGAGGAGCATGGTGTCAGTAGGGTCATACAGGGCAATCAATATGCTATCTTCCCTGTTTTCGAGCGGGACCAGGTTGTTGCTTACAAAGAAATCAATATAATCTTCCCATTCTTCCGGGACAAAGTTGTCAATGTCCAGCTCTACTACTTCCAGGCCACAAATGCCTGCTACAATGCCGATCAACTCTTCTTCAGAAAACAGTCCGACCTCAGTTGCAAGTTGCATCAGCCTTCTGCCACTGCGTTCCTGCATCTGCAAGAGATTGTTACGGTTGGCTTCTGACAGATGCCCCTTTTCTACTAATATCTGAACCAGTTTTTTTTCATTCATCTCTTTTGGCTCCACCCCGGTACGGCAGGAAGACAGCGTTTATCTGAGGACCATAGAAGCAGTGAAACACCTTAATCAATCGTGTGAGCGTACAATATCGCAAGCGATCATGCTAAAATATTTCTTCGGATAGGCCACCATCTCGCAGGCTGACGGAATCGGCCATTACTGATTTCAAGCGAAAATCAGGATGGTGTGTTTTTGTTTCGAGGTATCAGGTATCGAATCATGGTGATGCTGTGTGAGTGAGTGTCAACCTGGAGTGTGAACCTGTAGAACAGTGGCATGGCCCCGAATTCAACCCTTTCCAAGCGCGCCTTCCATTTTCCCCAAGGAGTTTTTCCTTCGTACTCTCGAAATTTTTCATCCTCATTGAGATGTGGAAATTCTGGGTAGTCCGCAGACAACTGATAGGGCAAATCCTGAATCAGTGTGGCGGTCCTGGTGTATAGGTGCAGTCGTTCCGTCATGGCTGCAGCATTAGATTTGTGGAAGTTGGTTAGTGCCAGTACGCTGCCGGCAACGAGTGCAAGCATTGTAATGGCTACCATAACTTCTATAAGGGAAAAACCACTGTTATCCATGTTGGTTGCTGCACGGGTTTTGTGGTAAGGCAGGCACAGATGATACGGTAATCTTTCGAATCTGCCGTAATATAAATGAATATTCACGGTGTATTCCCATGTCATGCGTATTCCACTCTGACTGGGTGGAGAAACAGAAAGCCTAAGCTGATAGGATATGTCCTGGGGCCTGGCTGTCCAGGGTAGCAGTGTTGCCGTGTTTTTTTACTGTAAAATTTATTTGAAAACGTTCCACGCCCTTCTTGTCCCTCACAACTGGAGTGGCAAATTCCGCGCTTTTGATGAATGGCAGACCTGAAATTGCTTCCATCACGTCACTGGCAGCGCTGGAGATACCTGTTATATATCCTCTGCCGTCATCTATAAAAAATTCGGTAAGGTATGTGTGATCAGGCAAAACGCTACTGATCCTGTTCAGAACTATGTACGGAGATACATATTCATGGTTTAGTCTTTGAAGGAAGATTGCGGTATTTTCGATTTTTCTGTTGCGCTCAAGGAGTATTTCCACTTGTTTAGTCTCGTTTTGCAACTTTTTAATATCTTCCGTTATCTTTTCAAGGCCGTGCATGTTTTTGTAATATACTGAAAGGAAAAAGAAAAGAATGGAAGTGCAAAGCAAGAATGAGGAAACCAGAACACGCAGGGCAATTCCAGGAAAGGGTCTGCGTCCTCTAAAA
>Ga0256914_1000966_pt1 | contig 27472 bp, 22 predicted proteins | sample HulkmetaG_FD_191571 | JGI IMG/M metagenome (GOLD analysis project Ga0256914, IMG submission 191571) | Hydrothermal chimney microbial communities from Main Endeavour vent field at the Juan de Fuca Ridge, Pacific Ocean - Hulk | ecosystem: Environmental > Aquatic > Marine > Hydrothermal vents ... | reverse complement strand
CAACGAACGTATCTCAATGAAGGAGGGGATTACTCTCGTCAGTTATGCCGGAAACGACGGTAACGTAGAGGTTCCAGGGCCTGGCCACAAAAAGGTGCTCAGACGCACACTAAGGACCATCATTGATGGAAGTGGCATAGAAGAGGCGGGCTATCTAATAAGTTTTCCGTCAGAGACCACGGAGGAGATGGTGGTGGACGGTTTCACCTTTCGGAACATGCCCAAATATGTCTCCAGTCTGCAACTGTTTCTCATGGAGATCCGGGGTTGCTCCCCAAAGGTGGTAAACTGCATCTTCACAGGCAACAAGAGCGGAGGTGGCATACTCTCAACAGGACTTGGTGTTGGCATGGGGCCACGACTCAAGACCACTGCCAGACCACTGATCGAGAACAACATCATCTACAACAATATGGGTACCGGCATCTCCAATGGCAGCAACTCTGCAGCTATTATAAGAAACAATGAGATATTCAACAACCGCTTCCCGGATACCCCTCAAAAACATCAGTTTGCCCCTGCCATTGGTATCAGAGAACAGGCAAGGCCACTGATCGAAAACAACCTCTTCTATAGAAACGAGATAGGTATAGGGGCGATCAACTTTGATGCGGCCCAGGGTGAAACCGCCAATGATGACCTGGTAATCCGTGGCAACGACATATCTGAAAACCTGATGGGTGGCATAGGAATACGCGGGATTGGGGGAGCCCACATCAGAAACAGGGTCGTAATCGAGCACAACAACATATACTCCAACATGGAAGCTGGAATACGGTGCACAAAGATAGACAGGGCCACAATAGTTTTCAACCGAATATACAGAAACAGCAAATCCGGCATCTCTCTGTGGGATGTTGGCCAGGGCATTATTGAAAGAAATGAGATATTCGGGAATCTTACCTCTGGAATCAGACTGCTGGATGTCCAATCGGTCTCATTAAAAGGCAACAGTATCCATGAAAACGTCACCACCGGTATAGACTTTATAGGTTGGAAAAAGTGATGCTGCATCCCAACAGAAAAGCATCCAAAGATACGACGGGTCCCCTCCCCACCTCTTGCACCCTTGCAATGACAGGCAGATCAATCTGTTTCTTGCTGATTGTATTGCTACAGATAATGGACAACGGGAAGGCCCTTTCCGGCACCATAATGGTTCCACAAGACCATATGGGCCTTCAGGATGCGGTAAAGGCCGCTCATTCAGGAGACACCATACTGGTTGGCCCTGGCACGTATAGACTCTTCTTTGACAACCTTGTGATTCCATCAGGGAAATTCACCCTGCGCAGCAGCCAAGGCCCTTCAAAGACTGTGATAATGGGCAGAGGGGACAAGGCGGTGATAACAATTCAGCAGCGAAGCCAGGTGGTAATAGAGGGATTCACCATTACCAGAGAGAGTGACTCTGCTCTGGTATCAATCAATGGCGGCGCCATACACTGTGGAGCAGGCTCTGCGCCTGTGATAAAACACAATATAATAGTTAACAATCGCGCCATATTTGGAGCGGGTATATACTGTGATACCCAGTCAACTCCTGTGATAGAGAGTAATCTGTTTACTGGAAACAGGGCCGATACCTCTGGAGGAGCCATATTTACAGATCATGCCAGGGCCATAATCACAGGAAACCGCTTTCATGAAAACAGATCTGGAAGCACTGGCGGGGCCATAGGCTGTAACAGGGATTCATCAAGGATATACAACAACATCCTGTGGAAGAATCGCTCCAATTTCGGTGGCGCCATCTCTTGCGACCGGGCAGCCACATGGATATACAACAACACAATAGTCTCGAACATGGCGACCAGGGGTGGAGGCATCATGATAGACAGGGGCTCAGTGCGCCTGTGCAACCTGATACTCTTCAACAACAGCAGTGGGGACCTGTTTCTGAAGGGGACAGGCACGGCTGGCCGGCCACAGTTTAGTGACCTGCAGACAAGAAATTTTGCAGGCATTAACGGAAACATCTCAGCGGATCCAAAATTTGCAGATATGGCAGGCGGTAACTTTCACCTGCAACCCGACTCGCCCTGTATTGACTCTGGCAACCATGACCATTTCTACAAGGACAGGGATGGGACATACAATGACATGGGGGCCTATGGAGGTCCCACCCCACTTGAGGACCAGCCTTTCATGCGGACTTGGGTTAAGGCTGCATCACTCCAGGACAGGACACGCACAATATCGCAACTGTCAGAATAGGTATCACGGCCCAATATCCCTCAACTACAGAGCGCACACATACAGTGCACAGATGGATATGACATAAAATGAACATAAACAGAAACCTCTTCAATCTCATACTGTTCCCACTTCTTGTTGTCAGTGCAGTTGTGCCAGCAACGGCAATGGGTGCCAACAGGCGTGTACCAACCCAGTTCTCCACCATCCAGAAGGCAATTGACCGCTCACGCCCTGGAGACAGGATACAGGTGGCACAGGGCACCTATGTGGAACATATCAAACTTAGAAAGGGTATCGTGATAGAAGGTGGTTGGAACAGGAGTTTTTCAAAACGCGCCCCTGGAAAATTCACCACCACCATAGACGGCAAGGGGAAAAAGGGACCTGTGGTAATCGGGGCAGATAATGCGGTACTCGATGGTTTTACCATTGTACACGGCTCACTCCTCGTGGACGGAGACACCCACATGGGTTCTGGCATCTACTGCAAGAAGACGTCCCCAGTTATCAAAAACAATATAATACATGACAATGAGCCCTCAGGGATATTCTGTGCACACAGCAATGCCCAGGTAATCCGCAATGAAATCCACCACAATGCCCAGGCAGGCATATTTGTGAGAAAGGGTTCAAATGTCAAGATCCTTGAAAACACCATTCACCACAACAAATACTCGGGCATAAGCTCCACCAAACCACCGGTATCAAAGGTGGAGGCAGGGAACAACAGGATATACAGCAACCAGCGTTCAGGGATCAACCTGGAAAAGGCATCGGGTCTCATCTACAATAACATAATTTATGACAACCACGTATCTGGAATCAGAGGCAATATCATGCCCCTTGTGGTATTCAACAACACAGTGGTGGGAAACCATCAGGCAGGTCTGTTTGTGGATGATCCCACTGCGGCACCAGAAATCACCAACAACATCTTTGCGCGGAACAACCATGCCGGCATAAGCACCAGCGGCAAGGGTTATTCCCACAACCTACTGTTCGCAAACGGGGCTACCGGCGCGTGCAATCCTGAATATCTGTGGTGTGTAAGGCCACAGTTTGGCGGTTACGAGGACGAAGACAGCTACAAACAGACAGGAAACATCATAGCTGATCCCATGTTCGTAAATGCAAAGAAGAACGACTTTCACCTGAGGGGCAGCTCCCCTGCCATTGATGCCGGGGCAAAGGAAAAGAGATTCAACGACATCCACTTCCCCCCATCCCTTGGCACTGAGCGGAATGATATGGGGGCCTATGGCGGGCCACACACATTTGCTGAAAAGAAGAAAAAAAATCATGCCCCGCAGGCCAATGCGGGCAAGGACCAAAAGGTTAAAAGGGGGAGCAAGGTACTACTTGACGGTAGCGGCAGCTATGATCCTGATGGGGACGCAATCATATACAGGTGGAGCCTGAAGAGGGCTCCAAAGGGAAGCAGGGCACGGATCGCAGGGGCAAATCGTGAAAAGGCCATGTTCATTGCAGACAAACCCGGAGTATATGTAGCGAGGCTCACAGTAAAAGACAGGTGGGGTCTGTCAGGAAAGGCAGATTCCGTCAAGATCACCGTCCCCAAGAACACGCCCCCAAAGGCAGTGATAGGTGACGTACTATCCCAGATATCAGTAGGTGACAACCTTACCCTCTACGGCAGCGCCAGCAGTGACAAGGAAAAGGACCCTTTGACATTCTACTGGAAACTGGTTTCCAAACCTGCGGCAAGCCATACGGCCATTCAGAATGACAGGAGCAAAGAGTGCAGACTGCGGATAGATGCAGAGGGATGTTATGAAGTACAACTGACCGTAAGTGATGGCAAGGCCAAAAGCAAACCAGCGGTGGTGTTTATCAGCACCAAGAACTCGGTTACCGAGGGGGTACGCCGGGTACCCCAGGAGTATCCCTCCATCCAGGCTGCCATCGACGCCGCCCAGCCTGGTGATGACATAATCGTTGACAAGGGTGTCTACAGGGAACTGATCACCATTGACAAGAGCGTCAACCTCATAGGAAAGAACTGGCCTGTGATCGATGGCGGCAGGCAGGAGGGAAACAAGAACACCATCAGCATATTCTACCTCGGAGACCGTGCTGGAAAGGTGGAAGGCTTTGTGATCACAGGGGGTGGAAAAGGGAAGCTGGGCCATGGAATAAACATCTGGGACTCCTCACCAGAGATCGTACACAACCGGATTACAGGGAACAATCACGGGCTGGGAATCCACGGTTCCCCCCCCCTTACCCGAAAGACCAGGGTCCACGGCAACCTGATCTATGAAAACATGGTCGGCATAGGAAACGGCAAGGACAGCATGGCCCGTATCTATAACAACAGGATATACAACAACAGTATCGTGGGCGTAGGCACAAGGGGCAAGGCCAGGCCAAGGATCGAGTACAACATCATATACAACAACCGTATTGGTATTGGAGCAAGAGAGGTTGGCTCCCCGCTCATAAAGGGTAACCAGATATTCAACAACACTGATGGAGTGGTCATTGGCCCACTGTCCACAGTAGGCAGGACCGCCTTCAAAAATATCATCATAGAAAACAACCTGATCGTGCACAACAGACATCTCGGCATCAACATAACGTCATTTAACAAGAGCAATGTCGTAATCACCAACAATACAATTGCACAGAACAACACGGACAAAAGGGAAATTAGGGCTGGCGGCGTTGTATTAGGTTTTCCATTGCCAGCAGATTTCTCTGTAACGCTTGAAAACAACATCATCAGCGAAAACGAGACTGCCGGAATATTTAACTATACAGGGCCAGACAACTATAAAAAAACGGGTGCCAAAATCAAAAGTGACTACAACATATTGTGGAACAACACTGAGGACTTCTTAGATTGCAGAAAAGGCAGGCATGACATTAACAAAGATCCCAAGTTCTCCTCCAAGACCGTCCCGTCCGGTACTGCCTACTCCACAACCATAAAGGCGGGTAACGGAAAACCTGCTGGCTACAGAAAAAGTGCCGGAGACTTCCGCGAAGTCCCCGCAGAACTTTAGGACACTGACAAAACCGTAAGGGACCACAAAACGCATTAGGGCTTTGCTACCTGGTTCCCCCTCCTGTTTCCCATTGGTGGCGCAGGTAAATATATCATTCCTGAATTTGAACGTTTCAAATCAGGTGGAATCTTGTTTTGCCTTTAACAAGGTGATTTCCGGAATCGCTCAATTCAGGTTAAAAGCATGAGAAAAAACACCATCTGCATAGAGATGTCCTGTAGCATGTCACCTGCTATCACCAAACTTGCCCTGCAGCCATGACAGGTTGTAAATGGCATTGTCGTTCGTGTTACTTTTATCTTGCAAGTAACACCAACAACTGCTATGTTAGCCCTCAAACCAAAAAATACCTTCACCAGGAGAAGAAATGGTACACATACCTCACAGGATAAAATCATCAGTAATCATGCTGTTACTGTCTGCCCCCCTTTTTTTAATGATCACCGCCAATACGGCCTTGGCCCATTTGCCTGTCCTGTGGTGTTATGTGGAAGATGGCAAGGTCCATGTTGAAGCATTCTTCAGCAACGGCAGGAAGGTACGAGGGGCTAAAATAGTAGTAGTGAACCAAAACGGCAAAAAACTGATTGAGGGACATACAAACAAGGAAGGCCTGTTTCAGTTTGACTACAAGGGTAAAGATGATATTACCATCGTACTCAAGGTGGACGCAGACCACGTAGCAGATTTTACACTGACAAAACAGGATTTTATTGACGCAAAAAAGGGAAAGGATGCCCAGGAGATGAAATAGAAATTTATGTACGCCCTCAAAAGTAGCGGTTACAGGGTGCATTTCATCATTACGTCCGCACGTACTACTGATAGGTATTCAGGGCACCCTGCAACCGCATACATGATTACACAAATCTATTATGCCACATAATCAGAAAATTAACAATTACCTATCTTGTTATTTTATTATACTGTGAGCCACGCCATGGCAGCTTCCACAAGTTCCCGCGCGCCTGAGCATCTCTTTTGGATGGGGCTCTCCGTGACACTGCCTGCACCTCTTTATGGTTCGATGTTTGCCTGGGTGGCACCTTGTACACAACAGGGCGGCATGCTTGGTCCTGCTCTTGTTCAGTATCTCATATGCCTCCCGATGACACAGGGCACATACCACATTTGGGGTCCCTTTGGGAAAAACAACCTTCAGGGCCTTGTGAGGCGGGTGGCACGAGACACAATCGGCTAAGAGGCGAGCAGTTGCCGGCTCCTGGGCCTCTGTCCTGGCAGGAAAGATGGCTGTATGGGGGATGTGGCACTCTGTGCACTTGGGTATGTAACCGTGTTTCGTGTGGTGACAGGCGATACAGTAGAACTCGGTATGGCGAGTGACATAGGTCTTGATATCCCTGTCCAGTTTCTCATGACACACATAGCACCCCTGCGCCAGGGACAGGCTAGCAGGTATCTCAAGGGGGGTATGGGCCTCACTGTGGCATGAACTGCAATCCGTAAGCTCTTCACCGTGGGGGTGGCCATGACACCTCGAACACTTGGGTAGTATGGAACGATAATCAGTAATCCCCTGTTTATAGACATGGTACTGCTGATGACATGCACGACATGCGACACCCCTGTGGGCAGCGCCAGCCCTCTCAAGCATCCTGGTTATCAGGGGATGGCACTTCATGCACTGCTGGCGGGTCATCTTCTCATGGTCCGTAGGCAATATGGCGTGAGGATCGCGTGATTTGGCCGCACTGTCCAGAGTAAAATCATTGGAAGAGGCGAAATCAGGGGGAGACACGTGCTCAATGGCAAAACCAAGGGATACTGGAAAACAGACAATGAGCAATGCAAAAAATATAAGGGCCGCCCCACCCCTCATCTTTCATCCCCCTGGCCATGTTCTGCCCTCCCCCTGCTGTCCCATAGACGGGGGGGCACATATAATGAGCCCATATCTTTAGAACCAAACCAGGAAAAATATGGGGTATCAATCTCTTCGCCAGCCCCTCTGGCAGGAGAATCCTGTTTGAGGGTAAAATCGTAACGGTCAGGATTGGAGAACAACGGCGGCGCAATCACATCGCCACGCCCCCTGCCGGGACAACCTGCGTACTGCAATCTCTCAAAGAGGTATGCAGATTCATCATTCTGATCAAATTTGGAGGTCTCGCCATTGGCAAACAGGAGGTTATGGCACGCATCATCACAGTTATGCACCATGATTCCTGTACGTGAATTGAAGGCGATTATGTTATTTCTGATAATGGTTACGCCCTCTGTATCATCCCGTATACCAGCACCTATTGAGCCTGAACCATTGGACACAATGGTGTTGTGAAGAATGGCCAGCCGGCTTCGGTTGGCAGGGACGCTACCCGCAAGACCGCACGCTATACCCGCCCTCAGGTTGTTGTATATCCAGTTGTTGCTTATGCCATACTCACCGGTTTTGCCGCTACTTACAAAAAGACCTGAGCCGTGATTAAAACAGATACGATTCTGATAGATATCTATTTCAGGGAGATGATCTGGCACACCATAAACAGACAGCCCTGCAGTACCATTACTGGAAAACACATTGTCATAGGCAGTAAGGCTGATGTTGCCCTCCACCCTGGCCCCTGCCCTCTCATTGGCAAAGAGCGTATTTCCGGCAAATAGCAACACAGCATGTCCTGCGGCCCCTGCCCTTACCACAATACCGCCCTGCCGGTTCAGATAAATCCTGCTGTTCCGTATATCCACCACGGAACGAAGTTTATCACACCCCCTGCATCTCTGAACACGAATTCCTCCCTCTCCGTTGAGGAATATCCGCACATCCCGCATGGAAACCTGCTTCACAGCCACCATTTCCACTCCACCTGCCCTGTTGGCAAAAATGCTGGAGTGATCCAGATACAGATGGGCATACTCTGCCCTTATCCCAGCCATACCGTTATGGTGGAAACTGCACCCTGTTATGTGCACAGGCAGGGTTCCACGAATCCTGAGCCCTCCACTGTTATTGCCATAGACATCATTGTCTTCCATTAGCACTGTGGCATGAGGGACGTCAAACCGGTACTGATCCGGCGGCTGAAGCTCTGGCTCACGCTCTTCACCATAGTAGGGCTCTCCTGTCAGATCTAGCTCACCATTTGGCGAGGCAAGTATCTTTTCCGTCAACCTGCAACAGCCACCTGAAAAGATCAGGATCAAAACAGCTATCAAAAGTGTTCTCAAGTCCATACTTGTCTCTGAATATTCAGGCAAGCTGAAAGGAAACCATAGCGAAATACCTTTGCTGAAGCAATTGCCTCACCACTACTCCCCTGTACACATGGATCGTCAATGCATCTAATGCGTATCAGAAAAAGGCCTTGGATATACCTGCAAGCAAAACAAAATCCTCAATCCAGCTATTATCCGGTTTGACAACAGGGACCTTGACTCCAACCTCAAACTTCACCCCCCTACCAACCATGAGTTGCACTCCTGGCTCTATGAAAAAGGTACTCCCTCCTTTCTCTGTCATCCAGGCCTGGCCAGAAACCATCCCCCCCCTACTGACAGGCCTGTATATATATGACTGAATATACTGTTTTATCCGGACATCATCCCTCCACCTGTACCCAAGTTCAAGCGAGGCAAACATCGTATGTTTGTAAGGATAAGAAAGAGCCAATCCCATATTGAACTCATCACCAACATTTTCTCCATTAGTGATCCGGTATGATACATTAAAGTTGGTGATAAACGGATCAAAATCAGCAGTGAAGGCTATGCCAGGGGTATTGTCAAAACTGCCTGACCCCAAAGGTATCTTGCGTTTTATAAATCCATCACTGTCAGTGGCATCATCATCTCCCGTGGGAAGAGACAGCAGGTTGTAAACGGAGAGGTGTTTCTTTCTCATGCCCCAGACATGGTACTTCAACATGATCACCGTATCTCCGAAACCAGATACCCTGAGATTTACTGTATCAGAACCCATTCCCCAGAAGAGTGGGGATTTCAACTGAACCTTCCGGGAAAAATACTTTGCAACCACCCCAACAGAAAACTTGTCAGTAATCCCATAGCGCACACCGGCTTCCCACATATGGATATCCGCTGTCCTCTCCTCAGGTGGTATCAATGGCAACTCTGTCTCAAACTGATCCGGAGACAGCGGAGCATCCTGAATCCAGAACCTGTACTGTGTATCTATGAGAAACTTTCCCTTTGGCAGGCAGAAGCCTGATATGCGAGTAAAGGTGGGATTTGTAAGCAGATTATATCTTGGCGCAGGTACCGCATCGAACTTGTGCAGCCTCTTGTAAACGTACTCTATCTGGTTCTGAGCAGCAGTAGAGTCAGGGAACATGATCAGGACCTTGGAGTACTGCTGCTCGGCAAGATCGAGCCTGCCCTGCATCCTGTAAACCTCTCCAAGCGACAGCATCGCGTCTATTAGTATCTTTTTGGAGCCGGGCCTGGTCATGAAAAAATCACTGGACAGTATATCCGTTACCGTATCCTTGAGCACATTTGCTGCCTGATCCAGCTTACCCTGATTCTTATACAGCCTGCCCAGCCTGACTCTGACTTCAAAAAGGTCAGGACACAATGTAGCTGCCTCCTGGTAGTACATTGCCTCCTGATCAGAGTCGTCTGAAAGGGCTATGCCCTGATTCATAAGCCGCCATGCACTGTCACAAGAATCCGCAGCCATAACACATGGAGTTGTCAGCACTGACACAATGCAAAAAAGGCAAAAGGTCAACAGGACCGCTGGCAAGAAACGCTCTAATACAATTTTTTCCATAGCAGTATAATTGAACGCACCGGCAGCCTGTACTCCAACAAGATCAATACAGAAACGGCAAGGAATACACCCTGACACAGACGTTAATACACGCAAACGACAATTTCCTCTCCCTGACGAAGACCGCACCAGCCTCAAACGACATGCCGAACATACAGATATCACCGGCTGCTACAGGCAACTCCCCAAGCATATACAGGCAACACCAGTAAACATCTGGTTTTCCATAGCGAAAGAGATAGCTCAAGAATATAAAGCACTCAGGAGAAAAACACAAATACGCAACGCAGAAAATTCACGAAAGGTCAGTAAAGAAAACTGGAATGATGAAAGCACCCAAAACGGGGGAAAAACAGAAAAAACAGTGAGATAAGACAGTTTACAGCATCAAGGTACCAGGTTGCCACAGACAGGGCACGATGGGTCAGAAGAGAGTTTAAGGCTCTGAAAACTCATTGAGGGGAAGTCCATAACAAGCATCCTCCCCATGAGCGCTGGCCTCTCACCTGCAAGGAAACGGATAGCCTCTATTGCCTGCATGCTGCCAACTGCACTGGTAACGGCACCAAGCACCGGGGTTTCCATAGGTTCTGGGGTGTGCGGGAATATGCACTCCAGACATGGGGTGAGCGGAGGATGCAATACACTCACACGGCCCTCCATACCCCAAACAGCCCCATGGACCAGAGGAATATCCTTCTTGACGGCACACTGGCTAATAACATGCCTGGCAGAGAAATTATCGAGACAGTCCACGATTATATCAACATCTGCCACCAGTTCATCAACATTACCACTGCTTATCTCAGCCTGGACAGGCACTATATCCACGTCGGGATTCAACATGGAAAGGGCATCGAATGATGAGGGGGCCTTTGGCATTCCCAAACTGGACTCGGCGTATAAAAACTGACGGTTGAGGTTGGTTATCTCCACTGTATCCGAATCGCAGAGCCTTATATGCCCAACACCGGCCAGCACGAGATTCATGGCAACCGGACAGCCAAGTCCACCCATTCCTGCAATGAAAACCCGACCAGCCTTCAAACGTTCCTGGGTCTCAGCCCCCCAACCATCCATACTTATCTGTCGGTAATAACGATCGTTCATTATATCCACGTGCAAAAATCATAAGAACTGTATATCATGCAGACGGCTTGGCCATATTGCAAAACCATTCAACGCTAATGGCACATCACTTCGTCACACTCTTAATTTACATGGCCAATATATAGATACAGGTCAGTTGCCGCCAAGGAGTGCAGCGGATTGGCGGCAACCGCACCTGCGCCTCCTCAGCCTTGCATCTCACGCAAATTTGGGAATCGCTCAATTCAGATAAGATAAAAGACTCTTGGAGAACAGGATCAAGCACCAACCAAGCACTGCCCGTAGCTGTTACTGAGCGGACACTGCCGCTTCCCGGAAAGGTTCACTTTAACCTCCTTGATATGTCTCGCAGCACTTTCCACCACACGATGCGCGATACGCACGGACAAGCCTGTATGCCTTTCAGGATGAAGGGGCTCTTCAATCTGTTCCCTGGTGAACATGCCATTTATCTCCGGATGTTCCATCAGCACATCAATAAAAGAGCCGCCTCTCTCTGCTGCCTCCATGGACGCCTCGTATATCAAGGTGTGCGCTCTGTCCTTGCCAAGCTTTGAACCAAGGAAAAACATCAGAGCCTCACTGCATATGTAAGGTGCGGCCCTGTCTACATTTGCCTGAACCCTATCCCTGTGAATCACGAGGCCCGTCAGTATATGCTTCATAAGGGACAAAAGACCACAGAAAAACATGGAAGAATCTGCCAGGGCAACCCACTCAAGACGAACGGCACGGTAGTCCCGCTCATGCTCATTGATCAGGCCGTCAAGCCCGGTTAGGGCATTCGCCTTGATCAGTTTGGCAAGCACCACCACCTGTTCACACAACTCAGGGTTCCTCTTGTGAGGCATCGTACTTGAACCTATCTTGCCTGCATGAAAGGGCTCTTCCATCTCACCTGCCTCGTTTCGGGCAAGGCTTCGTATCTCATCGGCAATGCTGGCAAGGCTACCTGCGGCAATGGCAACAGTATTTAGGAACTCTGCGATCCTGTCCCTTGCCGAATGCCAGGCGGTCATAGGAGCGGATAGTCCCAACTTGCTGGAGAAAAGATCAAGAAGCTCAATTCCCCTGTGACCAAACGCATCCATGGTACCTACTCCGCCAAACAACTGGCTGACAAGCACCCTTGCACGCAACTGAGAGAACCTCTCAATGCTCCTCATGAGCTCATCCAGCCACATTGCCATCTTTAGCCCCATGGTCATGGGAAGGGCATGCTGAGCATGAGTACGTCCAATGGTTACCAAGGAGTTGTATCTCTCAACAAGCCTGGATATCTGATCAGCAAGAAAAACCAGATCTCTCTCTATGAGATCGAGCACATCTCTCAGCTCCAGAGACTGGGCTGTATCCTGTATATCCTGGGTGGTGGCTCCAAAGTGGATATAGCGCCGGTAGGGTTCAGGACATACTGCCGACAGTGCACCAAGAAGCGGCATTAGGGAATGGCTCGTAACTTTCAACTCTCTACTGATATAATCAAGATCAAGCCTGTCAATCCGGGCACTTTCACGAATATGGATGGCGGCTTCTACAGGAATGATCCCCAGATCGGCCTGCGCCTCTGCAAGCACCGCCTCCACATCCAACCATCGTTGATAACGATATAGGTCACAAAATATCTGACGGGCCTCAGCAGTCGAATAACTGTCGGCATAGAAACGGGAGCCCAAAATATGGCCTGCAGGATCACATCTGCTCATGAGGACTCCGCCATATTACCATCACTCAGTTTACTGCCTTCGCTGTTCCGCACATCCTCTATCTCCTGAACTGTCCGCCTTACAATCTCTTCCGCATGCCCTGTGTAGAGTTCCGGCCGCTCAAGAGGCTCCAAGTCCTGTGGAGATAGCAGCCCTGCTGTCTCCTGATCCTGAAGAAGTATCTGCACAAGCGCTACGCCCTGTTCCTGGGCAGCAGCAACAAGCTCCCGAACCTTTGCCTGTGCCTTCACCCTGCCCATAGACTCAGCAAGCCTGAACATGAGCCACTCGCTTACCACCACATGACTGTTCATGGTCAGATTCTTGTACATACGATGGACATTTACCCTGAGCCCAGAAAGTACGTCCTCCATGTATGCTGCGGCAGCGCCGGTATAGATACAGATTTGAGGCATGGCCAGCCACTCGGCCCAGAGACGCCTTGGATCACGCTCATGCACATGCCCCATCCCCTCTGCGATCGTGGCGGCAAGAGCCCGGACATGCATGGAGACGGCCACCACCCTCTGACAGATTACAGGATTCTGCTTGTGAGGCATTGTGGACGAAGAGGCCCCAGAGGGTGGAGGTTCACACAGCTCCCCTATCTCTGTCTTCTGAAGGTGAAATATTTCATTGGCCACTTTGGACAGTGTCATACAGAGGATGGAGAGTACTGATGCCACCTCTGCGACCGAATCCCTTGCCGTATGCCAGGAACACGGGACATGTTTCAGACCAAGGCGGGCCAGGGTATCCTCTGCAATATCAAAGGCCTTTGGGCCAAGCGCTGCCATGGTTCCCACAGCACCCCCAAGCTGCCCATAACCTATAGAACTGTATGCCTGTTTGATACGCTCTATGTTACGTCTGAGCTCACTTGCCCATACGGCAACCTTCAGACCGAATGTTATCGGCAGGGCCTGCTGTCCGTGGGTCCTCCCAACCATAGGAGTTGCTGCATATCTCCGGGCCATATCAATACAGACGGATTCGGCATCTCTAACTGACTGAAATATAATATTCATGGCCTCCCTGACACCAAGCACCATACCGGTATCAAGGACATCCTGCGTAGTAGCGCCATAATGGACATACTGACCAGCACTGCCACATACCTTCCTCAGCTCTGAAAGCACAGGGATCACCGAGTTACGGCTCTGCTCATACCCGGCCCTCACTGCGTCCATATCGAGATATTCTACCCGCGCCTTATCACGTATGACCTGAGATGCATCATGGGGAATCAAGCCATACCTGGACTGTACAGCGGCAAGGGCTGACTCGAAATCAAGCCACCTCTGGATTACGCTCTTTTCATCAAATATGTGACGCAACTCCGGAGTACTGAAGACGTCACCGTTTATCTGAAAGTCAATGGGATGAGAAGCCATAGGTTATCATCCAGACGATTCGCCATGGCCATCAAAGGTGCCGTACGGCTTTACCCCTGGCATAAGAGGGGCCTCTTTACAGAGCTGCATTGCAGCCTCCCTGGTACTTACACCGCTTGCCTTGCTGCGGCTGCACACCCGGTTTACCATGTGACGCATCTTCCTTTCCACAAAAGAGAGCACGTCTTCCACCTCCGGAGTCACCTCTGGTCCAAACAGACCGGCCATAGACAGGGAGCCTCCACAACCTGCCACCATGTCAGGAACCAGAAGTATGCCCCGTTCATGCAGGATTCTCTCAGCCGCCGGGGTTACAGCCAGATTGGCGCCACATACCACAGCACGGGCCTTCAGCCTTCTGGCCTCAGCCTCCGTGACTGTCTTCTCCATGGCCGCTGGTATGAATACGTCACACTCCACATCATAAATCCGTGTATTCTCTTCCACTGTTCCATAATCGTCAAATATTGGAATCAGCCCGTGGGTAGCATGCCTCAGCAAAGGTTCAATATCCAGCACACCGCCCTGGTCGGCCCTCAACATCTTCTTACGGTCCGATACGGCTATAATCTTGACTCCTGCCTGGTTCAAGCACCATGCAGCACCGCCTGCAAGCCCCCCAAACCCCTGAATAGTCACGGTGGCACAGGAAACCGGGATATCAAGAAAATCCAGGGTACCAAGACAGGCATAGGCAAGACCTGCTCCGGAACGGAGACTGGCCAAGGTGCTAAATCCCACAGGTTGTGACAGTATGGCCGTGCGTTGAGCAAATTCCTCATCGGTTAGGCCCTGCGCACGGGCCACAGCGATCTTGATGGAAGGAAGGCCGAACCGTGCGGCAATGCCGTTTAGTTCTGGCATGGTGGTGTTCAGATCAGGCCCCACTGAATAGCGATCCAGCATGTAGGGGACTATAGCACGGAAAAATCTCTCAAGCGCCTGATCCTTGCCGGGAGACATGGGATCGTAGTCTATACCACTCTTTGCGCCATCAGCCCTGATACCGGCAATACGCATCTTGAGGGTCATATTACGGGCAAGCTTTACCACACAGTCCCGTGACAGCCCCTTCTGTACCCGAAGCCCACCGGCACAAAGCCTGTGTGTGAGACAGTCAATGACGAGCCATCCCTTAAAGCCCTCTACCGGGTCGGTATATTCGACAACGACCTCTGGTTCATCACTAACCGGACTGACAGGCATCAACACTCTCCTTCAAAAACCACAGGCACTTCCTGATCTATATCACCCTCGTAGAAGGCCCTGATCACCGGCTGCGTTGGCCGAACAAATGATATAACAAACATGAACAAACCAGAACTGGCAGCAAGCACCCTGTCAAGACGGGTCGGTGTATCTCTCAGCGGGTCATGATCCCAGGCCACGGTATGCATATGGTAAGTTCCAAGCGCTGTAAGGCCTTTCTGATCGCAAAGATCGTAACAGCCAAGAAGCTCTTCAGGATCGGTGATCCAACCCCTCTGTTCCATTGGAGTCTTGGATGGTATCGCATAACGCTCCATCATCTTGTCCATGTAACTCTTAAGCGGCTCTACAGTACGCGCATTCTTCCTGAAAGGGACGATCATGCAGGCCTTGGCACAGGAACCGTCTATCCGGCCTGTAACCATACCATAGGCTCGGCGCACCGGGGTTTCCCCTTCAAGGAATTCCCCAGCCAGCTTCCGTCTGCAATGGGCAGTGATCTCATCCCATTGTGCCAGAGGGAGTATTATGGAGGTAACCTTGGAAAGCTCTGACATTTGCAATCAACCCCTATTAACGCGCATTCTCAATCCATACGCCGCCTGCACGAAACCACTGACGAGCGGCAACGGATCAAAACCATCCTGGTGAGCCTTAAAAACATAATCAAGAACCCTTCTGTCCGTGCCCTGTAGATGCCCCATAACAAAAGGATTCAGCCACCCGCAATGGGAATAATGAGGGTAATCTCGGCATCATCATTAATTGCAACAGAATCCCACTCATCGTGAGCAGTACGAAGCATGACACCGTCTATAAAAAGAGACAGCAGTGCCGGTTGTTCAAACAACACGCCGAGACCCTGGTATCTTGCCACAAGCCCCCGCATTACCTCCCCGAGATTATTACTATCTATCATGACCTCCCGCAGGCCATCCGCATATTTTCTGAATGGAGCAGGAATAATGACCTTTGCCATGGCTGCACCTACTCTTTACTTGGTCCCTGTATGAAAAAAAGACCCCAAGGTATGAATAGAATCCCACACATAATTCCACGCTACTCAATCTATGGATTCCACCACCTCTGACAGGGCCTGAGGCAGAAACCTGATAATCTGATCTATCTGAGTGGCAGGGGTAGGCTCTGCAAGCTGACCGGCCCGCCTGTTGGCCCGTCCTGCGATCCGGCACGCATCCACATGACTCCTGCCTGCATAAACAATACCACTTATCATACCGGTAATTAGGTCACCTGTGCCTCCTATAGGCTCCATTGTTTCAATACAGGGGGAATCAATGGTGTCCACTATCTCACCATTATGACAGACGTAATCAACACTGCCCTTTACAAACATTGTCGGTGAGGCATTTCCCGCCGCATAGGCCCTGCGTATAAGCTCAGGCACATCATCTTCCATATGAAAAATAAAACCGCGAGTGAAGGAAGGATGATCCGCCTTCTCATCGGCAAGGAACGCCACCTCCCCCAAATCGGGAGTAAGGATATCGTAATATGTGGCATGGCCTCCTGCCTTGGCCACATACATGGAGCCTGCGTCAGCAATGAGAACTGGTTTCTTTCCAGCCTTCTTTATGGTCTCGACCACCTTGGTATTGAGTTTTATATCAGGCATCACATAATGCATTGTAAGTACATCAATACCCATATCAGGCAAATTCTCTATCAGATGCCTGTAGATTGCCTCACTGCCCCGCCTGGTCCCGATATCACCTGCCACCATGCCCACAGGCCTATCAAGACCAAAATAATCACACGCAACACATGCCGCTGTCATCATAGCCTCATTACCACGGTTAATTGGGAGTTTGCAGTCGCCAATCACAATACCGTGAGGAGTATAATCCACAGGCCCAATGGTAAGTGGCAGGTTGTCTACTGGTACAGACCCAACAAGCAGAAGCATCTCTTACACCCCGACTCTCTTGATTATCTCTTCACGCGCCGTATTCAGGGAATAGGCACAGAGTGAAAAACCTACCTCACCGAGGTCCGGGGCATCTGCCAGGGTCTTTCCCAACATTGATGTGGCGAGAAACGGCACGTCAGGACACCCACCACCGGAGATATTCACAATCTCCCTGGTCTCCTTGTCCACTGTCATCTTCATATTGGCAGCCCTGACCATGAGATATCTCCCAAAATCCTTTTGGCGAACGAACTGTAACGGCTCCATACCCTCAGAAGTGATGGGCACCACATCAAGTGGAGGCATACCCACTGAGTGCAAAAGTTCCACAATGGCAGCCTCAGCCTCCATGGGTATCTCGACACTGAGATCACAGCCGGTTCTGTATGATGGTGGAGGGCTCACCACCCTGATCGTGTACCCCTCATCCTTCAACAGGGCCTCAACGTCTATAACAGTAGTTGGGTGAGCAAATATCAGAAGGCCACGGGTAACATCTACCTGTTTAGCAGCTTCTTCACTATTCTTCTTATTTTTCTTCTTGAACCAGTTTAACATCTTATATCCACACCAACTCTACGGGGGTTAACATACATGCCTATTGCCTGTACCACCACGGCCGGATAATATACCATCACCATAATTCAAGGTGATGCCCGGCGGACACGACGGTAGCTCAGTACCACCACAAGGCAGATGGCAAGACCCGCAAGCACGGCTATTTTGCCACCAAAAGTTGGCCCGGCAGAGGTTGCTCTCACAGACCAGCCAACCGATATGGCTGCCCCGGCAAGCATTCCCAGTGATACAATGGCAGCATCAACATCGCCCTGTCCGGCCTTTATGATCTGACGAAACGGACAGCCATCTATAAGCACAGAGGCAAAACCAACCAATCCCATGGCAAGAAAGGTCCAGCCATGACTCAGATGAGAGGCCGGCTGGCCATACATACCGAGATGAAACTGACCGGTAACAAGACACATGAGGAAGGCTGCCAGCAGTGCGGCGATGACCCCAAGAAACAGTGTCTTTTCATGGACCAGAAACAGATTCCGAAGACCACCTGTAATGCACAACCCTGAGGCCTGAGCAAAACCGCCTATTACCAGCCCCACGACAAGGGCCAATAGGGCAGGCGCATGCATGGCCGCAGGTCCAGTCTGCCCGAACACGATGAACGCCGGTTTAACAATAAAAAAAAGCCCCAGAAGCACAGCAAACAGGGGGAATACATAACCATTTATCCTGGGCATGGGGGCTGGCCTGTCGAGAACAACTCCAGCCCTTATGTACCTGGTACCCACGTATACTCCTGCAGTAAGCCCTGCCACAGCAGCAACTGCAGTAAGATCGCCTGCTGCAAGCCTCTGTATCATCTTTATGGGACAGCCGATGAATACCGCGCATCCCAGAATGATAAAGAGGCCCAGAAAAAAACGGAGCACAGGAGAAGAACCACCTGTAACCCTGAAGCGTCTGGTTCCAATGGCCATACCAAAAGAGCCAAGGACAAACCCAATAAGTTCAGGACGGATATAACTCATCCTGACCTCATCATGAAACCTCATGGCGCCCGCAAGGTTTTCAAGAAAACATGAGAGACATATGCCTGAATTGACAGGATTGCCAAGGTATGAGAGCAACACGCTTCCTGCGCCAAGCAGTATACCGGTGATAATTGCAGAGCCAAAGACCTTGCTGATATTCATTCACAGCCTCCGGCGATCCTTCTCTGCAGGTAATAGATATCATCAATGGCTGTCTTGATCTTCATATCGCCTGGTTTGAGTTTTCTCTCACGGCTGAGCTTTCCCCTTGCCTCTGTGATCACGTCCATAATCTCCGTACCTATGAAAAGTGGGGTATTCTTGTCCACGTAATCAGGATCTTTATCCACCACCTGACGATAGGCATGAATGGTATCTGAGAGATTACCAAGTTTGTATTCTATTCTTGCAAGGAGCAGATAGCCGTAGGCACTGTCCCCGTGGTCCGTATTTATCTCCTTTAATTTTTCAAAGGCAGCCTGGTAATCACCTGATTTCATCAATGCGAGTACACTGGCAAACCGCCTTGCATTATCTGCCTGGATCTCATGGTAATGTCTCTTGAGCTGAACCACTGCGTCAGGATGCTGCAAGGCCAGACGCCGCTGCTGGATATCATGCTCCACCAACATCCACACGATCACCATCACGAGACAGACGAGTACTGCCACAGTGACACTGGTAACCAAATCCTTTCTCAGGTACTCCAGCACAAACATCTCATCACCTTGCCAGCACAACAGACATCAGAACAGGCCAGCGCCATCTATGGGAGCAGTGGCAAAATCAGAAAAATCTATATGGCCAAGGGAGTTGTCATTGGCGTGATCCCTAATGCGCTGCCTTATTCCTGTGGCATCAGCAACTCCCCACCAGTTGTGACAGGCCTTTATATCATGAATCTGCCCCTCAAGCAGGGACATTTCGTAATCAGCATTTTCTGCAATGTTGTTATCGCGTATAAGGATGTCCTTAACGGCATAGAGTATGATTCCTTTGCCATTATTGACTATATTGTTGTACCTGATAGAAGCAGCACCACTTTTTTTGGCAAAAATGCCAAAAAACTTGTTGTTCCTTATATCATTGTGAACAATCACAGGGCAGGTTCCACCACCAAACAGCACTCCCCCACCATTGTCTCTGATTACGCAGTACATTACAGGTACAGAGCACTTCATACCCAATGACTTGACATTTTTCTGACCTATTGCCACACCGTTATGGCTAAAGGTACAGTGACTTACCACTACCTGGGCAGAATGGCAGTGTATGGAGGTGTGACCATAACTGAATTCGCAATATTCCATCAGATTGTCCCTGCTACCTATAAAATTTACTGCACCCCAGTCTGCAAGCGATGGATGCTCCTCTGCACTGGTAAAAACCACTGGCCTTCCAGGAAGGCCCTGAGCAATAAGTTTGCCACGCACTATGATCTCTGCCCTGGGGAAATGATTATTCTTGTCCTTGCTGAGCTTATCGGGACCGAATTCCGATATCTTTACAAATGCTACTTTTGTATCTGGCATTATCATCAAGGTGGCACCGGGCTCTACACGCACATCACCGTGTACCAGCACATCTCCCTGCCATACCGTATCCTTGCTGATAATAGTCTTTGCAGGTATATCCATCACCGCAAATACGGGAGATGGTAGCAAAAAAGCAGCAACCAAACAAATCCATAAAAACCACTGAAGGGAAAGGTCTGGCTGACTATAACCAAACAATCTGTGCAAATTCATAATTAATCTCCAAAGTCATAGTTTGAGACATTGAGACGGCAAGACAAGCGTGAAAGATTCAGCCAAAACAGTAATATTGTCATCCTTTTTGTCCTCTTGGCAGACATCACCAAGCCTCTACTTTTTTATCCCCAAAACCACAACCTATCCCTCAATCCGGAAACCCGGCATCTATACCATCACCATCGGGCCCATCTGACCTGTCTTCTGTCTGGTCCCCAATCATTAACAGGCTGAATCCAATATCCTCTACGGCACCTCTTTAGGAAAAATCCAGCCTCTCCCTGATACCGGCCCCAAACGATTCTATCTTTCTAACGGTGGAAGTTCCCTGCAACCTCCTGTCAGGGAAACCACAAGGCTATGCAATCTGCTCACAAGGTACCACATCTGCTGCGTCGGGATATTCGTTTACCTGTAGGGCACTTTAAGTACATGGAGTACGCATGCGCACCCTCCGCCTTGTAACTGTAACACCCTGCAAGCGGATACATTTCAGCCAGTTGAGAGATAACACCCGGCAAAAACCCTGTGAGGAGTTACGGCTGCTCATTTCTAAAGGAAAGGGATACGTATGAACGGATATCAGTTCTTTCGGTAAGGGGCCATGTTGCAGAGCTTAAGTTTCTGTCTGATAGTGTCGTATTCTTTGTCATCAGGCTTTGCAAAACCGTCATTAAGCATTCTCTTGAGGACTTTGAGTACCTCACCATCCACAAGGACTGTCTCATCCTTCTTGAGATTCAGGATTATATCCTGCACCTGTTTACGCAATTTTTCTGGCACATACGGCATTGCACCAATGGTACAGTATGGCATGGGAACACTCTCTGCCACTATGTTGAAATCCCGTTTGCTGATCTTGTGCTCATGCATCATCAGGTCAAGATCAATCCTCGGTGCTGCCCCCACATCATATTTGCCAAAATAGACCCCGTAAATCACCTTTTCGTGCTTTCCGGCCCCTGGTGGTATGGCATAATAGGAGAGATCAGTCTCTGGATCAAAACCATGTTCAAGCATCATGGCATACTGGGCCATATACCCAAAGGGTGCCAAGGCAGGCCCGAAAATCATGCTCTTTCCCTTCATATCAGCAATGGTCTTTATCCCGCTCCCCTTTCTTGATATTATTGTGCCGGTTGACTTGTAACCGTAACGTCCCCTCTTATCCACTGCTATGAAGTCCAGGCCGAACTTCTTCTTGAGAACTATGGCAATGATGGAATTAACATGGACAAAATCCACCTTTTTCTCCTTGGCAAGATCTTCAAACTCAAAGGTGTTGGCCAAGATCATCTTGAAGGGGCGCCCTGTCTTTTCAGCAAGATAGGCGGTAAAGGGCGCAAACCTGGCCCTTGAAGCCTCAATATTGTCACATATCATAAACCCTATTCTTACAGGTTTCTCATTGGCGGAGGTTGAAGGGGTATTTGCCTTGTCGTTGCAACCGCAAAGCATGAACAGGCAGAAAAACAGGAAGAGCACTACAGGGTATCTGTTATTCTTCATAGAAAAAAATTCCCAGTCTCGCAGGCATGAATCACTTTCATGAACATTACCTGATTTATCTTGAAGATATGCGTTGTGTATGGTCACTATCTATGCCTCGGCATTTTGCCTGTTAACCAGAAATAGCGTCCATGGTTTATGAAATTGCACCTTGCCCCAGAACAAGATTTCGATAGATACCGAACTCCCACCTGATATCCATCAAATAAGATTGCGTTTTTTCAGAAATGCCTTGACCACCTGTTCAGCATTCCCGGAAGAAGCTATGCTGGCTATAAGTTCCTTCATGGCATTGTCATCAATCCGGTTACTCAACTTGTTTATAACCCGATCCAGGATGGGGAAACGGTCAAGCACCTTTCTTGTGGTCACCACACAGGCAAGAGACCCTTTACTGCCCGCACCATCACTCCCTACCGGAATGGGACCATGGTACTCGTATGGTTTGAGCCATACCATGCCAAAATTTTCCCGGTAATACTGCTTTACAAGCGAATAGGTCTCTTCGGGAGAACCGCCGGCAAGCACCTGTTTCTTATCAGGGAGAGACGCACCAATATAACCAATGAAAATATCGGCATCTCCATCTTTGACCAATCGGAAACAGTCTGCCATGGTACTGACCTTCTTGAGAAGCACAGTTGTGCCAGTACGTTCATTTATAAATACTGACAGCATGTTACCCATAACATTTTGATCAGCAGACTGAAATATTGCAACTGTCAATATCCTGCCCACACAGCTTTTTGCAGGAGATGCCAACAGAGGCAGACAGAAGAGTATTGAAACGATTGAAAACAACTTGAACCTATTCATAAGGGGACCTCCGTATTGTTGAAATACGACTTAGACTCTCCCATTACCAGGTTTGCCGGAAAGTGTGACAGGAAGGACCCCCAACGATACCTGATAGGTAATGAAGAAGTCCGAGCAGCAGATTTGGCAAATCTGGCAATCCTGATAAGATATTGTTTAATCTTACATATCCTTACAGACAATGCCTTTCAAACAATAACATATTGATATAATAAAATTTTATCCTAACATGCTCAAAAATGTATCACCAGAAACACAAAAAAGAGAATATAATTAAGTCATACATGAAACGCAAGATCAATGGTTCGAGTCCCTACTTTGGCTGCATACATAATCACCCCCCATAAGGATCTCACCCGAACAGGGCATCATATCATTCCCTGAATGCGCCACCACAGGAAATCAAGGGGCAACAGGAATAGCACTGTTGCAACTGTCATTATGAGACAAAACTTCAATGCGACCGAGAACCGTTCTTCTGAAAGCTGCATTCCCACCACAATCGGGGGTGCCTGGTAGGGAAATATAACTGTTGCAAAACCAAGCACTTGCATCATAAGAACACTCTCGACGCTAAATCCTGTTGCCTTGGCAAGGGTATCTGCAAAGGGAGTCAGAACCGCTGGCACCCCTGGCAACGTAGTGACCACCCCGGTTGCAGCAGAGGCGAGTATTACACAGATGTAATCAACAAATTCTCGACCTGGCCCCACTGGAAGAAACTTGATGATTGCGCCGGCCAGGCGATACCCAAGCCCTGAATGGTTGATAAGGGTGCCCAGTCCAAGTATACCCGCTACAAAAATTATAGATGCCCAGTTCATCTTCTGATTGAACATCTTGGTTGTCACTATGGAAACAGGTGGCAGGAGCAGGAAAACGGCCCCCGAAAGTGCCACCCAGGCAGGTGAAATGTGATGAATGAAATCAGTGCCCCACAGGATCAGAAGCGCCACAAGCACAGAGGCAAGTATCTTCTCCTGAAATGAAAGTCTGTTGGCACACACCTCTGACTTGGCATGCATGGTAAGGGCAGGGGTATCAGGACACAGCCTGACAATGATAAAAATCATGATCAGGGCCCGCAGGAAACCCATTACCGGAAAATGGAGAAGAAGATAAGGCCCATAAAGTAGGGAGATATGATACTGACTCTCAGCCATGCCAGAAAGCACCATATTGGGCACATTGGCTGGCAGGACTGCAAAGGCAGGGAGAAAAGAACCCATTATCACAGCAAGAATCACCCCTGTCCTCCCGTTGCTACCCTTGACAAAACCGAACTGTTCAGACAGGGCTGCGGCAATGGGCGTAAGCAGGACCACCCTGCCCATGGCAGAAGGCATGAGAAAACTGAACATCACTCCTGCAGTAACCAGCCCCGCTATGATCTTGATATAGCTGCCACCAAGATGCCTTGCCACCAAAGCGGCGGTCCTCTTTCCAAGGCCAGTGGAGTTTATGGCCAGTCCCAACACAAGCCCTCCAAATATGAGCCAAACAGCAGAAGAGGCAAAACCGGCAAATATCACACTGGCAGGGGCAAGGGAAAAGAGCATTGACACAAGGAAAAAACAGAGGCTGGTCAGATATTCAGGTACTATGGCTGTGGCCCACATACCTATGGTTATGATTGAGAGGGCAGCAACCTCGGACTGCCTGTAACTCAACAGGGAGGGAGGAAGCACAAGAAGATACAGGGCCGTTGACAGGACCAGAAGGAACAATGAAATTTTGATTTTTTTCATGGGTTATGATCAGATGTCACTGAAAAATTTAGCAGCTTCCCTGCGGTACGGTGACAACATAGCAGGGTTGCAGGCAACAAACAACTCAAAACATGGGGCGCTACCACACGGCAAGTATCTTGGGGCCATGGAAAACACTAAACCCGATAACACAAATTACATGAAAGTATTATTTTTTTCATCCGATAAAAGATATTGAGAATAGCTGAACTATCTGGTAAATTATCGCGTCTAAGTGGAAGGGCGGCATCTTAATCTGCTTCTGTCCTGCTTCAAGCAGGCCATCAAAGTAACAGAAACCGTACTTTTCACATGGGAGAAGAGAGAGAGATAGACCCGTTTATCACAAAATTAGCCGGCAGGGTCAGATACTGCGCCACAGTATTACTCCTTTCCGGCCAGGATAAAACGGGTCCGGAGAGCAATGAGAGAATCTATCCGGAGAAACACCAGTCTGCAGGTTGCGTGGACACTTTTCAGACAACACAGAAAGGGAATGATTGCGATATTCTGTGGTGTCATGCTCATCACCATCCTGTGGACCTTCCTGCAGTCCCCCACCTATGAGGCCGAATCCCGGGTGCTCATCCGATACGGAAGGGAATACACCTATCGACCTGTTGACCCGCTCACGAAGGGAGAGGTGCAACCCATGGTAGCCTTCAACCGGGATGAAATCCTCAATACCGAAATTCAGATATTCACAAGTGCTGAACTCATAGAGAAGGTGATATCCTCACTGGGGGTCAAGACCATCTTTCCCGATTTAGATACCAACACAGATGACCACCAAACATTGATGACACGCGCCGTAGAGGCATTCAGAAAAAATCTTACGGTTCAGCAGATCAAAGGTTCTGGCGTATTAAGAGTGGCATTCCAAAACCATGATCCGGATGTTGCCGTAAAAGTTGTAAAGCTCCTCACCGATTATTTTAAAGAGAGGCATCTGGAGGTCTTCAAAGATCCCCGTATGCCATTCCTCGAAAGTCAACTCGGGATTTACAGACAGAAGCTGGAAAAATCCAAACAAAAACTTCAAAAATTTATGGAGGAGCACCACATAATCTCTCTAAAGGAACAGCAGAAACTACTTCTTCAGCAGTACAAGGAGATCAGAACATTACTTATCCAGGGAGAAAGCTACCAGCAGGCCCTTGACAAAAAAATTTCCACTCTCTCCTCGATGCTGGCAAACATCCCTAAAGACACTGTCCTGTTTGACGAAAAGGCCAAAACAAATGATATCCGGTTAGCAAGGACACAGCTCCTGACGTTGAAACTCAAAGAGCAGGGTCTCCTTGAAAAATACAGGGAAAACAACAGACTTGTGAAGGGCGTGCGTCAGAAGATAAAGGTTGTTGAAGACTTCCTGCGCCAGCAACAGCCAAGCGATCAAGAAAATGTCCGTACAGGTTCCAACTCCCTGTATCAATATGTGGAACAGAAACTTATTAACGCCCAGGCAGAACGTAATGCCCAGCAGGCTAAAAATGCGGCTCTGAATCGGCAGCTTGGGATGATAGAACATGAGCTGGAAGAGTTTGGAAATACAGAGCCGGAACTCAACATGTTGACCCAGGACGTTGAAATAAATGAAAAAAGTTACCGAAATTTCATCAACAAACTGGAGAAAACCCGCATCTTAGATGCAATGGACAGCCAAAAAATTGTAAACGTGGTTGTAATAGAACAACCCATAAAACCCGTAAAACCTATCAAGCCAAGAAAAAAGATAAACTTGCTGGTAGGGATCATCCTTGGGGTGGCAGCCAGCTTTGCCTACGCCCTGTTTTACGATAACCTGTTCACCCCCTGGAAAGGTAAACAGGATACAAGTTATGTTATTCCATCATAACAGGAAAAATAAAAAAACTGGGAGCATGTCTGTCCAAAGCCCCACATCAACATCAACAAACGCACTCCAGGCCGTAGTCGGCACGATAGATAACGTCGGTGCCTCATGGACACTTTTACTTGTATGGTTCGCAATGTTGCTACAGGGATGTTCAGCCCCTGTTCAACAGGCAGATACAATGGCGCAGCCAGGTATGGCACCACAACCATCTCCTTCCATCACACGGGCACTCCCACCTTACATAATACACCCTGGCGACACACTTGATATCAAATTTTTTTACAACAGAGATTTGGATGAGCAGGTTATGGTTCGTCCGGATGGAAGGATATCCCTGCAATTAATTCATGACGTAATGGCAGCAGGTCTGAGCACAGACGAGCTGGTCAAAATACTGTCCACCAAATATGAACCATACCTCAAAGAACCTGAAATATCTGTAATAGTAAAAAAATTCGACGCCCAAAAAGTATATGTGGATGGAGAAGTATACAAACCTGGCATGATAAAAATGGGTGGATATATGGACATTATGCAGGCCATTGCCAGTGCTGGGGGCATGAAAGAGAGTGCGCTTGAAGACGAAATTTTGGTAATACGGCACAACGGCCTGGCCAAACCCATGGTTATAAAGGTTGACCTCGCCAAGGCCAAGGAAATGGATACTTCTCAGAATATCAGACTCCAGGCCTACGATATCGTGTATGTCCCCAAGTCCGCCATTGCCCATGTCAATACGTGGGTTGACCTTTACATAAGGAAAAATATACCAGTAAATCTGGATTTCGGAATCTCCAAAGCCATCTATTAATTATTGTAATATTGACGCCTATCCCGCATATGGACGTTGCCGCCTGCCACCAAACCAGTAATACGCCAACGTATCCGGACACGAAATTTCGATCGCCAGTGG
>Ga0256914_1000965_pt1 | contig 27480 bp, 25 predicted proteins | sample HulkmetaG_FD_191571 | JGI IMG/M metagenome (GOLD analysis project Ga0256914, IMG submission 191571) | Hydrothermal chimney microbial communities from Main Endeavour vent field at the Juan de Fuca Ridge, Pacific Ocean - Hulk | ecosystem: Environmental > Aquatic > Marine > Hydrothermal vents ... | reverse complement strand
TGAAAGCGCGGCGCGCCCCCCAACAGAAAATAGCCCTCGGGCATAAAAGGCCGCTTAGCGCGGCTTTTTTGTTGGGTGGGTTTGAGCGGCCAAGGCCAACAAAATGGGGCGAATGGCGCGGGCCGCACGTGCGCGATGGCTGAGGCGGTTTTTTTCTTCAGGGGCCAACTCAGCCATGGTGAGCCCCCGCTCGGGCAGCCAGAAAATTGGATCGTAGCCAAAGCCGTGGGTGCCTCGGGCTTCGGGGATGACCTCGCCCGGGCACACCCCTTCGGCAAAGTGCAGCACGCCCTCGGGGGTGGCCACCGCGATGACGCAGACAAAGCGGGCTTTCCACGGGCGGGGCTTGCCTTCCAGATTGGCCAAAAGATGGGCCCGCCGGTCGGCATCGGTCGGATGAGGCCCCGGAGCATAGCGAGCAGAATACAACCCCGGCGCACCGTTCAAGGCTTCCACTTCCAGCCCCGAATCATCGGCCAAAACCAGCCACCCCGTGGCCTCGGCCCAGGCCGTGGCCTTGAGCGCCGCGTTTTGAGCGTAGGTGTGGCCCGTTTCGGCGACCTCTAAAGCGATGCCCGTCTCGTGCGGAAAACGCAACATAAACGGTAAATCGTGCAGCAGGGCTTGATATTCTCGCTGCTTGCCGCGGTTGCTGGTCGCAATAAGGAGAGATAATTTATGTATCATTCTCGTTGACTTCCTTTAAGCGCTATGTTATAATCAAAACGATTTGCAAAAATCTTACCTTGGAGCATCGCGGTGGCTCACGACAACCCTTTCCGGCTGAATGTCGGCTTCATCGCGCATGAGCAAGTCGGCTATAGCCGGGAATTTCTTTTTGAAATTCCCGCGCTCGTCTTAGAAGACTTGCCTTTGCACGACTTGGTCGGCCATATAACGGTGAGCCGCACGCCGCAGGGGTTGCTCTTCCAGGCCCATCTGGAAGCGACCACACCGGCGGAGTGTGTGCGCTGTTTGGAACCTTTTGAGCAAAAATTGGTCGCCGACTTCACCGAATTATACGCTTTTTCGCCCAAAAATGCGGGCGAATCGGGGCTGTTGTATCCTGAGAGTGGACAAATTGACGTGGCCCCCTTGGTGCGGGAATACATGTGGTTAGATTTCCCCATCAAGCCCTTGTGCGCGGAAGACTGCAAAGGGCTGTGTCCGGTTTGTGGGGCCAATCGCAACGTAGAAGATTGCGGGCATACGGTCGAGCACATTGACCCTCGGCTGGAAATCTTGAAAACCCTTCTCGAGCGTTGATTCCTGGGAGGAAAACTGCATGTCTGCGATGCCTGAGCCACATTTGGCGCTTTCGACGCTCTTGGAGCAGGCAGAAGTGCGGGGTTATTTGACAACGGAAGACCTCATGGCCTGCTGCCCCGACGGCACCCGTCAATCGCTGGAGCGCATTTTAGCCTATCTGGAAAAGCAAGGCATTGACGTGGTTGACGAGCATGTCCGAGAAGGGAAGGCCGCCGTTCCCGAAGAAGAAGTGGACACAGTCGGGCAATATCTCAAAGAGATGTCACGGGTGCCGTTGTTGAGCGCGGCCGAAGAAGCAGCGTTAGCCCGGCGGGTTGCGCGAGGGCGTGAAGCCGAGCAGGAGCTCAAGCGTCACGGGAGGGCGCTTCCCAAGGCCCGGCGAGAAGCCTTGGAGGCCCTGGTGGAAGACGGCCAAGAGGCGCGAGAGCACCTCATTCGGGCCAACACCCGCCTGGTGGTCAGCATTGCCAAGCGCTACATTGGCCGAGGCGTGCCCTTTGCCGATTTGATTCAAGAAGGCAACTTAGGTTTGATGAAAGCCGTGGACAAGTTCGATTACCGCCGCGGCTTTCGTTTTTCGACCTACGCCACGTGGTGGATTCGTCAGACCGTCACCCGCGCGATTGCCGACCAAGGCCGCACCATTCGCGTGCCGGTGCACATGTTAGAGCGAATTCGCATTTTATATCGGCATCGCCAAACTTTAGAGCAGCGCTTGGGGCGCCCGCCGACCACCGAAGAACTGGCCGAGGCAATGGATATGCCCCTGCACAAAGTGCAGTGGATGCTCCAAGTGTCGTGGTACCCAATCTCGTTGGAGGCGCCGGTGACCGACCACACCGATGAGGAAACCGAGTTGGGGGCTTTTATCGAAGACAAACGCGCACCCGCGCCTTCCCAGTTAGCCTATCAGCGCATCTTACAGGAACGCGTCAAAGCCGTGTTGGAAACTTTGCCGCCGCGCGAAGCCCAGGTCATCCGGCTGCGCTATGGCCTGGAAAACGGCCACCCCTTGACGTTGGAAGAAATCGCCAGCAAATTTGGCCTGACGCGTGAGCGTATCCGCCAGATTGAAAACAAAGCCTTGCGCCGCTTGCGGCACCCCAGCCGCACCCGACAACTGCGCGATTATCTGGATTAACCGCGGCGGCTTGCCCAAAACCCAGTGAGCCCAAACCAAACGATTATCGGCCCGCTTTCAGGGCTGCTTTGTGCTTTAAACCTGTTGTTGGCCTTCCTGCCGTCTTACCTCACCGTTGGGCCCCTGGGCCTTGCCTCGGCTTTGGAAAACCTTCTGCCCCTTAAGCCCTACGCGCCTGGCAAGGTTGACGCCGATAGGTGTATACTTACAACGTCGCATTTATCTATCTTTGACCAAAGGAGCGTTCTTATGTTGAGCGTCCGCCAAATTGACACCACCAACCGCGCCGACGTGCGCAAGTTTGTCCGCTTTCATTATGACCTCTATCGCGGCACCCCGCAGTGGGTTCCCCCCTTCATCCGCGACATTGAATTTGCCCTCAACAAGCAAAAACATCCCTTTTATGAGCATTCCGATGCCGATTTCTTCCTGGCTGAGCGGGATGGGGAAGTAGTGGGGCGCATTGCCGCGCTGGAGATCAAACCCTACAATGCCTACCACAATAAAAAAACAGCCAGCTTCTACTTCTTCGACGTCATCGAAGATTTGGAAGTCGCCCGCGCCTTGTTCGCTCGGGTCGAAGAGTGGGCGCACAAACGGGGGTTAGATACGCTGGTGGGCCCCAAAGGCTTTAGCGCCTTCAACGGTTATGGCATCCAAATCGAGGGCTTTGAACACCGGCAGATGATGGACATGATGAACTACAACTTCCCCTACTACCCCAAATTTATGGAAGCCCTGGGGTTTGAGAAGGAAGTGGATTTTGTTTCGACCTATGTCCACGCGCCCGATTACGAACTACCCGAGCGCATCCACCGCATCGCGCGGCGCGTGCAAGAGCGGGGGACGTTTCGGGTGCACACTTTTAAATCAACAGCCGAGATTCGCCGCTGGGCGCGCAAAATCGGCGAAACTTACAACAACACCTTTGTCAACAACTGGGAATATTACCCCCTCACCGAGCGCGAGATCAAATACATTGTGGATACCTTGGTGTTAGTGGCCGTGCCGCGTTACATCAAAGTCATCTTACACGGCGACGACGAGGTGATTGGCTTCCTCTTTGGTTTCCCCGATGTTTCGAGGGCAATGCAGCGCGCCAAAGGGCATTTGTATCCCTGGAACATTGCCGATTTGTTGATTGAGCGGGCGCGCACCAATTGGATTTCCCTCAACGGGGCAGGGGTGCTGCCCAAATATCATGGCCGAGGCGCCAACGTCTTGCTCTATGAAGAGATGTATCAGACCGTGCGCTCAGAAAATCGCTTTGAGCACGCGGAGCTCACCCAAGTAGCCGAAACCGCGGTGCAAATGCGCAAAGATTTGAAGAACATCGGCGCCAAGGAATACAAAAACCACCGCGTCTATCGCAAAGCCATCTGAGGCGCTTAAGCAAACCGCCCGCCTGCTGTTAGGGGGCGGGCGGTTGCCTTCCTTGTCATGGGCGTTTCCCCTTGCTCTCATCGCTGTCGTTTGCGCCCCTTTGGGGTGTTGAGCGTGGTTTGGGTCATGCTGTTGGCCGCGTGTGCGGGATGGCAGCGGCCTGTGCCAATTGCCACGTTTCAACCTCCTGCCGCGTCAGCCGCAGCGACCCTGACGCCCACGCCGTTTCTCCCGGCCACCAACACGCCCATCCCCCCCACGGTGACCCCGACGCCTACCCCCGTCCACACCCCTACCCCCACGGCCACCCCCACGCCAACACCGCTTCCGCGGCCGCAGTATCGCTTGGACGCCCGTTTGGATTACTGGAAGCGCACCCTGGACGTGGAAGCGCATCTTCACTACCCCAACACCACTGGCCGCACCCTCGAAACCCTGGTGCTCAACGTGGAGCCCGCCCAGTGGGAGGGGGTGTTTCAGCTCCAAAACCTGGAGGTCAATGGCCAGCCCGCGCAGAGTGCTTGGGCTGGCACGCGTTGGGAAATCGCGTTGCCCCAGCCCCTGCAGCCCGAGCAAACGCTCACTCTGACGGTGCGCTATCGTTTGAAACTCCCTTACAAAACTGCCAGCCGAATCTTCGGCGCCAGCGCCCGCCAAATCAACCTGGTGGATTGGTACCCGTTTGTGGTGCCCTACGACCCTGCCGAGGGCTGGCTTTGGCACAAACCCTGGCCGTTTGGCGACCATTTGGCTTACCCCGCGGCAGATTTTGACGTCACCCTGCAGGTGAAAGACGCACCGCCAGAAACAAAAATCGCGGCCAGCGCGTGGCCTGCAGACGACGGACACTACCGCCTGCAAGCAGCCCGCACCTTTGCCTTTTCCATTAGCCCCGAATTTCGCACGGCCCAAACCACGAGCCAGGGCATTACGATTACCAGCTACTACTTCCCCGAACTGGCCGCCGGCGGCAAGGCCCTCCCGGCTTACGCCCGAAAGGCGGTGGCCACGTTTTCAAAATACTACGGCCCCCTGCCTCGGCAACATTTGGCCATTGTGGCCACCGACGCAGCCGACGGGATGGAATACAGCGGCTTGGTCTTCCTGAGTACCAATTTCTACCGCCAGTATGATGGCACCATTCTCAACAACTTGGTCTCGCTGGGGATGCACGAACTCTCCCATCAATGGTGGTACGACCAAGTGGGCAACGACCAGGCCATGCACCCCTGGTTGGATGAAGCCCTGGCCACATATAGCGAACGCCTCTTTTACCAAGACAACTACCCCAAAGACGCACACCTGTGGTGGAATTTTCGGGTCTATTGGTTTCACCCTGAAGGTTATATCAACCGCAGCATTTACGATTACGCCACGTTCCGCCCTTATGTCAACGCAACCTACCTGCGGGGGGCTGAATTTATGGAAGACCTGCGGCAAAAAATTGGCGACGCGGCCTTTTTTGCCTTTTTGCAAGATTACCAAAACCAGATGCGGGGCAAAATAGCCACCCCCGAAGATTTCTTCCGCATTCTTCAAGCCCATACCCACGCGCAGCGCAGCGACTTGCAAAAGGGCTATTTCACACCCACCCCCTGAGCGCAGCCGAGAGGGCTTCCCTCTCAGGAAGGAAGCCGCCCGGCGCGGCGCGCCTCCTGGCGCGGTGGACGCTGGTGCCATGCCCACCGGCCGGGTCCTCGTCATGTTGGGGCTTCGGGCCACCCTTCGGTGCCGATGAGGGGCACGAAGGCCACGGGCTCCAAAATCTTACGCACGAAAGTGCCGTCGTCGCGCCTTTCCCAGACTTCCAGATACTGGGCGCCTCTGCTGCCCACCGGCACGACCAAGCGCCCGCCTGGCGCCAGTTGTTCCAACAGAGCAGCGGGCACCTTGGGCGCGGCCGCGGTGACCACAATGCCGTCATAGGGGGCGTGCTCGGGAAGGCCGCGGCTGCCGTCGCCTTGGTGTACTTGGATATTGTCGTAGCCCAGGGCTCTCAGGCGCTGCCGCGCGGCCTCGGCCAATTCGGGAAGCCGTTCGATGGTGTGAACCTCGCGCGCCAGATGGGCCAACACCGCGGCTTGATAACCCGAGCCGGTGCCGATTTCCAACACTTTGGCCTCAGGGGGAAGCGCAAGCCGTTCGGTCATGTAGGCCACGATGAAAGGCTGTGAAATGGTTTGCCCGTAGCCAATGGGCAGAGGGTAGTCGTCGTAGGCTTGGGCGCGGTAACGTTCAGGCACGAAGAGGTGCCTGGGTACGCGTTGCATGGCTGCCAAGACGCGCGGGTCGCGCACGCCGCGGGCTTTGATTTGCTCTTCGACCATGCGTTGTGCTTGCTCTTGCCATGTTTCCATAGGCTACTCCTGAGCGTCTGCCCATTGCAACCAAGCCAGCGGTTCGTCGTCGGGGGGAAAGGTGTGGTGTTTTTGAATCAGCGCAACCACGCGAGGCGAGGCCCCGGCTTGGGCGGCCAAATCACCGCCCCAGGCGGGATGCTGGCGCGCGAGCACAAAGGGCCGTCGCCAGCCGCGCGGGGGCGCCTCCCCCCAGGCCCAGGCCCGCCGCGGGCAACACCGTTGCGCAATCACCACGGCGACGCGTTCCCACAAGCGAGGGTGTTGGAGCGCTTTGCCTACATCGTGGAGTAGCGCCGCGGTCAAGACCTCGGGGTCGTGGCAGCCGCGCGCTTTCAACCGCCGAAAGACCCGCAGGGCATGGGCCTGCTCGGAAAGAGGCATTTGTTGAAACAGGCGCCAGAGCCCTGGCGAGAGCAGCGTTTGGGCTTCGGCCAGGGCCTGAGGGTCAAGGCGCGGCCTGAGCGCTTCCCAAAATTGCCGCATCCGATAGGTCAGCCTAAGAGCAGGTTGCCGAGCCATGTCGTGGGCGTGAGAATTAGCCAGGTGAGCAGGTCAATGTGAAAATAGGGGAGCACAAAAAAGAGCAATAAGAAAATCAAGAGGGCGTAGTTTTGCAGGGGAGCCAGATACGTGGCCCAAAAGCGTGGGAACAAGCCGGCCACGACTTTGTCGCCATCCAGCGGCGGGATGGGTAGCAGGTTGAAAAAGAAGAGCAGCAGGTCAAAAAAGACCACCGCGGCGAGGAAGTGAAGCCCAAAGCGTCCGATGCTGGTGGTGACGAGGAAGGGCTGGGCCAAACGGTAGAGGAGGGCTGCCCCTGCGGCCAAGAGCAAATTGCTCAGCGGGCCTGCAAAGGCCACCCAAAAGTAAGCGCGGCGGGTGCGGAGAGCATACGGCGAGATGGGCACTGGCTTGGCCCACCCAAAGCCCGTCAAAAGGAAGAGCAGCGTTCCCCACAAATCCAGATGGGCCAAAGGGTTGAGGGTGAGCCGCCCGGCACGCTTGGGGGTGCTGTCGCCAAATTGCGTGGCAGTCCACGCGTGGGCAAATTCGTGGATGGGGAAGGCCACCATCAGGATGGCCAGCCGAAAGAGGGTGTCTAAAAAATCGGGGAGGACCAACATCAGAGATATGCTCGCAGAAAGGCCACGGTTGGTTTTGGGGATACCTTGGGGCATTATAACATGGCGGGCAGTTCGGCGCGTTTCGGAAGCGCCGAGCAGGCGCCCGCGAAAGCCCGCCCTGGGTTCGCGGCAGCGGCTGATGCGCGACCAAAAGCGGTGCAAAGCGTTTTGGAATAGGAAGGCCTCTCGCCCACGTTCTGCGTAGGCGTGTCGCAGGGTTGTTGGGTGTTCACAGTGCGCACAAACACCAACGGCCGGTGGTATAATCCATCAATCCTCAAATCCCCCTTGGGTTGTTGATGACCATGTCGTGGTTCAATCTTTCGGTGCGTTTAGCAACGCTTCTCATCATGCTGGTTGGCTTGGTGGGGTTGGTGATTCCAATCTTTCCGGGCATCATCGTCATCTGGCTGGCGGCTTTGGGCTATGGGCTGGTGGTCGGCTTTGGCGGCAGCGGGGGATGGGTCTTTGCCGTGCTGACCGTGCTGATGTTGATTGGCGCGTTTGCCGACAACGTCCTGACGGCCAAGGGCGCCCATCAAGGCGGGGCTGCGTGGTATAGCATCGTGGTGGCCATCGTGGCCGGCTTGGCCGGCACGTATTGGGCGCCGCCCGTTGGCGGGCTGATAGCCGCTCCGCTCGCGTTGCTGGGCGTGGAATATTGGCGGAAGCGCAACTTGCAAGAGGCCTGGCAAGCCGCGCGCGGTTATCTGTGGGGCTGCGGATGGGCGTTTGTGCTCCGTTTTAGCCTGGGCGTGGTGATGATTTTGCTGTGGGCCTTTTTCTGGGCGTGGTAGCAAGCCGCACAGAGGCTTTTGTTGATGGATCATGTAAGGTTGCAAGGAGGAAAAAACCAATGGCTAAAGTAACGCTCAACTTATATGGCAAGCTTCGCAAGGTGCATAAACCCCAAAAGGTGATTGGCACCAAAGGCATCTTGGAAGTGGAAATTGAAGAAGGGCAAACCTTGGAAAGCGTGTTGGAAAAAGTTGGCATCGGCATTGATGAACTCTATACGATTTTCCTCAACGGCCAACTTCTGACCACCCACAACAAGATGGCCGAACACTTGGGTTACCAGCAATATTGCGAAGAGTGTCATAACTGGAACCTGTGTGTCAAACTCAAAGACGGCGATCAAGTCGCCTTGTTTGGCTTGGATATGGCCACCCTGGTCATTTGACGGACATCGCGTTGAGCGTGCCGAGGAGCGTGCCATCGGCTTTTTGGGGTTTGGGAGGTTTTTGTGCTCATTGCTGTAGTGTTGTTGGGATTGGGGTACGGGTTTCTCAACGGATTTCACGATAGCGCCAACATTGCCGCACCTTTGATTTCGACCCGGGCGTTGCGGCCTCGCACCGCGTTGCTTTGGGTGGCTTTAGGGGAATTTTTAGGCCCGCTGATTTTTGGCTCGGCCGTTGCCAAAACCATTGGGGCGGATTTGCTGCAGAGCAGCGCGATTACGCCTACCATCCTCGCGGCGGCTTTGATTGGTGCCATCGTGTGGGATTTGATTACATGGTGGTTTGGCATCCCTTCGTCCTCTTCCCACGCGCTGGTCGGAGGGCTGCTGGGCTCGGCCATCGTCGCGCGGGGCGTGGGGGTGGTGAAGTTCGGCGGGTTAGAAAACGTGTTGCTGGCGTTGTTCATTTCGCCTTTTTTGGGCTTTGCCGCGGGTTATTTGATTACCAAGTTCAACTTTGTGGTTTTCCACGACGCACCGCCGCGCATTCAGGAAGTCTTCCGGCGTGGGCAATTGTTCACGGCGTTGGGGCTGGCCATGAGCCACGGCGCGAACGATTCTCAAAAGACCATGGGCGTCTTGACGCTGGCGTTGCTGGTGAGCGGCCATTTGCACACCTTTGAAGTGCCTTTTTGGGTGGTGGTGCTTTCAGGTGGGGCATTGGCCCTGGGCTCGGGCGTGGGCGGCTGGCGTCTGATTGTGACGCTGGGCGCGCGTGTGTTCCGCATCCGGCCGGTGCATGGCTTCAGCTCTCAGGTGGGGAGCGCCCTGGTCATCGGCGGCGCTTCGCTTTTGGGCGGCCCGGTGAGCACCACCCACGTCATGACTTCCTCGCTCATGGGCTCGGGGGCCGCTGAACGCATCAACAAAGTGCGCTGGCAGATTGCCGGTGACATGCTTTATGCGTGGGTGCTGACGATTCCTATCAGCGGCATGGTGGCAGCCGGCTTTTACCTCTTGTTGCGCGCTTTGGGATTGGGTAGTTGAGATGCCGACCTATCTCCTTCATTACAGCAGCGAAATTGGCCTCAAAGGCCACAATCGGCGGGATTTTATCAATCAACTTCGGCGTAACATCCGCCGCCAACATCCGGCGGTGACCCAGGTAACCCATCTGATGGGGCGCCTGGTGGCCGAGAGCCCCCAGGAAGAGGCTTTTGACGACGTCTTTGGGGTGGCTTGGTGGGCTGAGGCACAGGCGCTTCCGGCCGAAATGGATGCCATTCGCGCGGCCGCGGTGGCTCTCGGCCAGGCGCAAGCCGGGCCCGGAAAGACGTTTGCCATTCGCGCGCGCCGCGCAGACAAGCGTTTCCCCTTCAATTCCCAAGAGATTGGCCGCGACATCGGGGCTGCCGTGGTCGAGGCCACGGGCATGGGGGTGGATCTCACCGCGCCCGATGTGGAAATTTTCGTCGAAATTGCCCCTGGCACGGCTTTTGTGTTTTCCGAGCGTCACCCTGGCCCGCAGGGCTTCCCGGTGGGCGTGGCCGGAAAACTCTTCGGCCTCTACTCAGGGGGCATTGATTCGGTTTTGGCCACGTATCTCATGGCCCGACGCGGGGCGCGCATCACTCTGGTGCATTTTCACGTCTTCCCGGCCGCAGAAGAAGCCCATCGTCAAAAAGTGGGGCAGTTGGCTGCCAAATTGGGCCGTTACATCCCGGGGCTCAAAGTGCATTATCTGCCCTATCGCCCTTATCATGCTCGGGCGAGCGGCTTGCCACGCAAATTCCAACCCTACCGCGTGGTCACTTTCCGCCGTTTCATGGCGCGCACGGCAGCCACCCTGGCCCAGCAGGAAGGCGGCCAGGCCATTTTCACGGGTGATAGCCTGGGGCAGGTAGCTTCCCAAACCTTGGAAAATATGTTGGCGGTCAATGAGGCTTTGGCTGGCTTCCCCATCTTTCGCCCCCTCTTGGCGTGGGATAAGCAGGAAATCATCACCTGGGGAGAACGGCTGGGCTTCTACGATTTGGCCAAACAACCCTATCGGGATGGCTGCGCACTGCTGGCCAAGAAGCCTGCCACGCGCGCCCATCTGGACCGAGTGCGGGAGATGGAAGCCCGCCTCGACATCCCCTCACTTCTGGAAGAGACTTTGGCTCAGGATGAAATCATCACCTACGGCGTTTGAACGCCCTTCGGCCGCAGCAAACCCACAGCCCCCGCGGGGGCTGTGTTGGTTTAAGTTTGAGAGCGAAAAAACCAAACGGCGAAACCACAAGGTTTCGCCGTTTAAGCCTGCGAGCGGAGAATTTGCCGCACGCGGTGGATGCGCGCCTCTCCCAGCGCGATGCCCAACGCGTCCAGCACTTCGTCGGGGCGGCCGGTGGCGCCTTCGCGGGCCGAAAGACGCATCCGCAAGCGGCTGTGCCCTTCCTCATCGGGCGGGAGGATTTCCAGCGCTTCGATGAGCGGCCGGAGGTCGTAGGGTTTGCCGCGGCGTTCCCGCGGCAGGTGCGGCGCGGCCAGCAGGCGGGCGACGCGGGCTTCCAGGTCGGGGATGGGTTCCAGCAAGGTGACTACGAATTCGCTGGCCACAACTTGGTTGGGCAGCGCAGGCTCGTGGGGTGGCACGGCTTCGACTTGAAGCACCCGAATGCCAGGCGGGGCTGCTTGACGAAGGGCTTGGGTGACCTCATCCAAGGGGAGGGGCTCGGTGAGCCAAAAGTCGGCCAGCTCGTGTTCGCCGGTGCAGCCCAGGGGGAGGGCTGAGGCCAAGTGCATTTTAGGGCGGGGGTGATAGCCTTGGCTATGCCACAAAGGCAAACCCGCCCGCCGAAACATGCGCTCCAGCGTGCGTTGCACGTCCAGATGGCCAGTGTAACGCATGGCTTCGGTTTTGGCGTAGGTGAGGCGCACGCGGAACGCCTGGTTGCGGGAGGTAGGTTTGGCTTGGGAAGACATCACACGACCCCAAAGGTTGGAATGCACCGGCCAGGGCGCGGCATGCACGGCCGGAAGAGCGCAGCAATCCTAACATGATTGCGCGCTTCTGTAAACCTGCCCCGTAGGGGGCATTGCGGCTGCTGCCGCGCTGGGGTGGAGAGGGGCAAAGCCACAGCGCAGCCCGTCGGCTTCCATCGCGTGCAAGCGCAGACTTTTCTTGACAATTTGGGCTTTTGCGACTACACTTAGGGCCATGAAACACTGCTACGCGATGATGGGCATGATGATGGCCTTCCCGAAGCCCAAGGCGGCTCTCGGGCCATCGTCGCGTGGGTAGCCCACTTCCCCCTCAGCCCCCGACACCCTCGGCCAGAGCCGCCGAGGGTGTTTTTGTTTCCTTGCAGGAGGTAGCCATGTTTGAGGTCAAAACCCACCCCGCGTTGCTCACTGCCCCTTCGCAGGCCGACCGTGGCCCTTCCACCCTGGCCGTGCATGGCGGCCGCCGCGCCAACCCGTATGGCGCGGTGACCGAGCCCATTGTGACTTCGGCCCCCACTGTCTTCCCCTCAACCGCGGCCTTGCGAGCCTTTGTGGAAGCCCGCCAGTGGGGCGCGACCGAGCAGGTGGAATATGGGCGTTATGGCAACCCCACGGTGCGCGAAGCCGAGCGCCGTTTGGCCGCGCTGGAAGGCGCCGATGATGCTGTGGTGTTGGCTTCGGGAATGGCCGCTATTACGACCACTTTGCTGGCGCTGCTTCCTGCAGGAAGCCACGTCGTGTTGACCGAAGGGGTCTATCGCCGCACCCGTCAGTTTGTGACCGATTTCCTGCCCCGTTGGCACATTGCCGCCACCGTGGTGGATTGGAAAGACCCCCAAGGCCTGACCCGCGCTTTGCGCCCTGAAACCGCGCTGATTTTCGCAGAGACGCCGACCAACCCCTATTTGCGCATCCTCGACCTGGAACGCCTCGCTCAGATAGCCCGCAGCCGCAACATTACCACCGTGGTGGATGCGACCTTTGCCACCCCGCTCAATCTGCGCCCTTTGCGCTATGGCATTGATTTGGTCGTGCATTCGGCCACCAAATATTTGGGCGGACACCATGATTTGCTGGCCGGCGTGGTGGCTGGCAAGGCAGATGTTGTGCAGCAAGTGCGCGAAGCAATAGGCGTGTTTGGTGGTGTGTGCGCCCCGCAGACGGCCGCGGCCCTGACCCGAGGCCTCCGCACCCTGGGCCTGCGGGTCGCCCAACACAACCGCAACGGCCAGGCTGTGGCCGAGTTTCTGGAAGCGCATCCGCGGGTGGAACGGGTCTGGTACCCTGGTTTGCCTTCCCACCCCGACCACGCCTTGGCGCAACGGCAGATGAAGGGCTTTGGCGGCGTGGTCTCGTTTACCGTGCGCGGTGGGTTCGAGGAAACCGCCCGCTTTGTGGACGCCTTGCAAATTCCGCTTTTGGCGGCTTCCCTGGGCGGTGTGGAATCTTTGGTGACGCTGCCTGCTTTGGCTTCCTATTACAACCTGACGCCCGAAGAGCGCTTGGCGTTGGGAATCCCAGACAACTTGGTGCGTCTCTCCTTGGGGGTCGAAGACACCGCCGACCTGCTGGCTGATTTGGCGCAGGCGCTGGACCGCATCTAAACGGGCCGGCAGGGCAGCGACCTCACACGACGGAAAGGCGGGCGGCGTTCCCGCCTTTGCCTTCTTTGTGGTTTGCAAAAACGCCCCAGGCGTGATACACTTTTCAGCAGAGAACAAGGTGGCGCTCTCTGGCGAGGGCGTCTTTTTCATGCTCAATTCCCTATGTGACGAGGAAGTCATGCGTACTGTTGAATGGTCTTCTGAAAAACAAGCCTTACAACTCATTGACCAGCGGCTGTTGCCCAGTGAGTTTCGCTTGGCCTATTGCCACACCTACCAGGAAACAGCCGACGCCATCCGAACGATGGTGGTTCGAGGCGCGCCAGCCATCGGGGCTGCTGCGGCTTTTGGCATGGCTTTGGCCGCGCGTCAGATTGCGACCAACGACCGGCAGACCTTGCTTGACTTTTTGGAAAACGAAGCCGCACCAGCGCTCAAGGCCGCTCGCCCCACCGCGGTCAACTTGGCTTGGGCGGTGGACCGCGTGTTGGCCGCGGCTCGGAAGACCCAGGGCAGCGCCGACGATGTGCGCCAAGCGGTTTTGGAAGAGGCCCAGCGCATTGCCGACGAAGACGTCGCCATCAACAAGCGGATGGCCGAATATGGCGCAACGCTCATTGAAGATGGTGATACGGTCATCCACCATTGCAACACCGGCGCGTTGGCCACCGTGGATTGGGGCACCGCGTTGGGCGTCATCCGCATGGCCCACGAGCAAGGCAAGCGCATCCACGTCTTGGTGGACGAAACCCGCCCGCGGCTGCAGGGCGCGCGCCTCACCGCGTGGGAGCTTTCCCAATACGGCATCCCCTACGACATCATCAGCGACAACGCAGCAGGCTACTTCCTGCGCACGGGGCAAGCCCAAAAGGTCTTTGTCGGGGCAGACCGGGTGGCCCGCAATGGCGACGTAGCCAACAAAATCGGCACCTACATGCTGGCCTTGGCCGCTTACGACAACGGCGTGCCTTTTTACCCCGTGGTGCCCACCTCTACCATTGATTTGAGCCTCGCCCACGGCTCGCAGATTCCCATCGAAGAGCGTGACCCTGAAGAGGTGTTGGCCATTCAATTGCGCGGGCGGCCGGTGGTGCCGGCTGATGCCACCGCCCGCAACCCAGCCTTTGACGTCACGCCCGCGCGTTTGGTCACCGCCATTGTCACCGAAGAAGGCATCGTGCGCCCGCCGTTTGAGGTGCATCTCGCGGATGTGGTCCGCCGTGCCCAGCAAGGGGAGTGATCCATGAAAGTTGTGATTACAGGCTCGGTTGCTTATGACTATTTGATGACCTTCCCGGGTAAATTCAAAGATGCCATCCTCGCAGACCAGTTAGATTCGCTCAGCCTTTCCTTTTTGGTGACGTCGCTCATCAAACGCCGCGGCGGCATTGCCCCCAACATCGCCTACAGTTTGGCCTTGTTGGGCGAGCACCCCACCATTATGGCCACGGTAGGCGAAGACTTTGCCGAATATCGCCGAGCCTTAGAAGCCGTGGGCGTGGATACGTCGGCCGTCAAAGTTGTGCCCAACGAATCCACGGCTTCGTTCTTCGTCACGACCGACCAGACCCTCTCGCAAATTGCCAGTTTCTACCCCGGCGCGATGGCCCACGCGGCCGAACTTTCCATTGCCGACTTGTCGCCCCGGCCCGATTTGGTGTTCATCTCGCCCAATGACCCGGCTGCGATGGAAAAATACGTCCGAGAATGTCGGGCTTTGGGCGTGCCTTACTGGTACGACCCCAGCCAGCAAATTGCCCGCGTGGGCGGCGAAACCCTGCGCGAAGGCGTTGATGGCGCGGCCGCGCTCTTGGTCAACGAGTATGAATTTGCCCTTTTGCAGGAAAAAACAGGCTACAGCGCTGCCGACTTGCTGGCGAAAATCCCCTTGGTGGTGGTGACCCGCGGCGCCAAAGGCGCGAGCATTTATGCCGAGGGGCAGGAATACAGCATTCCAGTGGCGCCGCCGACCCACGTCGAAGACCCCACCGGCGCGGGCGACGCCTTTCGGGGTGGCCTGCTCAAAGGCTACCTACACCACCTGCCGTGGGAGATTAGCGGCCGTTTGGGCGCCCTTTCGGCAACCTATTGCCTGGAAGCCTCGGGCACCCAGGGCCAGCGCTATACCCCAGACGCTTTCCTGAAACGCTTTTGCGAAATCTTCGGGCACGACGTGCCCTGCGAAACAGTCCAGGCCGCGTTTGCCTAAGGGCAAACCGCCATTCGCAACTCGCAATTCCTAATTCCCTTACCCCCTACCCCCGAAACACGGAGATTGTCATGAGTGAATACGACGTCAAAGACCTCGCCCTGGCCGAAGGCGGCCGCCTGCGCATCGAATGGGCTGACCGTGATATGCCCGTTTTGCGCAAAATTCGTGAGCGCTTTGAGCGCGAAAAGCCGCTCCAGGGCGTGCGGATTTCGGCTTGCTTACACGTCACCACCGAGACCGCCAACCTGATGCGCACGCTCCAGGCCGGTGGCGCGGATGTGGTGCTGACCGCTTCCAACCCGCTTTCTACGCAAGACGATGTCGCCGCGGCGTTGGTTTCCTTCTTCGAAATTCCGGTCTTTGCCATCAAAGGCGAAGACAACGCCACCTATTACAAGCACATCCACGCCGCGCTCGACCACGCGCCCCACATCACGATGGACGACGGCGCCGACCTGGTGAGCACCCTGCACAAAGACCGCCGCGACCTGCTGGAAAACGTCATCGGCGGCACCGAGGAAACCACCACCGGCGTGATTCGCCTGCGCGCGATGGCAGCCGATGGTGCGCTGGCCTACCCGGTTATTGCAGTCAACGACGCAATGACCAAACACTTCTTCGACAACCGCTACGGCACCGGCCAAAGCACCTGGGATGGCATCATCCGCGCCACCAACATCCTGCTGGCCGGCCGCACCGTGGTGGTTGCGGGCTACGGCTGGTGCGGCCGCGGGGTGGCCATGCGCGCCAAGGGCTTGGGCGCCAACGTCATCGTCACTGAAGTGGACCCGCTCAAGGCGCTGGAAGCCGCGATGGACGGCTTCCGGGTGATGCCTATGAGCGAAGCCGCGCCCATCGGCGATGTTTTCGTGACCCTCACCGGCGATTTGCACGTCATTGACAAACACCACTTCGAAGCCATGAAAGACGGCGCCATCGTGGCCAACGCCGGGCACTTCAATGTGGAAATCAACATCCCCGCGCTGGAAGAAATGGCCGTGGAAAAGCGCCGCGTGCGCCCCTTCGTGGATGCCTACCACCTGCCCGATGGCCGGGTGATTCACCTGCTGGCCGAAGGGCGGCTGGTCAACCTCTCGGCGGCCGAAGGCCACCCTGCCAGCGTGATGGATATGTCCTTCGCCAACCAGGCGCTGAGCGCGGAGTATCTCGTGCAACACGCCCAATCGTTGGAACGCAAGGTTTACACCGTGCCCGAAGATATTGACCGCAACATCGCCAAACTGAAACTGGAGGCGATGGGCATCACCATTGATACCCTCACCCCCGAACAAGAAGCCTATCTCCATTCGTGGGAACACGGCACCTAACCCCAAAACCGCCCCCGCCCTCGGGCGGGGGTTTTGCCTTAGCCCCCTGGGTGGGGTGAGCGTTTAGAGGGCTGAGCAAGAGCGCCTGCAACGGGCTTCGCCCCACGCTGATGCTTGCCCGACCCTCGGTTCCCACCGTTTTAGCAGTATAATAACCCCAATCACGATCGGATTCCCTAAAACGAGGTGCAACATGGATACGACGATTACCATGATTCACGGCCGTGAGATTTTGGATTCCCGCGGCAACCCCACCGTTGAAGTTGAGGTGGTGCTGGCCGATGGCAGTTGGGGGCGAGCAGCAGTGCCTTCGGGCGCTTCTACCGGTGTGCATGAAGCCTTGGAACTGCGCGACGGCGACAAGAGCCGCTACAATGGCAAAGGCGTGCTCAAAGCCGTGGAAAATGTCAACACCGTCTTAGCCGAGGAACTCATCGGCTGGGATGCCACTGAGCAAATGGCCATTGACCAGCGCATGCTGGAACTGGACGGCACGCCCAACAAATCCAAACTGGGCGCCAATGCCATCTTGGGGGTCAGCCTGGCGGTGGCCAAAGCCGCGGCCGCGGCCTTGCGTTTGCCGCTGTATCGCTATTTGGGCGGCGTGTACGCCCATGTGTTGCCCACGCCGATGATGAACATCCTCAACGGCGGCGCGCACACCGGCTGGCAGTCGGTTGATATGCAAGAGTTCCTGGTGATGCCTTTGGGCGCGCCTTCCTTTGCTGAAGGGCTGCGTTGGGGCAGCGAGATTTACCACGCCCTGAAGGCAGTGCTCAAGGCCAAGGGCTATACCACCTTGGTGGGTGACGAAGGCGGCTTCGCTCCCCATCTCAAGGCCAACGAAGAGGCCATTGAGGTGATTTTGGAAGCCATTCAAAAAGCAGGCTACAAAGTCGGTGAAGACGTGGCCCTGGCCTTGGACCCCGCGACGTCGGAACTGTACGAAGATGGCAAATACAACCTGCGTCGTGAGGGCAAGGTGTTGACCAGCGAAGAGATGGTGAAATTCTGGGAAAAGTGGGTCACCCAATATCCCATCGTGTCGCTGGAAGACGGCCTGGCCGAAGACGATTGGGAAGGCTGGAAAATGCTCCAGGAGGCCTTGGGCGACAAAGTCCAACTGGTGGGCGACGATTTGCTGGTCACCAACCCCGAGCGCATCCGCCGCGGCATTCGCGAGAAGACCTGCAACGCCCTGCTGGTGAAGCTCAACCAAATCGGTTCGCTCACCGAAACGCTGGAAGCCGTGCAGCTGGTGCAACGCGCGGGTTGGAACGCGGTGGTTTCCCACCGTTCAGGCGAAACCGAAGACACCACCATTGCCGACCTGGTGGTGGCCTTCAACATCGGTCAAATCAAAACCGGCGCGCCGGCGCGTTCCGACCGGGTGGCGAAATACAACCGGTTGCTGCGCATCGAAGAAGAGCTCGGCGAAACCGCCCGCTACGCGGGTTGGAGCGTCTTCCGCAAGCCGTAATCCCCCCGCGCCCGCCTGAGCAAGCGCTTTAACTGCCCACCCCCGAGGGATGTCACCTCGGGGGTGTTGTGTTGCTTGGCGTTGGGCTCAGCGAGGTGGCCAAGCCGAGGGTTGCCTTTTTCCTGGTTTGCTTGAATTACCCTGCCAGCCTGGCCAGCCATTGCAGGCCGGCATAAGCGCCGCCCATCAGCGCGCCTCCGCCCAGGATGCCCAAGAGCACGGTCACCCCGCGGGGGGTGGCGGCGTTGGGGGTAGGTGAAGGGGTGGGGCTGGGTTTTAGGGTGGGCTGGGTTGGAGGGGCGGCCGCGAGGGCTTGGGTGGCCGAAGGGGTGGGGGTTGCCTGAGCCGTGGCCGTGGGCGTTGTGGTGGGCGTGGCAGAGGCTGTGGGGGTGGCGGTGGTTTGGGGCGGCCGCACAATGATTTTTTGCCCTGGGTATAAAGTGCTTTCAAGGGTGAGATGATTGTAGCGTAAGAGGTCTTCCAGGGGCACCTCGTACACATAGGCAATGCCTGAGAGGGTTTGGCCATACCGCACAATGTGGATGATTGCGCCATCGGGGCGGGGTGTGGCCCGCACGATGGGCACGACCGGGATTGCCACGGTGGGCGTAGGGGCAGGGGTGCCGTTGGTTTGTGTGGGGGGCGGAGGGGCTTCGCCGATGTAATAGGCGGCGTCTAAGGTGTAGTATGTCGCACCTCGCCCGTCGGTGGCACACCCCGCGCCCACATCTTTGTAATATTCACCCATCATGGTGTTCCAGTGCGGTTGGTCGCCGGTCCACATTTGGACCACCGAGGCCGGGCTGAGGTTGTAGCCCCAGGCGATGTTTTCGGAAACGAACACCGTGTGGCCAGCGCCGTACCCCGCGGCGATGACGCGGTCGCGAGGATGGGTGCCGCCCGGGCCGATATGGGTCATGGTTTGGATTGAGGCTTGATAATCGCTGTGGGCTTGGGCCACCGCCATGAGGATGCTGTTGACGCGGTAAGGAGGTAGGCCGTGGGACGTGCGCAGCGCGTTGACTTGGGCAATCAAAGCCGAGGGGCAATCGTCGGCCTTGGCGACGTGTTGCTGCCACGCTGCCGCACTGATGAAAAGCACCAACAAAAAAGCGGCCAAAAACCGGTGCCAAAAAGGCTGAGGATGTTTGCGCCACATGATTTGCCTCCCTATGCGCGCAGCGGAAGGGTGTAGCCGCCATCCACCAGGATGACTTGCCCCCGAATCATGCTGGCTTGGGGTGTGCAGAGGAAACCCACCACCTGGGCGACGTCTTCTGGGGTGACCAGGCGCCCGGCTGGCGTGGCTTGAGCAACGCGCTCGAGGAGGTCGGGGTCTTGGATGGTGGAAAAGTGGCGCAGGGCATCGGTGAGCACCACGCCGGGCGAGACCGCGTTGACCACGATGTTTTGGGGCGCTAACTCGACGGCCAAATAGCGGGTGACCGCTTCCAGGGCGGCTTTGCTGGCTCCTACCACCACATATTCGGGCAGCACCCGAAAAGAGCCCGGGCTGGAGATGGCGACCATGTAGCCGCCCCCGCGCGGGGCCATCAGGCGCGCGGCGCGTTGCGCGCCGAAGAGAAAGGCTTTGGCGTTGATGTTGAGGGTCCAATCCCACCCTTTGGGGCGTTGGGCCAGGGCGGGCTTGTTATAACCGGAAGCCGCGTTGTGGATGAAGATGTCTAAACCGCCAAAAGTGGCTTCGGTCGCGGCAAAGAGGGCTTCCAGGCCTTGCTCTTCGCCGACGTTGGCCTTGACCACCTCGGCGCGACGCCCCAGCGCGCGAATTTGAGCGGCGGTTTCCTCGGCTGGGTTGCGGTTGCGGAAGAAGTTGACCACCACATCGGCGCCGTGACGCGCAAAATAGAGCGCAATGGCTTTGCCAATGCCTCGTCCAGAACCGGTGACCAAAGCCACTTTGCCCGCGAAGGGCTGCGTTTGTGTCACGGTTGGGCTCCTTGGTCAGACGCAGGCGCGCGCAGAGGAAGCGGGCTGACCTCGGCCCCGGTGGCGCGTTCGTGGGGGCCTTCGCTGTAATGGACACGGACTTGCGTGCCCGGACGATGATAGGGGCGGCGGATGACCGCTAACGCCAAGGGGCCTTCGGGCGCGAGAACCGCAGATGTCACAGGGCCAATTTGCATCTCACCCGCCCGCACAAAAGCCGGAAGGCTAATGGGGTTTTGTAAGCGTAACCCAACCAACGTGCGCCCCCGCTGGGGGTGGCGGGCTTCGGTGGCCAATACGGCCCGCCCGGGGAAAATGGCGTCTTTTTGTAATGAGACAAAGTCGCCCAGGCCCAGTTCCAAAGGTGAAAATTCGGCTGTCAATTCGGTCTCGGCGCCCAAAATGCCACGGCGGACGCGTTCCACATTGAAGGTTTGGGTATCTAACAGGTCGGCTTGAGCCATCATCATCACCGTGACCCCGCGCGGGGTGAGCACCAACAGGCCGCCCCCCAAGGCTTGGGGCAAGGAGACCGCGGCAGAGCCATTGGCAAAACGTTGAACATGCCCGACATCTTGGGGCGCTTCCAGGCCGCCGGGCGGCGCGCCCTGGCCTGGAAGAAGCACGGCTTGGTCCCAGAGGCGCGACTCGTCTCGGATTTCAACCTGAAAGCGCGGTGTGACCCGCCGCAGAGAGGCCAATGGCACGGTGCCGAGGGGCATTTCTTCCCGTTGGTTTTTCAGATAGGCCAGGGTGGTTTCGCCGCGCCCCGGCAGGGTGAGCACCAAGAGGTAGTCGCCTTCTTCTAAAACCAGAAGCCAATCCAACACACGGCCGGCCGCATTGGTGAGCACGGTAAACACGGCCCGTTCGGGTGTGAGGGCTGTCATGTCGTTGGTGGTGAGTTGTTGCAGGAAGCGCTTGCGGTCTGCGCCGCCCAAGCGCAGGGTGCCAGCGTGGGGGTAGCGGTAATACATCCATTCCATCGTGGGCTTGACCTCCAGGCCCCAGCGAAAGCGTCCAGGGCGATGATGTGTGCTCTGATTCCAGACTTGCTTCAGGGCCCGAGGGGGCCTCTTGGCGCGGTCATTATAACATCAGGCGCCTCAAGGCGCCGTGGGGTCCTCTTCCAAAGAGGCAAGGAAGCGTTCCAGGGCTTCTTGGGCCCGCTGTGCGTAAGCGGCGTAGCGTTCGCGTTTGTTGCGGATGCGCCGCGGCAGCGGCGGTAGGATGCCGTAGTTGGCCTTCATGGGCTGGAAGTCGGCTTCCGAGGCGTGGGTAATGTAATGACAGAGCGCGCCTAACATGGTTTCGCGCGGCAGGGTGAGGAGCGGCTGCCCGTGGAGCCAACGGGCTGCGTTCCAGCCGGCCAAAAGTCCGGTGGCGATGTTGCCCACGTAGCCCTCGACGCCGGTGATTTGCCCAGCCAGGAAGAGGTTTGCTTGGCGCCGAAATTGCAACGTGGGGTGCAGGAGCGCGGGCGAGAAGAGGAACGTGTTGCGGTGCATTTGGCCGTAGCGGGCAAATTCGGCTTGCTCTAAGCCGGGAATCATGCGAAACACCCGCCGTTGCTCGCCAAATTTGAGGTTGGTTTGGAAGCCGACCATGTTGTAAAGGGTGCCGGCCAGGTTGTCTTGTCGTAGTTGGACCACTGCGTAAGGGCGCTTGCCAGTGCGCGGGTCGGTGAGGCCGACGGGGCGCAGAGGGCCAAAGGCCAGCGCGTCGTGTCCGCGACGGGCCAAGACTTCGATGGGCAAACAGCCTTCGAAAAATTTGCCTTTGCCTGCCCGCACGCCAACCGCGCCTTCCAGCACCGGGCGTTCGAACTCGCGGAGGTCAATCCGCTCGGCGTGGATGAGGGCTTCGACGAAGGCGTCGTATTCGGCCTTGGTAAAGGGGCAGTTGATGTAATCGCCTTCGGCTTGCTCTCCGCGGCCGTAGCGTGAAGCCCGGAAGCAGATTTCCATGTTGATGGAATCGGCCACGACGATGGGCGCAATGGCGTCGTAAAAATAGAGATGCTCCTGGCCGGTCAATTGCGCCAGGGCTTGCGAAAGCTTCGGCGAGGTGAGCGGCCCCGAAGCCAAGATGGTGGGCGTCGAAGGGATTTCGGTGACCTCTTCCCGCACAATGCGGATGTTGGGGTGGGCTTCCAGGGCTTGGGTCACGCGTTGGGCAAACAAGTCGCGATCCACAGCCAGCGCGCCCCCCGCGGGCACCGCGCTTTCGTCGGCGATGCGCAGCAGCAACGAGCCCAGCCGACGCAGCTCGGCCTTGAGCACCCCGGCTGCCCGGTCGGGGAGGTTGGACCCCAAAGAGTTGGAACACACCAATTCGGCCAGGCGGTCTGTGGTGTGAGCGCCGGTCGTCACCTTGGGGCGCATTTCATACAAAGTGACCTGCACCCCGCGTTCGGCCGCCTGCCAAGCGGCTTCGCTGCCGGCCAGACCGCCGCCAATGACGATGAGTTCGGGTGATGGCATGGTGAAGTTTTCCCTCCGCGCAGGGATGTAAGGGTGGAACAGCAATTGTATCACGGGCGCTTGGCGTTTTTGGGGCCGAAACTGGCACAAAACTTGCAACTTTGGGCTATACTTAGCAATAAACGTGCCAAAAGTGGATGTTGAGATATGTCTATGCAGTATGTGCATCTTGGCCCTCGTCAGGAACACCGCCATCAACCCAATGCGGTTTTGGCGCAGACCATGCATTTACTGGTGCAGCCGTTGACGGCGCTTGCCGAAGAACTCCAGCGGGAGCTGAACACCAACCCGGCTTTGGAGTTGGTGGAGCCCGCGCGGGCGCGTTGCCCCCGTTGCGGCACGGCCTTGGTGGCTGAACAGTGCCCGAAATGCAGTCGCCCGGTAAGCGCAGACCCGACCGAGCCCATCGTTTTTGTCTCGCCCCGAGAAGACCACCTGACCCCCTTGCCCTGGCGTGGGGAAGACGCGCCAGAGCCGGAAGAAGTGGTCCTCGCGCAAACGGTAGATTTGCCCACCTATGTGGCTCGGCAAATTTCACCAGATTTGAACACCGCTCAAGAGCGCCGTGTGGCGGCTTTTGTTTTGAGCAATTTGGATGAGCGCGGTTTGCTCGGCATCGCGCCGGCTCAAATTGCTTTCAAACTGCGGGTGCCCTTGAGCCTGGTAAAAGATGTGCTCCAGCGCATCCAGCAGGCTGACCCCCTGGGCGTGGGCGCGCCCAGCCCGCGCGAAGCCCTTTTGGCCCAAGTGCGCCATTTGAGCGAAGAGTACGAGGTGCCGCCTGAGGTCTTTGCTTTGCTGGAAGCGGAAGACGGTCTGGCATTGCTGGCCGCGCGCGACTACAAAACGTTGGCACAACGGCTGCAAAGCACCCCCGAAGCCATCGCTGAAGCGCATCGCTTCATCGCGGAAAACCTCAACCCTTACCCAGCCCAAGCGGCCTGGGGGGAACAGCGGTTAGGCACACCCACCCCGACACCGGCTCCCCAGCCGCCTGACGTGATTATTTCTTTCCACAACAACGACCCCAATGGCCCTTTGGTGGTCGAGGTCATCACCCCATTGCGTGGGGTGTTGCGGGTCAACCCTCTTTTCCGGCAGGCCATCCATCACACGCCGGAAGAGGCGCGCGAAGCGCTGAAAAGCCACCTCAACCGTGCGGAACTGTTGGTCAAGAGCCTGCATCAACGGGAAAACACCATGTTGCGCCTGATGCGGGTGTTGGTCAAGGAACAGCGGGCGTTCATCTTGCAGGGCGATGAGCACCTCAAGCCAATGACCAGAGCAGAAATGGCCCAACGCCTGGGGGTGAGCGAATCAACCATGTCGCGAGCGGTGGCGGGCAAGTTGGTACAATTACCGCAAGGCAAGGTCATCCCCTTGGCGCGTTTCTTCGACACCAGCCTACCCGTGCGGGCGGTGTTGCGGCGGCTGGTGGCCAATGAGCGACGGCCCCAAAGCGACGCCGAACTCGCCCGTCGCCTGAAGGCTTTGGGCTTCCCGGTGGCCCGACGCACGGTGGCGAAATATCGGGCTATGGAACGCATCCCGCCGGCCCATCAACGCCGCCGAAACCGACAACAGGCTGCGCTCTCTTTGGTCAAAGGCTCATGAAGATCCTTTCTTGGTTGTCTTCCGATGATGATCCCGCGTTGCTGAACGGTATTTTGGATTTTATCGCCGTGCCCGTGTTGCTCGTGAGCGGGCGCACAGGGCGCGTTCGGGCGGCCAATTTAGAGGCTGCCCGCCAGGGGGGAATTTCTCGCCCAGCCCTTGTGGGCAAATCTTTGACCGACCTGTTCCCCGCGTTGGATTGGGAGCCCAGCCGTGCCTCGACCAACGATTTGCACACCCACGTCACCACGCTGCTGGAATCGGACGGCGCCAGCCGCCAGATTCTCTGGCAGGCCCGCGCATTGGATGAACAAGGTGAACACTGGTTGGTGATGTTTACCCCTTATCGCCCTGCTGAGCCCTCTTCTCACGTTCAGGAGCCGGACAAAACAGCCATGCACCCCAGCACCGTTGCCGGTCAGCGGCTCACCCAGGCTTTGGCAGCCAACGATCCCCTGTTGGCTTTGCAATATGCTTTGGATGGCAGCACCACCCTGATGGGCGCTGCGTGGGGGGCGCTTTACCTCAGCGAAGACCCCTCGTTTCAGCTCAAAGCCCAAGTGGGGGCTTTGCCACCCCTGCCCCCACGGCTTTCGCTCCAATATGCCGACCTCTTCGCCAAGCCACAGCGTCATCGTCCCAGCCAGACCTACCTCACCCCCCTCCATGCCGTGTTGCCGCAGTCGAAAACGCCGTTTCTCCTAACCGTGCCCATTGGCGATGAGCAAGGCCTGATGGGCTTTTTGGCTTTCGGCTATTATCGTTCCCCGCCTTCTGCTGTGATGGGCGCGGGGCAAATTACCGCAGACTACTTCCGGCAGCTGCTCCTCCACATGGATTACCGCCGTCGGGCCGCGGAGGCCAATTTCTATGCTCGGCGCGCGCATGCGGTCAACCAGGCCATTGTGCAGCACAGCTGGGAGAGCATTTTAGTCTTTGACGACAACCTGCGGCTCATCTCTATGAACCCCGCCGCAGAACAAACCCTTGGCTATCAAAACGAAGAAGCCCGCCAGGCTGCCCTGGCCGATTTGGTGTTGGCTGAAATTCCCCTGGAAGAAACCGCCCAAAAAGCCCTGGCGCTGGCCAGCCCCCAAGAAATCGAAACGCACTTGCTGCGTCGGGATGGCAGCGAGTTCCCAGCCTTGGTGCGCATTGCCCCTTATGTGTTTCAGGAAGGAGAACGCCCCCAAGGCTTGGTGGTGTTGATTGACGATCTCAGCAACGAAGAGCGCTATCGCCAGCAAAACAGCCGCCTGATGCGGCGGGCCATGTTGGGCGACATCCTCGCGAGTTTTACCCATGAAGTTCGCGACCCCCTCAACAGCATCAGCACCGGTTTGGAGTGGCTGGCTTATAATCTTAAAGAGAACCCCGCCCATCAAAAGACCATCCATGACCTTCAGCAAGACGTTGAGCGCTTAAGCCACTTGGTCAACAACCTGCTGGATTTCAGCAAAACCCGCACCTGGCAACTCAAACCCGTCAACGTGGTGTTATTGTTAGAGCAACTGCTTCGCCGTTGGCAGCATCGTTTTCGGAAATATCAAATCCAGGTCGAATTATACGCCGAGCCTGATGTGCCACCTGTGCATGGCGATAGGCTTTCTTTAGAGCAAGTTTTTGCCAATTTGATTAACAATGCCATCCACGCGTTGGCCGAGCACGAAGGCGAACGTTTCATTGCCATTCGCGTAACTTCGCTGCGTGAATCGGGCACGCATTGGGTGGAAGTCAGCGTAGCCGATACCGGCCCTGGCTTTAGCGAAGAGGTGCGTCGCCGTTTGTTTGAGCCCTTCTTTACGACCAAAAAGCACGGCACCGGATTGGGGTTGACCATTACCAAACAAATTGTCACGGCTCACAAAGGGAGCATTGAAGCCCATAGTTACCCCGAGGGCGGCACCATCTTCCGCGTCCGGCTACGCGCAGCAGGAGACAATGCTCATGGCATATAACATCCTCATCGTCGAAGACGAGACCCATGCCCGGCAATACATTGCGGCCTTCCTTCAAGAGCAGGGGTATGAAGTCACCGAAGCGCCAACCTACGCGGAGGCGATGAGGGCCTTGCGCGAGGGAAAGGGCGACATTGTGCTCTTAGACATTCAACTCCCTGACGCTTATGGCCTTACCCTGCTGGAAGAAACCGCCGATTGGCCTAACCGCCCGCCGGTCATTGTGATTACCGGCTATGGAGATATTGAAACCGCGGTGGACGCCATGCGCAATGGCGCGTATGATTTCTTGCCCAAGCCGGTCAAATTCCAGCGCCTGATGAGCTCGCTCAAGCGGTTGGAAGAAATTGTGGCCATGCGGCGGGAACTCGCCCTGTGGCGCCAGCAACAGATGGGCCTTGCCGAAGACCTTTTGCGAGGAGCCAGCCCAGCCATGCGCCGGGTTTTAGAGGAAGCCCACCGCGCGGCCGAAGCGTCGGTTTCGGTGCTCATCACCGGCGAAACAGGAACCGGCAAGGAGGTGCTGGCGCGCTACATCCATCAGAGCGGCCCACGCAAAGACAAACCCTTTGTGCCCATCAACTGTGCCGCGGTGCCCGACACCATGTTGGAATCTGAACTCTTTGGCTATGAGGCCGGCGCTTTTACGGGCGCGAACAAACGGAAGCCGGGTTTGATGGAAATCGCCGATGGCGGCATCCTCTTTTTGGATGAAATCGCATCCATGCCGCTGGATATGCAAGCCAAACTTCTGCGTGCCCTCGAAAACAAGGTCATTCGGCGGATGGGGGGCACCAAATGGATTCCGGTAGACATCCAGATTGTCGCGGCTTCCAACCGCGATTTGCCGCAGCAGATTCGCGAGGGCAAATTCCGCGAGGATCTGTACTATCGCCTCAAAGTGGTGGATTTGCATCTTCCCCCATTGCGGGAACGGAAAGAAGAAATCCCGGTGTTGGTAGGGCGCTTCATTCGCGAATTGGCGCCCAGCATGGGCAAAGACGTTCAGCACGTAACCCCGCGAGCCCTGGAAGCCCTCAAGGCCTACGATTGGCCTGGCAACATTCGCGAATTGCGCAACGCCATTGAGCGCGGAATCTTGTTTTGTGACTCCGACACTTTAGATTTGGAGCACCTCTCTCACGACATTCTGCAGGCCTATCGGTTGAGGTTTGGTTAGCTGGTTACTTGGTTGGCTGGTTACTTGGTTACTTGGTTACTTGGTTACTTGGTTGCCTGGTTACTTGGTTACTTGGTGCCCCTTTGCCCCTACAAATCGTGAAAATCAGTGCAAATCGGCGAAAATCGGCGGATTTATTGCGCCCCTTTGGGCGGGAGGGGCGGCGCGCTGCTCCGCCCTGGGGATGCACGCGGAGCCACGGAGGGCACAGTGGGGGATAGGG
>Ga0256914_1000964_pt1 | contig 27485 bp, 29 predicted proteins | sample HulkmetaG_FD_191571 | JGI IMG/M metagenome (GOLD analysis project Ga0256914, IMG submission 191571) | Hydrothermal chimney microbial communities from Main Endeavour vent field at the Juan de Fuca Ridge, Pacific Ocean - Hulk | ecosystem: Environmental > Aquatic > Marine > Hydrothermal vents ... | reverse complement strand
AACCCGCACCAAAAACAAAAGCCGCCTTTGAAGCGATAACCCCCGCTCCGTGCTTTCTGCCGCATACCACGCCAAGATGACCGAAATCTCCTTTGTGGGAACTTTTTTTCTCTCTAAAAGGAAGTTTCAGATCCGATTTTTTGAGCAAAAAAACATCGCTTTCATCTTCATAAAGCTTTGAACTCACTCCCAGATCGGCTATCTCTATCTCTCCTACTCTGTCCTTTGCAAAATCGCTAAAAAGAGCCTCTTTCAAAGCCCCCATCGTAACAGTGATATCGGCATTGAAAGCTGTTTTTGAGATATTGCCGTTTATATCGATACCGGTTGGGATATCACAGGCTATCTTACAGGCATCAAGAGAATTTAACTCTTCTATGATTTTTACGCATTTTTCATCAAGTTCTCTGTTCATCCCCGATCCAAAAACAGCATCCACTACGATATCGGCATCTTCTACCTTATCCACCTCCTGTACTTCCACTTTTTTGGCTCTTTGGAGTTGAAGTTTTGCCATTTTTGATTTTGCCCCGTAAGGGAGTAAAAGTTTTACTTCGTAATCTTTCTGAAGCAGTCTTGCCAGAGTTATCCCATCAGCTCCGTTGTTACCGGGACCTGAAACTATCAAAACCTTTTTATCTTTGTCAAACCTCTCTACAACCCTCTTTATAGCCTCTGCCGCATGCTCCATCAACAGATCTTCACTCAGATCAAACTTTTCGTAACATTTTCTATCTAGTGTAGATACCTCTTTGAATACTCTTTTCATCTTCTCACCCTGTTTTTATTTGAGATAATAGCAAAATTTTTTTAAAAATCCTAAATGAGAAATTTACACTCCAAACTCATTTACTCCCTTATCCCACTACTAGTATAACATATAAGGGTATCTCTAAAAACCTATATAGCACATAATAAAGAATCTGATAAAAAAGTATTGACAAGGAAGAAATCAAACTATAAAAAATTGACAAGGGATAATATATTGGCTATAATTACTAAAAAAGAGGAGTTTTAGCCAATATGTTATCTTTTCTTCCAAAAACTCCAAATGAGCTCATGCAAGAGCTAAAACTGAAGTTCAAAAACAGAAGAAAATCTTTAAAACTCACACAACAAAATCTAGCTCTAAAATCAAATGTGAGCTTAGGTTCTGTCAAAAGATTTGAACAAAGCGGACAAATATCACTTGAATCACTACTGAAAATCGCCTTTATTTTGGAATGTTCGGGAGATTTTGAAAAGATATGCAACAAAGATGTGTACAACTTTAAAAGTATAGACGAGGTTATAAATGACAACTAAATTAAATGTCTGTTTTTATACAAAAAAACCTCAAAAACTCGGTACCCTTGCCATCAAAAATAATAAAATTTATTTTGAATACGATAAAAAATTTTTAAAAACAGGTATAGAAATATCACCTTACAAATTACCATTAAAATCCGAAGTTTTTCGTTGTGATGATGATACATTCGATGGTCTTTGGGGTGTATTTGCAGATAGTTTACCTGACGGGTGGGGCAGACTTTTGACAGACAGGGAATTTTTAAAAAGAGGAATTGCTCTAAAAGATGTATCACCGCTTGACAGATTGGCACTTGTCGGTAAAAACGGTATGGGAGCTTTGAGCTATGAACCAACAAAAGAATATAAAACTATTGTAGAAGATATTATTTTAGATGATTTGGCAAACGGTTCCAAAGAAATTTTAAAAGGCAGTAGTGAAGAGTTAATAGATGAACTTTTTATGTTAGGTGGTTCATCGGCAGGAGCAAGACCCAAAATTTTAGTACAAGTCAGTGATGATTTAAAAAGTATTGTTGATGCAAAAGAATCTTTGGATGATGGATTTTCTCACTGGATTATAAAATTTGCTTCAAGATATGACAGTGATGATATAGCTTCCATTGAATATACTTATAACCAAATGGCAAAATCAGCAGGATTAAAAACACCGAATTTCACACTGTTTAAAGGCAAAAAAACTCTATATTTCGGCACACAGAGGTTTGACAGGATAAAAAATAAAAGAGTTCATATGCACTCCGTTGCAGGACTCATTCATAGCGATTTTAGATATCCGATTTTGGATTATGACGACTTGTTAAAACTTACTTTGCATCTGACTAAAAGTTTTAAAGAGCAGGAAAAAATGTTCAAACTTGCCTGTTTCAATCTTTTTGCTCATAACAGAGATGACCATGCAAAAAACTTTTCATTTTTGATGAATGAAAAAGGTGAATGGAGATTATCACCGGTTTATGATTTGACTTTCTCTTACGGACCGGGAGGTGAACACAGCACTCTTTATCTTGGTGAAGGTAAAAATCCGACTATCAAACATCTTGAAGAGTTGGCAAAAAAATATCTTATAAAAAACTACAAAGTTATAATCGATAAAATAAAAGATACGGTTAATAGATGGAAAATTTTTGCAAAAGAAACCGGTGTCAGTAAAAATATGACAAATCTAATTGATAAAAGTATTCAAAATACAATAAAAGATTGAAAATATTTGTAGATAAAAAAGAGATTTTTTCTATTTTTAAGACAACGATATAAATATCAAACAAAAATCAAATTATTTCTTAATTTCAATCATACTTTCTCATTTACTCCCTCATCCTGTAACTTAAAGCCTCCAAGATATCTTTTTTCTCTATAGCTTCTCTTTCATCAAGATCAGCTATTGTTCTTGATACTTTTAAAACTTTATTGATTCCCCGTCTGCTTAAAGCAAATCTTTTAACCGCCTGTAAGAGGATCTTTTCGCTTTCATTTGAGATTTTGCACTGTTTTACTATCTCTTCGTCGCTCAGTTTGCCATTAAATTCTTTTTGCTCTCTTCTTTTTTGCATCAAGAAGGCTTTTTTAACCCTCTCAAACATCTCTTTGGAAGAGATTGTCGCTTTGTCATCCTCTTTTAACTCCTCCATCTGCACAAAGATATCTATCCTGTCAAGAAGAGGTGAAGAGAGTCTGTTTTTGTATCTTTTGATCTCAAGTTCACTGCATCTGCACTCTTTTGAGGAGCTTAGAAGATTGCCGCAGGGGCAGGGATTCATCGCCGCTATAAAAAGAAATTTTGTCTGATACTCCACTTTTGAATTGACTCTTGAGATGAGAACTTTGTGATCTTCCAAAGGCTCTCTCAAACTCTCCAAAAGCGCTTTTGGAAAATGTGGAAATTCGTCAAAAAAGAGTATGCCGTTATTTGCCAAAGCCACCTCTCCTATCTTTGCGCTTCTTGCTCCGCCTCCGAAAACACTTGCTCTTGAAGAGCTGTGATGAGGAGATCTGAAGTTTCTTATCGGTTTGAAACTTATCTCTTTTTGATCGATGGAGGAGAGTTTCGCATTTTCCAAAATCTCTTCCAAAGAGAGTGGAGGGAGGATATATCTAAGCCTTTTGGCACACATACTTTTGCCACATCCCGGACTTCCTTCCAAAAGTATGTTGTGCATTCCGGCTGCTGCTATCAAAGAGGCTCTTTTTGCTATCTCCTGACCTTTTACATCTTTGAAATCAAGAGGAAATTCATCAAGAAAATAGTATCTTTTATCCTGATCTTTTATATAGTCAAAATCAAAATCTTTTGTCTGAACTTTTTTTTGCAAAGAGGGATCGGTAAAAAACGCTATCGCCTCCTCAAGAGTATCCACCGCATAAACCTCTATACCGATGATTTTCGATATCTTCTCTATACTCTCTTTTGGAACAAGCACCTTTTTTATCTCTCTGTTTTTTGCCAGAGAGAGGATAAGAGCGAACAAAGAAGAGGTGTCTTTTACTTTTCCGTCAAGTCCCAACTCTCCAAAAACAAAAAATTCATCAAAATTTATATCATCTTCCTGCTGGAGAGCTATCAAAAGGGAGATAGGCAGATCAAAATGGCTTCCCTCTTTTTTCAGATCGGAAGGAGAGAGGTTGATGGTTATTTTTAAAGGTGCAAATGAGTATCCGATGGAACTAAGAGCCGATTTTATCCTCTCTTTTGATTCCTGAATGGATGTCTGGGCAAGACCTACGATGGAAAATCCGGGCAGACCTCTGACAAACGCCGCCTCAACATCTACGATTTTAGCTTCTATCGCCTCCAAAGTGGCACAATGAAGCTTTTTCAACTACTTTTTCCTCTTGTTTCTCTTTTTCCACTCTTTTTCAAATTTTTTTCTTTTCAAAAAAGACAGCTTCTCAATAAAAAGATGACCTTTTAGGTGATCTGTCTCATGCTGAAAAGCAATCGCCATCAGATCATCATACTCTTTTTCTATTTTATTGCCAAATCTGTCAAAATACTCTACTTTTATCCATTTGGAGCGTTCCACATCATCATAATATTCAGGGACACTGAGACAGCCTTCGGTATAGGTTGTTATCCCCTCCTGCAAAAGGATTTTGGGATTGATAACTTCTATGAGATCATCTTTTGACTGGTTTCCCTCTTCGTCTGAGAGATTTATGATAAGAGCATTCAGGGGTACGGCTATCTGGATTGCAGCCAAACCGATCCCCTTTTTTTCTATCATCGTCTCATACATGTCATCCAAAAGAGTGTGAAGCTCTTTATCAAATCTCTCCACATCTTTTGATTTTTTTTTCAATATTTTATCAGGATAGGTAACAATTTCTCTTATCAACTCTTTTCCTATTTAAAACTTTTTTCCAGTACTTTATCTACCAAACCGTATGCCGCCGCCTCTTTGGCACTCATAAAAAAGTCTCTTTCTGTATCTTTTGCTATCTTTTTGATACTCTGAGAGGTATTTTCCGCAAGTATCTCATTGATGATATGTTTTAGTCTCAATATCTCTTTTGCCTGTATTTCGATATCGGTTGCCTGACCCTGTGCGCCTCCCAAAGGCTGATGGATCATTATTCTTGAGTTTGGAAGAGCATATCTTTTGCCTTTCTCACCGCAACTTAACAAAAAAGCCCCCATAGAGGCAGCCTGACCTATACAGATAGTGCTGACTTGGGGTTTTATATAATTCATCGTATCATATATGCTAAATCCGCTGGTGATAACTCCCCCCGGAGAGTTGATATAAAGATAGATATCTTTATCGGGATCTTCAGCTTCCAAAAAGAGAAGCTGTGCGACTATCGTTGAAGCTACCGCATCATTGATTTCGCCGCTTAACATAATAATTCTGTCTTTTAGAAGTCGTGAATAGATATCATAACTTCTCTCTCCCCGTCCTGTTTTTTCTACGACGATAGGAACATAACTCATTAACTCTCTTCTCCTTTACTCTCTTTGAGTTTATTATCGAACAGTTTTGAGAAAAGTTTATCCTCTACCATTGCCATTTTAAGAGCTGGTAGCAGATTTTGTTTTTTGTAATAATCAAGAAGTTCCTGAGGATTTTTTCCTGTTTGCAAAGCCTCAAAATAGATGGTTTGTGAGAGTTCTTGATCATTTACAGTTACATTTTCTATTTTTGCAAGTTCATCTACTATAAAAGTAAGTTTTACACTGTTACTTGCATCTTTTTTAAGCTCTTCTCTTTTTTGTTTTACTTTTTCAACATCTTCTTGATACTCTTTTTGTTCCTCTTCACTCATTGTGGCATAAGCGTTTCTAAATGCCATATCTATCTCTTGCTCTACGATATTTTTGGGAAGGTCAAAAGAGATATTCTCTATAAATTTCTCCACAAGCGCCGGTTTTAGCTCTTCATTGTAAAGTTTTCCCATCTTCTCGGAAACAAGCTGATCTTTTACTCTCTCTTTCAATGTATCAACCGTCGGATTCTCGGCTCCCATAAGAAGTTTTTTCAAAGTCTCTTCGTCTATATTGTCCAAAGAAGGGATATCTTTTTGTTGAATCTCATGAAGAGTTACTTTAAAAGTTGTCTCTTTTCCTGCAAGATTTTTGGAACCGTAATTTTCGGGAAAAGTAACTTTTATCTCTCTTGTCTCTCCCGCTTTCATACCTGTAAGCTGTTCTTCAAAACCCGGAATAAAACTTCCGCTTCCTATCTCCAAAAGATGTCCTTCCGCTTTTCCGCCTTCAAAAGGCTCTCCGTCAAGAAATCCTTCAAAATCTATCAAAGCAAAATCGCCGTTTTGAAGTTCTCTCTCCTCTTCCACCTTTTTCAAAGGAGCAGATGTTTTTAACATCTGGTTGATTCTCTCGTTTATCTCCTCTTCACTTACTTGCGGCTCTTCAAAATCAGAGATCAACTCTTTGTAGTTTCCAAGTTCGATTTTGGGTCTGTAAGAGATTGTCATCTCTACTTCGATACCGTTTTCTCCCTCTTCAAATTTATCAAAAAAAGGCTCACCTATAACACTTTCTCTCTCAATTTCCAAATCTCTAAGAGCTTTGTCAAAGAAATCCTGAATACTTTGTGATTTTGCATCCTGGGCAATTTTATCTTTGTATCTGTTTTTTATGATTTGTGGGGGAACTTTTCCCTTTCTAAAACCCGGAATATCAGCACTTTTTGCTATCTCTTTGGATATTTGATCCTCTTGTTTTGCCAAAATCTCTTTTGGAATAGTACCTTTTGCCGACGCATTTGCTCCGTCAATTTTTTCTACATTAACTTGCATATATACTTGTCCTTTTTAAATAGTTGTTTATAAAATAAAAGAGATGAATATACCAAAAATTTGCTTAAAGAGTTCAAAATGTTGATCTCGGATTTGCTTTTAACTCTTCCAAAGGTGTAAAAACCGCCTTTTCATAGGCTTCACAGGCATATCTTCCTATCATAGCGGCATTATCGGAACAGTACCGCAACTTTGCCGTATGCATTGTTATATCAAACTCTCTGCAAAGATTTTGAAACTTCTCTCTTACATACAGATTTGCACTTGCACCTCCCACCAGTGCAAAGTCTTTTATATTTTTTTGTCTGAAATACTTTTTACACTTCTGTAAAAGATGGGCGGTTGCCGTCTTTTGAAAAGAGGCACAAACATCTGCAATATCTTTTTTGGAATTTCTGTCAATTTTCTCTATCTGCAATCTTACCTGATTTTTTATACCCGAATAGCTAAAGGCAAGTTTTGGAGAGTTGGAGAGAGGTATCGTAAAAGCAAACCGGTTTTCATCTCCCTCTCTTGCCAATTTTTCCACTATCGGTCCTCCGGGATACTCCAAAGAGAGCATTTTTGCCACTTTGTCAAAACTCTCTCCGAAACTGTCATCCAAAGATGAAGCGATAACCTTTATATCATGAAATGAGTCGGCTTCTATGATAGCCGTATGTCCTCCGGAGATCAAAAGTATCGTTTGAGGAAAAAGGACTTCTTTTTCTATAAACAGAGAATAGATATGTCCTTTTAGATGATTGACCGCTATCAAAGGAAGTTTCAAAGAGATACCAAGAGCCTTTGCCATAGTAACTCCCTCCATCAGCGTTACCGAAAGACCGGGTTCATTTGTAACCGCTATCGCCTTTAAATCATCAAAATAGGCTTTCGCATCTTCCAAAATTTTGGGAAGTGTTACGGCATGAAGTCTTGCGGCAAGTTCGGGAACCACACCACCGTATTTTGAGTGTTCCAACTCTTGAGATATTTTTTTGTGAAACAGAAGCTTTTTTGTCTTTATATCGGTTACGGCTATGGAACTATCATCACAACTGCTCTCTATACTTAAAATCATATTCCACTCTTTTAAAATAAATATAAAAAAATAATATTATATTATCGATATAATAAAAGCATCACCTTGAAAATGTTTAATATAATGCTTTTATTTATGGTGATCATATACAATTAAAGCTCAAAACATGCTTTAAAAAAATATTTTTTTTCCGATACTACAATAAGCTGACAAAAAGGGAAAAACTTTTTATTAGCTTAAAAAATTTTTTTCATACTGCAAATAGGTAAAATATTCAACTTATATAGAGTATGATTTTATCATTAATTTTTATAAAGTAAGTTTTACTTTACTTGAAGGAGGTATATATGACCGTTGAAGAGTTGGAACTTTTAGGAATGCTTAGCGAAATAGATCTTGATAATTTAGATGATGATGTTTTGGCTAGTCTATTAGAGGATGCTTTGGAGATTACAGAAGGAGATCCTTATGAGGCTATAACATTTATAACAGAAAACAGCGATATTCCTTATACGGAACTGGAAAGAGTTTTTAATACTTTCCTAAGCTGATTCTAACGGCGGATCCCTTCCGCCTCTTAAAAAAAACAATATTTCAACAAATTTCAAAAATACTCTTGACAACATGAAATTTTTTGAGTATAATTTCGACTCAATTTTGAAACATTCCGGATTAGCTCAGCGGTAGAGTAGGTGGCTGTTAACCACTTGGTCGCAGGTTCGAATCCTGCATCCGGAGCCACATTTTATAAATTCCTTCAAAAATTTCGATATAATTTTCTTCAACAACATTATCCTGATCAATTTTTTGGAGTATCGGTAAAAATTTATGACTACCACAAAACCTATAAAAAAATTCAACCTTCTTCTATTAAAATCTTCATATATTGATAAAAATATCCTAAAAGAGTTTCTAAAACCATTTTTTTCAAAAATAGTATCTGTTGATATAGATATAAATTTTATAAAAATATTTAAAAGTGAAAACTTTGATATTATTTTAAGCGGTTCTGATCGTTTAGATGATATAGAAAAACTAAAAGAGATAAATCCCAATATCGAAATTATTATAATAGGTTCAAAAAACAGTGATGAACTTTTAAAAGCTGTCAATATAAATGTTTATAAATACCTCACTTTACCTCTAAATCTGAATGATTTAAAAACATCTCTTCAAAAACTGGAAACCAAAATTTTTCTGCAAAAAGCAAAAGAGTACAATACTTTTTTGCTGCATCAGTACAAAGCTGCCATAGACAGCAGTAATATCGTTTCAAAAACAGATATAAACGGAATTATCACCTATGCCAATAACGAATTTTGTAAAATCTCAAAATACCAAAGAGAAAATCTGATCGGTCAAAACCACAATATCGTAAGACATCCCGATGTTCCAAAAGAGACTTTTGAAAAATTCTGGAAAGTAATTTTAAGTAAGCAGATTTGGAAAGGAACTGTAAAAAACAGAGCAAAAGACGGAGAGACATTTTATCTAAATACGACCGTTATCCCGATACTGGATTCAAGATCGGAAATTGTGGAATTTGTCGCAATAAGATATGATGTAACAAAAAATATCAAACTTCAAGAAAGATTGAAGAAAAAAGAGGAAGAGTTAAAAAGACTGAATATAAATCTTGAAAAAAAGGTACAGGAGCAAACAAAAAAACTAAGAGAATTAAATATCAACCTTGAAAAAAAGATAAAAGAAGAGGTCAAAAAAAACAGAGAAAAAGACAGGCTGATGTTCCAACAAGCCCGTTTGGCATCTTTGGGAGAGATGTTGGGAAACATTGCACATCAGTGGAGGCAACCTCTGATGGAACTTGGTCTTTTGATCTATCAAATAAAAAAGAGTTTCAAAGCCGATAATCTGGATGATATGAAAATGCAAAAACTCTATGAAAAAAGCAATTTTATCATAGAGAGAATGTCTCAGACAATTATTGATTTTCAAAATTTCTTCAAACCGGATAAAAAGTATGAATATTTCAGTATCAAAGAGGCACTGAATTACTCTTTGGCAATCGTAAAAGGAAGTTTAAAAAGAGAAAACATATCTATAAAGATAAAGAGCAAAAGTGATATAATAGTCAAAGGTTTTCAAAATGAGTTTTCACAGGTAATAGTCAATATCATCAACAATGCAAAAGATGCTTTAATAAAAAAAATAGAATGCAAAAGAAAGATAGAGATCGAAATCCAAAAAGAGGAGAGCTGTTTTTTGTTTGGAGAAACAAGAAGCGACAAAACAGCTGTTATCACAATCAAAGATAACGGAGGCGGAATAGATAACAAAATCATAGACAAGATATTTGAACCCTATTTTACTACAAAACACAGTTCCCAGGGAACCGGTCTTGGACTTTATATGTCCAAAATGATTATAGAACAGAGTATGAAAGGACTTTTAGAGGCGAAAAATTTAGAAGATGGAGCTTTATTTACCATCAAACTACCTATAATAGAAAAGGGAGATGATGAAGTGCAAAGAGTTGCTTAAAACACTGAATATCCTTTATGCAGAAGATGAAGAGGGGATTAGAGAGACTCTCAAAGATGTTTTGGAAGATGAATTTAACAGATTCGATACGGCAAAAAACGGAAAAGAGGCATTGGATATCTTTCAAAAAAAGAGTTTTGATATAGTTATTACAGATATTGAAATGCCTGTAATAAACGGTATGGAATTTGCAAAAGAGATAAAAAATATCTCCCCCAATACCCCCGTTTTACTACTGACGGCTTACAGTGAAAAAAAGACTCTTTTTGAAGCGATAGATATAGGAGTAAACAAATATCTCGTAAAACCTTTTACCCCCGAAAAACTTTTAGAGACTATATGTGAAATAGCAAAAAAATTTGGCTCTTTTAAGATAGAACTCGACGGTGATTTTTATTATGACAAAAACAAAAGAGCAATTTTCAGTAAAAACGGAGTTCTTATCAATTTAACAAAAAAAGAGTTGGCTTTTTTAGAGCTTCTCATAAAGAACAGAAACAGAGCAGTCAGAATAGAAGAGATAAAAAATATGATATGGGAAGAGGGAACATTTACTCCCACAGCATTGAGAACACTTGTCAAAAGGGTAAGACAAAAAACTTCAAAAGAAATTATCAAAAATTTTCCCGCATTGGGTTACGGTATATTTTAAATTACACAATTATTACACAATTTTTTTTTACAATTACCCCGTCATTTCAATACAAACAAGGAGAAATTATGACAAAGAAAATTATATCATCACTTTTGGCAGTTGCATTTTTAAGCGCTACTGCATTTGCTTCAGAAGCAGCGGCTGAGATGAAAAAAGAGGCTGTAGAGGCTGTCAAGCAGGAAGTTGCAAAAAAAGTTGAAGAGACAAAAGCTGACGCCAATAAAACAGTTCAAGAAAAAGCTGAAGAAAAAGCTGAAAAAATTCTAAAAGACAAATAAAAAAATACAATCCCTTCTCAAACATAATTACCGTCGTTTTCAAACGGCGGTAAATCATCTTTCAAAATTATCTGCCATTTTCATATAAAAAATCGTTTTTTAACATAAAATCATACAGGAAAATTTTTTTCTTCTGTAATTTATTACTGTTTAAGCTATATTAGAATATAATTTTCTTAGGAAAAATATTTTCCGATAAAAAAAGGAGGCTGTAATGGCAAAAAGAGGAAATTCTATTATCAAAGGAATAGAGATACAGGAGGTTACAAAGCTTTTAAACAGAGCTTATGCAGATGAGTGGCTTGCATATTATCAATATTATATAGAGAGCAAAGTGGTAAAAGGGTTGATGAAAGATGCGGCTATTGCAGAGCTTGATCAACATGCCGCCGATGAATTGCGTCATGCCACAATGGTTGCAGACAGAATCCTGCAACTTGGAGGAACTCCTCTTCTTAGTCCAAAAGAGTGGATGAGTCATAGCAACTGCGGATATGAAGAGCCAAAAGATTTTGATGTTGCACAAATTTTGGAAGATGCGATAAAAGGCGAACAGTGTGCAATAACAGTTTACAGTGAAATTGCCGATTTAACAAGAAACAAGGATATCGTTACCTACGATATGGTCAGTCGGATTTTGGCGGATGAGGTGGAGCATGAAGAGGATCTTCAGGCACTTTACGATGATATAACGGAATTTTTAGAAAGTATAAAAGGAAACATAAAGTGAGACAGTACGAAACATACAGATGTAATATTTGCAAAAATGAGGTAGAGGTACAAAAAGTAGGGGGCGGAACACTTGTCTGCTGTGGTGAAGAGATGGAGTGTATAACAGAAAATCTGACGGCTGTAAATTTGATGAAAGCTTTTGCAGGAGAGAGTCAGGCTAGAAACAAATATGAATTTTTTGCCGAAATCGCACAAAAAGAGGGCTATCACAAAATAGCAAGATTTTTTCAGGAAGCTGCAGACAATGAAAAATATCATGCAATGGCAGAATATAAAGCATATAACAGACTAATCAACGATATGGATCTTGATACAACGGCAAAAAATCTAAAATATGCGGCTGACGGAGAGAGATACGAGCATGAAGAGATGTATCCAAATTTCGCACAAATCGCAAAAGAAGAGGGTTTTAAAGAGATAGCAAGACTCTTTGGAGCTATCGGAAAGGTTGAAGTAGAACATGAAAAAGAGTATCTTGAACTCATAACAGCATTGGAAAATGAGGGATTTTTCAACTCCGATGAAGAAGAAGAGTGGGTATGCGAAATATGCGGACATATTCACAGAGGCAAAAAAGCGCCAAACAAATGTCCTTTGTGCAAAGCTGACAAAGAGTATTTCAAAAAACGGTGCGATGATGTAACTGTCGGCTAAATATGGTGATTTCCTATATCGCCTGGACTCTATGCCCGGGCGATTAGGTCAAAGAGACACAACTAAAATCTGCTTTTAAGTCCTAAAAAATAATAAAAGTGTAAAATAAAAAAATGACACTAAAAATATTTCACAACGCAAATCTTATTCAAAACGAATACCAAAGATATATCTCTTCAAACGGTTTTATCGATAAGATGATCTCTTTTGAGGATTTTAAACAGCGCTCTTTGCTGATAGATGACAAAATATTTCCGGATCCGGATACAAGAGTTCTTCTTCTAAGAGAGGCTGCCGATTTTGAGGGGTTTGAAAAGTTAAAATTCAAACTTGATTTTATCTCTTTTTTGGAAAGCAGCTCTTATATTTTCAGTTTCCTTCAAGAGTGCGCAGATGAATTTGTTGATCTGAAAAAGCTGAAAAGTTCCGATCCCTATGCCGAATTTGAAGAGCGGATAGATATCTTGAGAGAGCTTAAAAAAAGATATAAAAAGCTTTTGGATAAAAAAGGTTACGGAGACGGAATTTTTACTCCCAAAGAGTACAGACTAAATCTCTCTTTTATCAAATCATTTCAAAAAATAATCTTTTATCAGGAAGATTACATAAGCTCTTTTGAGTTGAAACTTCTCGATGAGGCAAGTAAAACGGTATCTGTTTTTATAAAGATAAAGATTGATGATTTCAACTCTAAAGTAGCTTCAAAATATGAGGGTTTGGGCATCTTTTTGGAAAAAGGATATGAATATGAGATCAACCTCTCATCCAAAAAGATTCTAAAAAAAACGCCTCTGGAGAAAAAACCAAAAGAGTATGAAGTTTTTGAAGCCTCCAATGCTCTTACGCAAATCGCCTATATGAAAAAAAAGGTTTATGATTTTATCAAAAGCTCTATAAAACCGGAAAATATCGTCGTGATCTCAAACAGTGAGGATTTTTTCAAACTGCTTCATCTTTTTGATGAGGAGAAAAATTTTTACTTCATCAACAATTTCACTTTTGAAAATTCCCAAATATATAAAAAACTCCAAAGCGTATATGACTATTTTAGCCAAAAAAATTTTGAAAGTCTGCACAGAATTACCAGACTTGGTTATCAGGAAGAGAAAATCAAGAAGAGTTTTGAAGCCGTCTGGGAGAAAAAGATCCCAAAAGAGAGTCTGAAAAACCTTTTTGAGGAGTTTAAAAGTTCTGATCAAAAAGAGAATCTGATCTATGAGGAAGAGCTTTATAAATTTTTGAGATTGTCAAATTATCTTTCAAACTACCCTTTCAATAAAATCTTTCATCTTTTTATACAACGGCTTAAAAAAAGAAAAACAGATGATCAAAGAGGCGGCAAAATAGCTGTTATGAAACTTTTAGATGCAAAAGGTTTGAGTTTTGAGGGAGTAATCGCAGTTGATTTCAATGAGGGAAAAACTTTTACAACACCTTCAAACGACTTTTTCCTATCAAGCTCTCTTAGGCACAAAGTCGGACTTCTCTCGTCAAAAGATATCCAAAACATACAAAAATCCCAATATCTTCGTCTTTTTCAAAATGCAAAACAAAGTGCCGTAAGCTATATAAAAAGCGATCTTCACAGACCTTCAAAATTTTTGTATGAACTTACAGACATCAAAAAAAACGAGATGGATGAAGATAAACTCAATGAAATCCTTTTTAACTCAACTCCCCAAAAAGAGAGATTTTTGCTTCATGATCTAAAGATTGAGTATGATTTCAGAAATACGGTTTTATCTCCTACAAAACTAAAAACATTTTTGGACTGTAAAAGAAAATATTATCTAAAATATATAAGAGCTTTAGAGGATTTTCAGATTCCAAAAGATGAGATGGACGAGAGAGAGATTGGGATAATTTTACACAAAGCACTGAACAGACTCTATAAAAAAGAGATATTTTTTGATGAAAAAAAACTGCTGAAAAATCTCAAAGAGATCGTTTATGAAGAGACAGAGGATAAAGGATTGTTAAAACTCTCCGCCGATATCTGGCTTTCCAAAATGGAAAGTTTTGCAAAAAAGGAGGTTGAGAGATTTAAAGAGGGATTTAGAATAAGATTTTTGGAGGAGGAATTTAAAATTATTTATAACGGTTTTAAATTTCGGGGTAAAATTGACAGAGTCGATGAAAAGGAGGGAAAACTTTTTATCATTGACTACAAAAGCGGAAAAATACCAAAAAGCACCAAAAACTCACTTCCAAAAACAACCGACTTTCAACTTCCAATCTATTATCGCCTTTTGGAAAACAAGGCAGAGATAGAAAAGCTTTTTTACTGCGATCTAAACAGCGGCGAGTGGATAGAAGATCCCTTTTTTGATGAAAAACTGGCTCTTTTTGATCAAAAACTGCAAAATCTAAAAGAGAGAGAGATAAATTTTACAAAAACGGAAGATTTCTCAAAATGCAGATACTGCCCCTATATCATTCTCTGTAACAGAGAGTAGCCATCAGCATATTTTGGCAACCCGTCCCACCTCACCGCTTTGCAATCTGACCTTGTTTTACCGTTCATTTTGTTTCTCTTCATAATTTAACGCTTTTTTTGCAAAATCAATATTATAAAAAAATATTGTCTTAAACATATCCGATACTTTCGTATTTTCACCCTCTATCACATCAAAAACCGCAAAAGAAAATCCCTCTCCCTCTTTTTGGTTTTTTGGCATTGCAGTAAATTTCAAAGGCTTTAAAGCTCTCATCATATTTGAGGTTGTTTTGTGCTTTCGAGGTGCCAAAGAGGCAAGGATACTGCCGTTTTTTTCCTCATTTTTCATTCCCTCAAACAGGAGTGTAAGCGTATCTTTGTAAACAGGTTTGTTCCAGCTCATTCTACCCATTGTCCACCTAAAAGCCATACTTTTGTTTAAAAGAGGATGTTTTGTCTCTTTTTTGATATCTTCTATCATTTTAAGAAAAAAGTTTTTGCCTCCGACACTCATCGCAGCTTTGAGTATCATCTGGTGAAGTTTCTCTTTTTTATCCGTTTCCAGCTCATTAAAATTCATATTTTATACTTTCAAAATTTTACTTAGTATATCCAAAAATCAGGATAATTTATACTTTACCTCTCAAAGTCCACCACTTTCGTTTCAATGGAACTCTTTTTTATAAATTCTACGATAGGCAGATGTTTGGGGTGTGTGGAGTAGGTTTTTAAATCATCCCTGCTTTTAAAGTCAGTAATCAAAGCCAGATCATACGCTCTTGGCGACTGGCTGAAATTTACTCCCACTTCCAGATCTGCCAAAACTTCCACTTTGCCTTTCATCCCCAAAAGCATATCTTTAAGCTCTTTGATTTTTTCAGAAGAGTTGTCCGGCAGTTTAAAAAATACTATATGTCTTACCATTTTGAAATCCTTTTTGCATTTTCATAATCTTTTTGATAGTTTAGATTTGCAAAACTCATCTCTTTGTCAAAACAGACATATTCTGTTTTTGACTCCTCTAAGAGAGTTTGCAGTCTGTGTTTTTTGTTTTTTAAAAACTCTTTGGCTTTTAGGAGAATATTTTTTGAATAGATGGCACAAAGAGGGTGAATTTTGCCTCCCTGCTTTGCAACAACGGCATCAAAACCCTTATCGATATTTTCATAAAGCCTGTAAAAATCATCCATTCCAAAAAATGGAGAATCCACACTCAAAACAAAGATATGATTGTGTTTTAACTGTTCAAACACAGATACAAGAGCGATAAGAGGGGAGTGATCTTTGAAATCTTTTATATCTTCTATAAAATTTCCCTCAAAATCAAACTTGTTTTTATCTTTGCAACTGATAAACACACTCTCAAAGCAGGGTTTAAACCTCATCATCTGATAGAGAGTCAGACTCTCAAATCCTCCAAAAGGAAGAAGGGACTTATCCCTCCCCATCCTTTTGCTTTTTCCTCCCGCAAAGATAACGCAGGGGATAGTTTTTATCATCTACAAATCTCTTGGATCGGCTATCTTGCCTTTTACGGCACTTGCCGCCGCTACGGCACTGTTTGCAAGATATATTTCACTGCTTCTAGCACCCATTCTTCCCACAAAATTTCTGTTTGTGGTCGAGATACATCTCTCATCATCTCCCAAAATTCCCATATAACCGCCAAGACAGGCTCCGCAGGTAGGATTGCTCACAACTGCCCCTGCATCGATAAAGATATCGACAAGCCCCTCTTTTTCAGCCTGTTTTAGGATCTTTTGGGTGGCAGGAGTTACGATCATTCTGGTCTTTTTTGCAACTCTTTTACCTTTTAGTATCTTAGCGGCAATCCTTAGATCCTCAAGTCTGCCGTTGGTGCAGCTTCCTATAAAAACCTGATCAACTGCCAGATCATCTTTTACAGCCCTGCTTAGAGGTTTACCGTTTGAGGGAAGATGCGGATATGCGATAACCGGCTCAAGAGAGGAGACATCAACCTCGATAGTCTGCACATAGTCGGCATCTTCGTCCGAATAGTGATATTTTGTCTCTCTTGAGAGATTTTTATCTTTTAAAAACTCTTTTGTTATCTCATCAACAGCAACAATACCGTTTTTGGCACCCGCTTCTATCGCCATATTGCAAAGGCTGAATCTGTCATCCATCGAAAGATATTTTATCGTATCCCCCGTAAACTCCAAAGTTTTATACAGCGCTCCGTCAACGCCTATCATCCTGATAATCTCTAGTATCAGATCTTTTCCGTAAACAAACTCTTTTGGCTTCCCTTTGAAAACAACCCTGATAGCTTCGGGTACTTTAAACCAGTTACTGCCCGTTATCATTGCAAATGCCAAATCGGTTGAACCCATTCCGGTAGCAAATGCCCCAAGCGCTCCGTGGGTACAGGTATGAGAATCAGCTCCGATGATAACATCACCGGGAACGATAAGCCCTTTTTCAGGCAAAAGAGCATGTTCTATCCCCATATCTTTCTCATCAAAAAAGTGTTTTAGGTTATGTTCATAAGCAAACTCTCTGCTTATTTTCGCCTGATTTGCACTTGCGATATCTTTTGCAGGGATAAAATGATCCAATACGATTGAAAAATTATCCGGTTTTGCAAGTTTTTTGGCTCCGCTCTCTCTAAACGCCCTTATCGAAATCGGCGTAGTAATATCGTTTCCTATGATCATATCAATATCACATCTGATAATCTCTCCGGCTTTTACATCTCTTTTTACATGTTCGCTAAAGATTTTTTCAGTAATTGTCTGTCCCATTGAACCGCCTTTAGTTTTTGCAAGATTGTATCAAAAATAGTTTTAAAATGTTATAATCTTAAGAGCATTGAAGATGCCCTTAATATAAATTCAGGAATTGAAAATATAAAATTATGCAAAAACAGTTACTTTTCTCTTTTTTAGGTTTTATCGCTCTTCTTTTGTGGCAAAAGCTATATGAGTATAGCTGTATATCTCTGTTTTTCCCTCTTTTTGCAGGAATCGTGATCTTCAAAAGCACTTATGAGTTTGTTGTTGCAAAAAGAATCTGTCTGGCAAAATGCTATTTTGAAAAAAACTCTCTTTTTTATCTCTTTTTTACCAAAAAAGTCTTTCTTTTTGTTTTTTCGCTCTTTAGCGGTATCATCCTCTCTCTTTCACTTTTTGCGGCTCTTGTGAATTTCAATACAACAGATTTTATACTCTTTGGAGGAGATGTTTTTGTGCTTGTTTTTTTGTATAACTTTCTTTTGAAAAAGAGATCATTAAACAAAAATGTCAAATATCCAATCACAAAAAATATAACTTCATGGATAAATGCAACCATCATAACTTTTATACTTCTTATAATCGCTCTTTATCAAACTCCCCCCGATTATATACAAAACGATCTGTTTGAAACGATACAACTCCACTCCAAAGAGAGTTTTTCACAATGCAAATATATCAATCCGTTCATAGTTTTGATCAAAGAGGCGGAGGCTTTTAAGTGGTGGATTATGCTAAAATTATCTGTTTTGGATATAAATCACTACCTGAAAATTTTTATCTGGCTCTTTTTTTTGATAGGAAATTATCTCTTTGTTTTTGCTTTTGGCAGATATATTTTGGAAATCGGAGATTTTGAAAGGGTGGAAATATAAAATGAAAAAGTATATCCTGTTTTTTATCATCTTTTTGTTTGCTTTAAACTCCTTTGCTTCAAATATGTGGTTGAATGAAAAAAATATCAAAAAAATGATAGGAAATATGCTGATAGTCGGATTTTATGCCACATCTGTCAACAAGGAGAGCAAAATCATCAAAAATATCAACAAATACCACATCTGCGGAGTTATACTCTTTGACAAAGATCCCAAAAACAGAAAAAGAGCCAAAAATATACAAAACCCTTTTCAGCTAAAAAGATTGACATATCAACTGCAATCTCTTACAAAACATCATATTTTGATAGCTGTGGATGAAGAGGGGGGATTGGTTTCAAGGCTCGGTAAAACAGAAGGCTTTTTAAAAATTCCTTCTGCAAAAAAAGTGGGGGAAAAAGGGATAAAAAATGCAAAAAAAATTTATCATCAGTTGGCTTTGGAACTGAAAAACTACGGTATCAACTGCGATTTTGCCCCTGTTGTTGATCTCTCACTAAATCCAGACAACACGGTAATTGTAAAAACAGGCAGATCTTTTGGAAAATCTCCAAAAAAGGCAACCAAATATGCAAAGATTTTTATCAAAGAACTGAAACAAGAGGGAGTTATCAGTGTCTTGAAACATTTTCCCGGACACGGTTCCTCTTTGAAAGATTCCCATAAAGGCTTTGTAGATATCTCAAAAAAATGGCAAAAAAAAGAATTGATCCCATATAAAGAACTGATAAAAGCAGATATGGCAGATATGATCATGACGGCACATGTTTTTAACAAAAACCTTGATGAGAGATATCCCGCAACTCTCTCTTACTCTATTACCACAGAACTTTTGAGAAAAAAACTCGGTTACAAAGGTGTTGTTATAACAGATGACCTTCAGATGAGAGCCATTACAAAACACTACTCTTTAAAAGAGAGTGTCAAACTTGCCATAAATGCGGGAGCGGATCTGTTACTTTTTGCAAATCAGCTCGATAAAGAGATAAATATCCAAAAACTTATCAATCTCATCTATCAAGAGACAAAAACCGATAAAAAATTACTCCAAAATATCATAAAAGCCAATAAGAGAATCATCTTTTTGAAAGAAAAATATAAAAATTCATTTAAAATACGCAATTAATCCGCCTCACCGTTAGTTAAAAAATCATCGTCATAATACTCCTCTTTTTTTGTAGTATCAGACTTTAGAGCGCTTAAAAACGAAGCAATCTCTTTTATCTCTTTTTCACTAAGGTTTTTGGCATAAGATGTCATTATATCACTTCTTTTTGATCTTATCTTCTCCTTTTTATAGGCTTTCAGTCTCAAAATCAGATAACTTTCCGGTTTGTTTGCAAGTTTTGGATATGAGCTGTTTCCTTTGGCATCCACACCGTGACAGGCATAACATCCTTTTGTAGAATAGAGAGTCTTACCGCTCTCTTTGGCATGGGAAAAGATGGCTAAAACAGATAAAAACAGAACTTTTTTTAAAATATAGTTATTATTAAAAGTAAACATTCAGAGAGCCTTTGATATAATAATTTTTTATATTACTATACCAAAAAACAGATTAAAAAAAGGTTCCAAATTGACTATTACAAAAAACAGAAATGCCTATTATGCTCTTTTTTCCAGACTCTTTCTTCAAGAGATGGATGAAGAAACTCTAAGAAATATGCAAAAAAGTCATGATTTTGAAAATATTTTTCAAAACTATTCCAAATGGGAAAAAAAAGATACAAAAAGCATACAAAAGCTTATAGAAGAGAATCTGAATGTCGATTTCACGGACATTACCATACTTCATCTTATTCCCTATGAGAGTTTTTATACAAGAGAAGACGGCATGATAGAGAGTGGGGGAGATAATCGTGTCATCTCCTTTTACAACGATTACGGCTTTAGAGTAGATCTTGACAAAGCAAGAGCCGTATCTCCCGATCATATAGGAATAGAACTCGAATTTATGCACCTTTTGACAAAAAGGGAGATAAAAGCTTTAGATGACAATGATCAAAAAGCGGCGGGAGAATTGAAAAAACTTCAAAAGGAGTTTTTACAAAAACATCTTTTGAAATTTTCTCCAATGTATCTTATAAATGTCTATGAGGAGGCAAGAACTCCTTTTTACAAAGATGCCGCAAAAGCTCTTTTGGAATTTTTACTAGAAGATTATGCCTATGTGAAGGAAACGGTTTAGTGAAACTGAAACTTGAACCCTCCTTTTGTGTCAGATACTCTTCAAAATTATCCCAATGCAAAGAGTGTGAAGATATCTGCTTTACAGATGCGATAAAATGTAACGAAGGCTCTCTTGGTATCTTTCAAGAAAACTGTATTTCCTGCGGAGCATGTATCGGTGCTTGTCCTACGGAAGCTTTAAAACTGAACTCTTTTAGTGTAAAAGAATTTTTTTTCAATTTTATCAAAAGTGATGAAAAAGTTATAAGCTGCAAAAGCAATTTTATCTGTCTGAGTGCATTCAATGTGGAATATCTTATCTCACTGGCACTTATCAAAGATACGGTTTTGGATCTGGGACACTGTGAAGAGTGCAGTTTAAAAGAACCTCTGTTTCAAAAGATAGAAGATACCATAGACGAAGCAAATCTTATACTCTCCAAAACAGGTGATAAAAGAATCAAAAGAGAGTTTGTAAAAAAGAATTCCTGCAAAAAGGAACAAAAAAATTCCCGAAGAGATATATTCAGGCTTTTCACTCCAGAAGGTATCTCACAAAATGCCCAAAAAATGAAAGAGAAAGCTTTGAGTATGCAAACTTCCTCCATCTCCATAAGTGCCAAAGAGAGTTTAAAAAAGAGAGAAAAAATCATTCCCGATAAAAGAAAACTGCTTTACAGTGTTCTAAAAAGAGTACAAAAACCAAAAGAGTATCAAAAGATTAAAAGTGATAAGATCTCTTTTTGCTCTTCCAAAGAGATAGACGACAGCTGCGACAACTGCTCTGTCTGTTACAGAATCTGCCCAAGCGGAGCTTTAAGCAGCGATTTTAAGGGAAGCGTCATATTTTTTGATGATATGCTCTGTCTGAAATGCAAACTCTGTCATGATGTATGTGAAAAAGAGTCCATAAAGATCAGAGAGTTTTTTGATACAAAAGAGTTTTTTGAACCGACCCAAACCCCTCTTAAGAGATTTAATATCACAAGATGCAATGAATGCGGTAATCTTTTCACCTGTGAAGGAGGAGAGAAGATCTGCAAAAGATGCAAGATAGAAGAGGATGAAGCCTTGAATCTTTGGGGAACTTAATATTAAGGAGAGAAAGTGCAAACAGAAAGAGATTTACTGAAAAAAGAGATGACTATTATCGCCTATGCCGGAGCGGATGCTGCAAACTCCAAACTTCCTCCGGTAATAAACGACTATCTTGCAACAAACAATATAAAAGCCCATCTGATAGGTATAGCTATCAATGAAGATGATTTTAAATTTTTTATCTCAAATCTGAAAAAATCAAAAGTGGAGGTTACGGTTTTTGCCGAAGAGTTTCAAAAAAAAGCGGCAGATTTTTACAATCTCAACGGCTTTTTAATAGCAGCTTTTAAAAAAGAAGAGGATTTTATCCTGGTAGAAGAGAGAGAAATGCTCATGATGGATGACAAAAAGATAATACAGATCATAAATAAAATAGTTAAGGAAAGAGATGCAGGAATTTGACAATCTGAAAAAAGAATTTGAAAACTTTGAGAAAGAGTGTTTTATCACCCGGGAAAAAGAGGAGAATTTTGATGAGGGTGAAGGCTTCATGGAGATTTTAAAAAAATATATGTTGGCACCCCAGATGTGCGGAGTATATTTCTCAAGACTCGATATCAAATCGGCAGCCGAATTTTACGGTGAATCCATTCAGTTGAGAGAGAGAAAGAGGATGTTAACCGATCTTTTAAAAGCGGTTTTTTCAAAAGAGGATATGCAAAGACTTTTTGATATATTCACATCCCAAATCGATCACAAAACCGATATTTACAAAGAGTTGGCGGATAATTTTTCATCCGATGAGATATTTGACGAGATGATTCAAAAAGCGGAAAAGTTCAAAACAAAGCTGAAAAATATTACAGATGAATTTGAAGGTGTTGTTTAAAAGTTGCAGTTAAACAAAGAAATTTTAAAACTTTCCATTCCAAATATTCTAAGCAATCTCAGTGTTCCTCTTCTCTCTTCTGTTGATCTGATGTTGATAGGACACCTAAACAAAAGCTCATATATCGGAGCTGTTGCGATAGGAGGGATGATATTTGGTTTTTTGTACTGGAGTTTTGGTTTTTTGAGAATGGGAACCACAGGAGTTACTGCCCAGGCGTATGGAAGAGATGACCGATATAAACTCTCCGTTACCCTCTATCGCTCTTTGTTTGCCTCTTTTGTTATCGCTTTTGCTATTTTTATATTGCAAAGCTTTATAAAAGATACTGCTTTCTCTTTGGTTGATGCATCAAAAGAGGTGGAAATTTTGGCAAAAAATTACTTTTCCATCAGAATCTTTGATGTTTTTGCCGTTTTGTCTCTGTATGCTTTAAACGGTTGGCTGATGGGTATGCAAAATGCCAGATATACAATGTTTATCGTTGTTTTTACAAATTTTTTGAATATCATTTTGGATTTTATATTTATCTACGGTTTGAACATGGATGTAAAAGGCGTGGCTTTGGGAACAGTTTTATCCCAGTATGCAGGTGTCTTTTTAGCCCTTTATCTTATAAAAAAAGAGTACAAAAACAGACTCTTTAGGATAAATCTGAAAGAGATTTTTCATATAGAGGAGATTATAGAGTTTTTTAAATTGAATATGGATATCTTTATAAGAACGATCTCTTTGATTTTTGCCTTTTCCTTCTTTACAGCACAATCTGCACTCTATGGAGATGACATTCTTGCGGCAAATACTATCCTTATGCAGCTTTGGACTGTATTTGCCTACGGAATAGACGGATTTGCTTTTGCTTCGGAGAGTCTGATTGGAAAATATATAACAAAAGATAAAAAAACTTTAAAAAAGGTAATAAAAAGAATTTTTATCTGGGGATTTGGTTTGGGAGCTGTTTTCTCTTTTGTATTTTTTCTCTTTCCAAAAGATATAATCTCTCTCTTTACAAATAACCAGACTGTGATAGATATAGCTCTTGTTTATATCGGTTATACGATCATAGCACCTCTTGTCAACAGCTTTTGTTATCTGTGGGATGGAATCTATCTTGGAGCTACCGCATCAAAAAGCCTGAGAAACAGTATGCTAACAGCAGTATTTTTAATCTATCTGCCAACCTACTATCTAACAAGGGATATTTTACACAATCACGCTCTTTGGATCTCAATGATCTTTTTGATGATGGCAAGAGGAATTTTACTCGGCATGAAAGCCAAAAGAGTTATCTTTAAAACATAACATACTCTGCCTTGCTATCTCTATCTCCTCATTTGTAGGGATAACAAGGATCTTTGTTCTGCTCTCTTTTTTGCTTATCTCTTTCAAATTTTTCTCATTCGCCTCTTTATCAAGAACTATTCCCATGTTCTGTAAACCTTTACAGACTTTCTCTCTTACCTTTTTACTGTTTTCTCCTATACCTGCCGTAAAAACGACGGCGTCCACTCTTCCCATAACGGCAAAATATGCACCTATATATTTTTTTATCCTGTAACAAAATATCTCAAAGGCCAAAAGAGCATCTTTATCGCCCTCTTTTATAGATTTTTCTATCTCTCTTAGATCATTTTTACCGCACAGACCTTTTAAACCGCTCTTTTTATTCAAAAGAGTATCTATCTCATCTATACTCATTTTCATCTGCCTTGAGAGATAAAATATCACTCCTGCATCAATATCTCCGCTTCGAGTTCCCATAACGAGCCCCTCAAGAGGTGTAAAACCCATCGAAGTATCGATACTTTTTCCCTCTTGAACCGCACAGGCACTTGCTCCGTTTCCGATATGTAAAGTTATAAGATTTATACTTTTAAATTCTTTTTTTAGATATTTTGCACTCTCTTTTGCTACATAGTGGTGGGAGGTACCGTGAAAACCGTATCTTCTTATATAAAAATCTTTATAAAATTTTCTATCTATTGCATACATGGATGCATATTTTGGCATACTCTGATGAAATGCCGTATCAAATACCGCTACCTGTTTTAAAAAGGGAGCTTTTTTCAAAACAGCCTCTATTCCCTCCAAATTGGCAGGATTGTGAAGAGGAGCAAGATGAAACAAAGAGCGGATTTTCTCTATGACATTCTTATCTATAAGAGTCGGTTTTGTAAACTCCTCACCCCCGTGAACCACTCTGTGACCCACAACATCCAAATCGTTTAAATCTCTTAAAATATCATAGGATTGAAGTATCTCTTCAAGTACTTCTACCGCTTTGTGGTGATCTTTTATCCTCTTTTCAAAAGTGCTTTTTTTATTCTCTTTTGTCAAAGTAACCGTTGAGAGTTCCTCTCCTATCTTTTCGATAACTCCTCCTGCCAACAATCTCTCATCTTTCATCTCATAAAGAGAAAATTTCAAAGAGGAACTCCCGCAGTTTACAGTTAAAATTTTCATTTTAACCCGCTTGTTTCACATACAGTCATGAGAGTATAATTTCAAGACAATATACTCTCCAAACCAAGAGCGCCGTCAAAAAGTGTCTGCTCATCAAAAGCTTTTGCTATAAACTGTCCTCCTATCGGGAGTCCGTCGTCATTTTTGCCTATCGGAAGTGAGATTGCAGGAAGACCCGCCAAATTTACCGCTATTGTATAGATATCGCTAAGATACATCTCAAGAGGATCTTTTTTGCTTCCAAACTCAAATGCCACACTCGGAGTTACGGGAGTGAAGATGAGATCGGCCTCTTTAAAGATATTTTCATACTGCTCTTTTATAAGATGTCTTGCTTTTTGCGCTTTTATGTAGTAGGCATCATAATAACCGCTGCTCAAAACAAAAGTTCCAAGAAGGATTCTTCTTTTGACCTCTTCGCCAAACCCCTCCCCTCTTGTTTTTCTATACATCTCTTTCAGATTTGGACTCTCCACTCTGTTGCCGTATCTGACGCCGTCAAAACGGCTTAGATTTGCACTTGCTTCCGCAGTTGCCACGATATAATATGTCGCTATGTCATATTTTGAATCTATCAGATTTTTATAGACTATCTTATGTCCTGCCTCTTTTAGAGCTTTGATCGCTTCATTACAGCTTTTTTGTATAACAGGCGAAGACTCCTCAAGATAGTTTTCTATAACGGCTATTGTCAATTTTCTGTCTTTGTTCAGTTTATCGGATACTTTTTCATATTTGATATCTGCGCTTGTAGAGTCTTTTGGCTCATGCCCTTTTATGATATCAAACAAGATAGCCGCATCTTCTACATTTTGACTCAAAGGTCCTATCTGATCCAAAGAGCTTGAAAAAGCGGTCAAACCGTATCTGCTGACAGTGGAGTATGTCGGTTTCATCCCTACACATCCGCAAAATGCCGCAGGTTGTCTGATACTTCCTCCCGTATCGCTTCCAAGAGCGGCTATCGCTATACCTCCGCCGACTACCGCCGCACTTCCTCCGCTGCTTCCTCCGGGAACTCTGTTTGGATCATGAGGATTCAAAGTATTTCCGTAACAGCTGGTTTCGGTGGAACTTCCCATCGCAAACTCATCCATATTGCATCTGCCAAAAGGAGAAAGCCCATAAGAGAGCATATTATCGATCACGGTCGCATTGTAAGGAGCTGTGTATCCTTGAAGGATTTTGGAAGAGCAGGTTACATTCCACCCTTTTACCTGAATATTGTCTTTTATCGCAATGGGAATCCCTTCTCCGTAAACATTGATCTCCTCACCCGTGAGCTGTTCGACATAACCGCCCAACTCTTTTTTCTCTTTTATCTCTTTTGCCAAATCTTTTCTAAACTCGGCTATCTCCTCTTTTGGAAGCGATAGAGCCTCTTTTAGCGTAATCACCTGTTCTCCTTCTTCGTTTTATAATTTACAAAAAATATTCCCACACCCGTAACAGCGAGTAAAAAAACTATCGTCTCTATGATAAAACTCATCTCAACCGGCTGTGAGAGATCAACCATCTATAACCTTTTTACATCTTTTACACAAACTGTTTTCTTCTTTTGCCTTATATTTCCAACATCTAGGACATTTGTGATGAGTGCTGTAATATATCCCAAATTCATCTTTTTCCACTTCAAAGCGATCAAGAAGTTCACCCTCTTCTTTATCAAAGATGATTTTACTTACGGTAAACCAGTCTTCGGCATCGGTTGAATCTAGTTTCGCTATCTCTTTGGAACCGGTCTTTATCACAAGTTCCAGAGTTGATTTTATCTTCTTCTCTTTTTTCAATTTATCAACAATCTCAAAAAACTTCTCTCTGGCACTGATCATATACTCTTCGTCAAAATCGCTTTTAACCTCTTCTATCGGTCTGTATAGAAGATCAGCCACCGTTTTGGCATCCTCTTTGATCGCTTCGGGAGCATGTTCTATGATCTCATCAGCCGTATAGGTCAAAATCGGAGCTGTCAAAGAGAGCATCCTGTTTGCCATCAAAGCCATTGCGCTTTGGGCTGAAACTCTGCTTTTGTCATCTTTTTTATCACAATAAAGCCTGTCTTTTGAGATATCCAGATAGATACCGCTTAGATAAAAAGAGATAAAATTGTTTAAAAGTGAAAGAGCTTTTGCAAAATCATATTTTCTGAAATTCTCCTCTATCTCATCAAACACTCTCTTTGCTTTTTTTACGATCCATCTGTCAATCTCTCCCATCTCCTCTATCGGAATAGGATTTTGAAGATCATTTGCATTGGCAAGTAAAAATCTGAAAGTATTTCTTATCTTTCTGTACTGTTCGCTCATCTGTGTCAGGATATTGTCGCTGATTTTTAGATCGCTTGTATAATCGCTCATGGCAACCCAAAGTCTCAAAATCTCACTGCCGTATTTTTTCATGATATCCTGTGGAGCTACGACATTTCCTTTGGACTTGCTCATCTTCTCACCCTTCT
>Ga0256914_1000963_pt1 | contig 27515 bp, 20 predicted proteins | sample HulkmetaG_FD_191571 | JGI IMG/M metagenome (GOLD analysis project Ga0256914, IMG submission 191571) | Hydrothermal chimney microbial communities from Main Endeavour vent field at the Juan de Fuca Ridge, Pacific Ocean - Hulk | ecosystem: Environmental > Aquatic > Marine > Hydrothermal vents ... | reverse complement strand
CAAAGGCACAAAGACACTAAGAACACCAAGCATTTCAAAGCTTTTTCTTTTCTTCGTGCCTTTGTGGCTTCGTGTCTTAGTGGTTTCTAGCCGGGCTACCTTAGTCATAACGAGTCGGGGGGCAATCTTTCAAATCACCACTTCCCACAGTCCGTTATCGGTGGCGGGTGGGCTGATGGGTAGATGGGGGGGCAGGGGCGGCAGTGTCGCGGGGGATTGACTGGCTGTGCGGGTGAAGACGCGGGCCCGAATCAGGTGATGGGTCATCTCCTGCACCACAATCATTTGCGGCAGTGCGTTGTTTTGGATCTGTTGGGCAATTTCGTGTAGCCAGTTGGCTATCAGCGACCCCTCATCCTCTCCAACAGCCTCGATGTAATGTTGTGCGGTGGCTCCCGCGGCATTGGCGCTCATCTCGCTACCTGCCAGTGCCAGGCCCGCATGAGCAAAGAGCTGCTCGCGGCTGGCGCCAAAGCAGTGCAAACCATCATCCGCGGGCACAAAGCGCTGATAACTGGTGATGGGCAGCGCTTGTTGCAGCAGCCAGTGCCCCAGCGTTTTATCGCGGGCAATCTGCGCCTTGAGCGCGTCCAGGCCCGGGAATTTCATCTCATCTCGCAGGCGGGCCACAAAGGAAAGCGTCAGGCAGCGCCCATAAATGTTGGCATCGAAATCAATCAGATGCGCCTCGATGGTGCGGGTGCGGCCATCCACCGTGGGGCGCACACCAATGTTTACCACCGCGGGGTGCCGTTCGCCCTGCACATCGGCCCAGGCTGCATAAACACCATTAGCCAGATGCGCCCGATTTTGTGAAATGGCGATATTGGCGGTAGGAAATCCCAGGGTGCGGCCTCGCTGGTCGCCATAAACAATGACACCTGAGAGCGTGAATAGCCGTCCCAGCCAAGTGTTGGCCCACTCGATGCTGCCTTGCTGGATGGCCTGGCGAATGCGGGAAGAGCGCACCGGCACGCCCTCCCAGCGGAATTCGGGCGTGATATGAATTTGGATGCCTGTTTTTTGGCCGTATGCCTGCAAAAAGGAAATATCTCCCTGGCGCGCTTGGCCCAAGGCGAAATCGGGCCCCACCCACAAATCGGTCAGGCCCAGATGTTTTTGCAGCAGGGCCATAAAATCCTGGGCGCTGGTTTGTGCGGTTTGGTGGGTAAAGGGATGGACGATGCTGAAATCCAGTCCAGTTTGGGCATAAAGCTTCAGCCGTTCCGATAACGAGTTGATGCTGGCCATCGGTTTTTGCGGAAGCAGCACCGCCCGCGGATGGGGATGAAAGGTAAGCAGTCCGCAGGATGCACCCTGGGCCCGGGCTGCTTGGCGCATGGCATGAATAATGGCTCGGTGGCCGCGATGAACGCCATCATAGCTGCCAATGGTTAGATGCGTGGGCCCTGAAAGATGAGCCGCGGTAATGGATTCGTAGACTTGCATGGGGTATGTGGTGTGATGATGTACTGTCGTTGATGGTGTGAATTTGAAGGGGTGTAGTTCGCTTCCTTCCTGAGAGAACAACCAATTTTAAGTTCGAGATGCCTTAGCCGCGCAGCCAGTCGGGCAGGGTGTCGGTGGCGGATAGAACCACATCCGCACCCAAAGCGTACCAGCGCCCGGGATTGGCTTCGTGATCAATCATGGCGATGCTTATTTCAGCTTTTTGGCGGGCGGGGGGCCGTTGTCGGTAGTTCAGCACCAGCCGCAAATCATCCAGGCTGTCGCCCACCATCAGCGCCCGCGAAGTTTGCAAGGTAGCCACCGCCTGTTCCAGCAGCGCAGGATCAGGCTTGTGCCCCAGCTCATCGGTGAAAACTGCTTCTTCCACCAACAGGCCAGCAAAATCCAGGCCCGCGCGGGTGGTGCGCATCTCATTGCGGTTGCGCCCGGTGATAATGCCTATCTGACGCACCCCTGCTTGTCGCAAGCGCACAAAAAAGTCAGGAGCGACAAACGCACGTTCATCGTGGGCAAAACCGGGCATGTGCGCCACCACCGGCTGCGAGTCGTAAATGCGAGGATACAGCTCAGCACCCCAGTAGTGTGCATCGTAATAGCGCTGCATGGCGGCAAAATCGGGGGCCTCAGGGCCCGCGTACTGCTGTGCCCAGGCTTTGCCCCGGCCTGCGTTTTCCGCCACCAGCGCATACCAATCCTGCTGAGGTGGGATGCGACCCGCAGCCCGGGCTTGCAGCAACACCACCAGCGACCAGCTCATATCCCAATCGCTGTTAAAACCACCATCTCGCTTAAAAGCTTTGATGTGCGCCAGCGAGAGCCCGGCATCGGGCCATTGGTTTTCGCGGGCCAGTTTGCGGGCTACAAACAGGGTGCAGCGATTGTACGCCTCTTGTGCGGCCCACAAAACACCATCGACATCAAAAATGATGGTATCGAATTCAGGCATGACCCGCCATCCGTTCTCGAGCCGAGGCCGCGTGTGCATCCAGCCCCTCGGCATCTGCAATGCGTGCTGCCACCGCGCTCAGATGAGCGCCCGCCGCGGGTGTCAGGGCAATCAGGCTGATGCGTTTGATGAAATCTTCGACATTGACAGGAGAAGCATAGCGAGCTGTGCCCTCGGTGGGCATGATGTGGCTGGGGCCTGCGCTGTAATCACCCAAAACCTCGAAACTGCTTTCGCCCACAAAAATACCGCCCGCGTGCCGCACCTGGGGAACCAGTGCCCACGGGTCAGCCACCGAAAGGCAGAGATGCTCCGGTGCAAACTGGTTGGCAACTGCCACCGCGGTGGCCAAATCGGGGGTAATCACTGCGCCGCCGCGGGTGGGCAGAGATTGTGCGATAATCTGCGCCCGCGACAGTTTTTGCACCCGCGCGGCAATCTCATCTCCTACCTTTTGCGCCAGCTCGCGGCTGGGAGTGAGCAAGATGGCGGTGGCCAGGATGTCGTGCTCGGCCTGAGCCAGCAAATCTGCTGCCACCATGCCCGGATGCGCCTGAGCATCGGCGATGACCAGCGTTTCGGTGGGGCCAGGCAGACCATCGATGCCCACTACGCCAAAAACCTGGCGCTTGGCCAGAGTAACAAAAAGTCCGCCCGGGCCCACAATTTTATCTACCGGCTGGATGCTTTCAGTTCCGTAAGCCATGGCGCCAATGGCCTGCGCACCGCCCAGCGCGTATAACTCGTCGATTTCGGCAATGGCCGCGGCAGCCATCACCACATCGGGGATGCGCCCGGTTTCGCGGTTGGGAGGTGTTGTGGCAATCACCCGCGGCACGCCCGCAACCCGGGCAATCACCGCGGCCATGAGCAACGATGAGGGTAGCGGCGCACTGCCGCCCGGCACATACACCCCCACCGAATCCAGAGGACGCACCAACTGCCCCAGCGTGCCTTCAGCCGTCTCTTGATGCAGCCAGGAATGCGCGGGCTGGCGTCGATGAAAGGCTGCAATGCGTTCAGCCGAAGCCTCTAGCGCTTGGCGTAAGTCAGGCTCCAGGCGATGAAGCGCCTCTTGCCACTGTTGGGGAGATGTGGCATAAGTCTGGGCCCGTACGCCGTCGATGCGTTCAGTCCAGTACTGCAAGCCCGCATCGCCGCGGGTGCGGATATCGGTCAAGACGCGGGCCACAGCTTGCTCGGGCGTTAGCGGCTGCCCGAACAGCTTTTGAATACCATCCAGCAGGCTTTGCGGATAGGTGGTTTCGGCCCAGGTTTTGCGTTGCAGAATGCCCTTTTGGGCGGTTTCGAGATTATAAATGGGAAAGTGCATAGCTTTTGTAAAAATGGGTGAGAGATGGCGTTGCATCCGGCTATTTTGAACCACGCCTATTATCCCCCAAGTTGCGACGGTTGACAAAGTCCTATCCTTATGCTAATCTTGCAATCACAATTAAGTCGGTGATGCCATGAAAATTGAAATGTGATGATTCATCACTATCCAGAGTGCATCACCAAGAGCACCAAGGCACCAAGAAAAAAGGTAACGACACAAAGACACGAAGAACAGCAAGCATTTCAAAGCTTTTTCTTTCTTTGTGCCTTTGTGGCAAAAAGAGGACCGAGCTCTAACCGTTGCATCAAAAAAACAACGACCCTGACGGAGATAAGTAATCGGTGGCGTTCTCAGAGAGTTGCCGGTCGCTGCAAGGCAATGAATCAAACCGATGAACTCCCCTCCCGAGTCGCCCGACCCAAGCCGAATGGTGGTAAGTTGGGACGGTTGGCCCCCGTTACGGGCTTGTGTTAGTGAGTCGTGCCAGGGCAGGTTAGCTTGAACCTTTGCCATGACCGCACCGATTTCTGACTAACACGGAGGTCATGGCCGCGAGGCCGTGGCGAATCCAGGTGGCACCACGAGCGCCCCCTCGTCCTGGAACGAGCGGGCGTTTTTTCTTTGTACCAGGCAGGAGGAAGCTATGATTGACATCAAATTATTACGTGAAAAACCGGAAGTCGTGCATGAGGCCATGCGCAAGCTGGGGGCCCAAGATGCGCCCGTGGCGGACGCGATTCGTCTGGATTTGCGCCGTCGTCACATCCTGACCGAGCTGGAGGCGCTAAAAGCTGAGCGCAACACCGGCTCCAAGCAAATTGGGGCACTGATGCGTTCGGGCCAGCGCGACGAGGCCGAGGCTATCAAGGCCCGCATGAGTGCCCTGGGGCAGCAAATTGGCGAGCTGCAAGGGGAGCTGAATCAGGTTGAAAAGGATTTGGAATGGGCCATGCTCAACATTCCCAACATTCCGTTGCCCGAAGTGCCTGTGGGAGCTGATGATAGCGAAAATGTGGTGACGCGTGTGGAAGGAACGATGCGCAGCTTCGACTTTGCTCCCAAGCCGCATTGGGAGCTGGGCGAGGCTCTGGGCATCATCGACTTTGAGCGCGGCGTCAAAATTTCGGGCAGTCGTTTTTATGTGCTCAAAGGTTTGGGCGCCAAATTGCAGCGGGCGCTCATCAACTGGATGCTGGATGTTCACATCGAAAAGCATGGCTACACCGAGGTTTATCCACCTTTTATGGTGCGCAGCCACGCATTGCTGGGCACAGGCAATTTGCCCAAATTCGCCGATAATTTGTACAAGGATCACGAGGAGGATTTGTGGTTTATCCCCACAGCCGAGGTGCCCGTGACCAATATGTATCGTGACGAAATTTTAGATGGCGCGCAGTTGCCCATCAAGCATGTGGCTTTTACGCCCTGTTTTCGACGGGAAAAATTCAGCGCGGGCAAGGATACGCGCGGCATCAAGCGGGGGCATCAGTTCGATAAGGTGGAGATGGTGAAGTTTGTCACGCCCGAGACTGGCCGGGCCGAGCTGGATAGCCTCATCGAGGATGCTTCGGATATTGCCCGACTGCTAAACCTGCCCTTTCGCATTATCCAGATGTGCACTGGTGACCTGAGTTTTGTGGCTGCCATCAAGTTTGATGTGGAGCTGTGGGCTCCGGGCGTGGAGGAATGGTTGGAGGCCAGTTCTTGTTCACTTTTCACCGATTTTCAGGCCCGACGGGCCAATATCCGCTATCGTCCCGAAAAAGGGGCCCGACCTCGCTATGTTTATACTCTCAATGGCTCGGGCCTGGCTTTGCCGCGCCTGGTCATTGCCATTCTCGAAAACTACCAGCAAGCTGATGGCAGCGTGGTGGTTCCCGAGGTGCTGCGGCCCTACATGGGGGTCGATGTGATTGCATGACGAGGCCAAGCCCTTTGCAATAAGGTTTTAGTAATGATGCTGGCCGCCCAGCTAAACCAAGGCTCGAAAGTGACGAAGCGAGAGAAAGCTTCCTCGCTTCCTCCTTTCGTCCTTTCGTCTATCTTCGTCTGATGAATGGTACTCGCCGCCAGGTTTTTGCCCTGATTGCGCTTTGTGCTTTTGTTTTGGCTGGCGGGTGGGGATGGCAACATTGGCGCCACGCGGTGGTTCCGCTGGGCCCGCAGCGCCACGTTCTCACCCGTAATCCCAAGGTTGGGGTGCATACGCGCCTGGAAAATGAAGTTGAGCCCTGGAAGATCAAAAAGTCGTTGGTGATGGTGCGAGAATTGGGGACGCCGTGGGTGGTGGAGTATTTTCCCTGGGCCTTTAGCGAGCCCAGGCCCGGCCATTATGATTTTTCGCACGCAGATTTGGTGGTAAATCATGCCCATCGCCAGGGGCTAACGGTCATTGCCCGTCTGGGGTTGGTTCCTGAATGGGCGCGGCCCCGCGATACTACCAGCACCTATCTTGCGCCCGATGCGTATCCTGCCTTTGCCGATTATGCGGCTGCGTTTGTGCGCCATTTTCAGGGGCGTGTGCGCTATGTCATCCTCTGGAATGAGCCGAATTTGGCGTTGGAATGGGGGTATCGGGCCCCAGACGCGGCCAGCTATACGCAAATGCTTTGCACCGCGGCCACAGCCATACGCGCGGCTAATCCCGATGTGGTGATTTTGGCTGGGGCGCTGGCTCCTACTTTGGGAGATCCTACGGGTGAGCTGGGCGTGGGAGATCTTGATTTTTTGAGTGAGATGTATGATGCGGGCGCGGCCTCCTGCTTTGATGCTTTGGCCGTGCATGCTTATGGGCTCACTTTTCCGCCGGAGGATGCGCCAGATCTGCAGGTTTTGAATTTTCGGCGGGTGGAGCTGTTGCGGCAGATGATGGTGGCTCGCGGGGATGCGGATAAGCCTATTCACATCACTGAAGCTGGTTGGAATGATCATCCCCGCTGGACGCGGGCGGTACGTCCGGCACAGCGGATTCGGTACACGGTTCGGGCCTGTGAGATGGCGGAGGTCTGGCCCTGGTTGGCGTCGCTGAATTTTTGGGTTTTCCGCTATCCCGTGCCCGAAAAGAGCTTTCGCGATTATTACACCTTTGTAAGCACCGATTTTCAGCCTAAACCCCTTTATCTTGAACTGCAACAGGCCCTGCGTCCGTAGTGGCAGCGCCCCATGTCGTCATTCACAGGCATCAAGGTCAACATGGGGGCTTGCGCCTTATAGAGGTCTGCTGGCTTCGATTTCGATGCGCATCATGCCCACCTGGGCTTTGCCTGCTGCGGTTAGCGGATATTGGGCCAGGTAGTGGTCGGCAATGTTTTCGATGAAGGTTTCCCGCAGGTTCTGGGGCAGGCGTTGGGTGTAGGGCAGCCAGGTGGTGCGCAACCAGCCCATGAGTCCTGCTTTGCCATTTTGTTCCATGGTTTTGGGTATCATCTCGATGCGCCCGATGTTGAAGCCAGCTTCGGTGAGCAGGGTGCGATAGGTTTCGGCTCCGAAGAAGCCGTAGGGAAAGTCGAAGTCGTGGAAGTAGGGCTGCCATGCAGGCTGTGCCATGCATTCATCCAGTACGGCCACCATGGCCGCCGCATTGCCCTGGCCTCCCATCTGTAACAAAATACGGCCTCCTGGTTTTAGGCTTTGGTAGATGCCGGCCAGCACCGGGCGGTGATCTTTGATCCAGTGCAGCGCAGCATTGGAGAAGACGACATCGAAGCGTTGCGCAAAGGTGATGCTGCGGGCATCCATCACGCTAAAGCTTAGGTTGGGATGGGCGTGGCGTGGGTAGCGTTTTTGCGCCAGGCGAATCATTTCGGCTGCACTGTCGATGCCGATAATTTGGCCCGCGGGCAGGTATCGGGCCAATTCGGCGGTGACTTTGCCTTCGCCGCAACCCACATCCAGCAAATGCTCTGTGCCCGAGAGGGTGAGCTTGTCTATGAGTTCGCGGGCCCATTGTTGTTGCGCACCGGAGTGCTTTTCGTAGTCGGCGGCGTTCCAGGTGTAATGGCTCATGTAACCTCTGTGGCGATGCGTTTTCGGGCCAGGGCGCAGTAATCGGGTGAAAGTTCGTAGCCCACATAGTGCCGTCCAGTGCTGGCCGCGGCCACGCAGGTGGTTCCCGAGCCGGCAAAGGGGTCCAGCACCACGTCATCCACATAGCTGTAAAGTTGGATGACCCGCCGGGCCAGTGCTACGGGAAAGGGGGCGGGATGCCCGATTCGTTTGGCCGATTCGGGCGCAATGTTCCACACTGAGAGCGTGGCGTCCATAAAGTCTTCCCGGCTGATGTCTGATTGGCCTTTGTCGGGCCGGGAAAAGGCTTGTTTGGCAAAGACCAGCAGATATTCGTGCAGGTCTCGCAGTCGCGGCGATTTGGCGCTCATCCAGCTTCCCCAGGCACAACTGCCGTTGGCGCCTTTGCCTTTTTGCCAGATGATTTCGCCCATGGGCAAAAAGCCTAGGTCGAGATGCACCTGGTAGTAGAACATGTGTAGCGGGATGTAGGGTTTGCGTCCCAGGTTGGCGATGTTGATGACGTAACGTCCGCCCGGGCGCAGGGTGCGGTACACCTCATGTCCCACGTCGCGAATCATTTGCAGATAAGTTTGCAGTCCCAAATCCTCCTCGTAGTCTTTGCCCACGTTGTAGGGAGGCGAGGTAAAGGCCAGGCCCACGCTGTTATCGGGGATGGCTTTCATGTGGGTGGAGGAGCCCTGGTAGATGTGATTGGCCCACGGGCCCGGCTGCGGCACAGCGCTTTGCAATAATGCTTGTTTGCTGGCTGGCTGGGCAAAGAGTTCTTGCAACAAGTTGCGCCGATAAAAGGTGGAGGCGTCGTGCGATTCGCGTCGGCCTGCGCCAAAGGTTGAGGTTTCGGTTCGTTTCATGGGCTGCAATGGTTTTGCGGGCGGTGGGTGATTGGATCAGGGTGAGGGATGTGCCAAGGTTAGCGCAATCTTGGGCTGGCGTCAAATTGTCGGCGTGGTTGTAGAAATGGATGGGGAGCCATCCGCCCCTCACGTGTCCGCACCCGCCTCATGCCTGCAATCGCAATTGCCCAATAGCACGCTTCTCGTTATAATGAGTGCATCACCGCAAACAGGAGTTGCCTTTGATAAGAATTTTGTAACGATTGCACCATGCCTACATGAATACTGCATCGTTACTACTGTGATACTCATTCCCCTCAGAATACCATGACGCAGCGCCCGGGCTGTGGCCTGTTTGGGATGGCCGCAGTTGACGAGGAGAAGGTTGTCGTCCGCAAGGGCGACTTAACCCTGGCCCGGCCAGCGGGAAAATCGAAAGATCGGCGGATGCCTTCCCGGTGTACCACCACCGGACGTCATGGGGAAAACTGAAAGTTGCACCTGAAAACTGTCGGGCGACCGGCAACACAAAGATGCAGCAGTGGCGACAATTTCATCTTTTGCTATTCTGGAACAGGAGCATGTTTATGTGCGGCATTGTTGGCTATGTGGGCCCGCGCGCGGCCACCCCTATCATCCTCGAAGGCTTGAAACGGCTGGAATACCGCGGCTACGACTCTGCGGGCCTGGCTGTCATCGAAATCAACGGCAATATCGAAATCCGGCGTGACGCTGGCAAACTTGTCAATTTGCAAAATCGAGTGTCCGAAGCCCCTCTGCATGGCAACATTGGCATCGGGCACACCCGCTGGGCTACCCACGGCCCACCGACACCCTACAACGCCCATCCCCACACTGCCCGCGATGGCAACATTGTTGTGGTGCAAAATGGCATTGTTGAAAATTTCTTGCCCCTGCGTGACGAATTGCTAACCCAGGGTTATCACTTTGCTTCTGACACCGACACCGAAGTCATCGTGCAGCTTATTCATCGTGAATTTACCCGTACCAAAGATTTGGAAGAAGCGGTGCGGCAAGCGTTGGTACGGCTGCAAGGTCCTTCGGCAGTGGTGGTGCTTAGCAGCTACGAGCCCGATAAACTCATCGCTGCCCGCTTGGGCAATGCCGGAGCGGTAGTCATTGGCTACGGTGATGATGAGATGTACTTGGCCTCCGACATTCCCGCAATTTTGGAACATACCCGGCAGGTGAGTTTTTTGGAGAATCGAGAAATGGCCATCCTCACCCGAACAGGACTGCAACTTTGCGATTTAGAGGGCGCCCCCTTGCCACCCAAAGCAAAAGTTCTCATTCCCTGGGATCCTATTGCTGCGGCCAAGGGGCCTTATCGTCACTTTATGCAAAAGGAGATTTTTGAGCAGCCTAATGCGCTTACCGACACCCTGCGCGGGCGGGTTGATTTTACCACGGGGCGTGTTTCTCTGCCCGAGGCTCATCTCGGGCCCGACCGGGTGCGGGGCATCAAAAAAGTGACCATCGTGGCTTGCGGAACGTCTTACTATTCGGGCCTGGTGGGCAAATTCTACATCGAGCGCCTGGCCCGCTTGCCCGTAGAGGTGGATTATGGCTCTGAATATCGCTATCGCCAACCCATCGTGGATGCCGAAACCCTGTTTGTGGCCATCACGCAATCGGGTGAAACTGTCGATACGCTGGCTGCCATGGATGAGGCCCGACGGCATGATGCCCGCTTGCTGGCCATTGTCAATGCCATGGGTTCGCAAGCGGCCCGGGTGGCGCATGGCGTCATCACCATGCAGGCCGGCCCTGAAATCGGCGTTGCCAGCACCAAAGCCTTCACAGCATCGGTGATGGACCAATTGCTGCTGGCCATGTATCTGGCGCAGCAACGTGGGTTGCTGGATGAGGCCGCATCGCTGGCCCTGGCCCATGAGTTGGCCCTCCTGCCGCAAAAATTGGGGGATGTGCTGGCGCAGGATGCCAAAATCAGAGAGCTGGCTATCCGCTATGCTAACTACAGTGATTTTCTTTACCTGGGACGGGGATTGCACTATCCCATTGCCCTGGAGGGGGCGCTCAAACTCAAGGAAATCAGCTATATCCACGCGGAGGGTTATCCTGCGGGCGAGATGAAGCACGGGCCTATTGCTCTGATTGATGAAACGATGCCTACCGTGGCTCTGGCGCCCCGCAATAGCGTCTACGATAAAATGGTCAGCCAGGTCGAGCAGGTTAAAGCGCGACAAGGTCTGGTTATTGCTGTGGTCAATCCTGGGGATGAGGTGGTAGCAGCCAAAGCGGATGATCTCATTACCATTCCTGAGGCCTCACCCTGGCTGCTGCCCATTCTCAGCGTTGTTCCTTTGCAACTCTTTGCCTATCATATTGCTGTCTGGCGTGGTTCCGATGTCGATCAACCCCGTAATCTGGCCAAAAGTGTGACCGTGGAGTGATGGCAGCTCATGCTTCCGAAACAGCAGCCCGCACATCGCCTCCTACACGTTTCAGGCGTCTGCGGGCAGCTTCAGGAGAACAGGCCCGCAGGGTGCTCACAATGGCCACCTTGACATCGTTGACACTTTCAGCCAGGGCTGCTGCAGCTTCTGTTTCATCGATGTTGCAGGCTTGCGCCACAATGCGCCGTGCCCGTTTTTGCAATTTGGCATTCTGTTGCCGCACGTCTACCATCAAATTGCCGTAAGTTTTGCCCATACGCACCATGACGCCGGTACTGAGCATGTTGAGGATGAGCTTTTGTACAGTGCCAGCCTTCAGGCGTGTTGAGCCGGTGATGACCTCTGGCCCTACCAGTGGCGCTAACACGAAATCGGCGACATCGGTAGTGGGTGCGGGTAGATTGCAGGTGATGGTGGCGGTTAGGGCGCCGCGGCTGCGGGCCTCGGCGAGCGCTCCAATGACATAGGGCGTGCGCCCACTTGCAGCGATGCCTACAACGCTATCCAGCGGGCCTACTGTCAGCTCTGCCATCGCTTGACTGCCCTTAGCCGGATCATCTTCGGCTTCTTCTATCGATTCGGTTAAGGCCCTGTTTCCACCGGCAATAACCCCTACCACCAGGTCTGGGCTGGTGTTGAAGGTTGGCGGGCATTCCGAGGCATCCAAAACGCCTAATCGTCCCGATGTGCCCGCACCCACATAAATCAGGCGTCCTCCCTGCTGCATGCGTTGTGCAATCGCATCAATCGCCGCGGCAATGGTGGGCAGATTCGGGCGCACGGCAGATACGGCTCGTTTATCCTCCAGGTGCATTAAGCTTACCAGTTTGAATGTGTCCAGTTGATCAAAATTCCGGGTAAGCTCATTGCGCTGCTCCGAGGCCCAAACATTGGCTGCTTGCTGGACATGTATATCAAAAGGCCAAAGTTTATGCCCCACCAGCTCCAATGCCAGGAATCCGGCACCAGTTGCGGCATCAAAATGAGGCAATTGCGGGCGTGCCGCGGGCACGCGGGTGCGGATGGTTTGTGATGCAACGGAACGATAGAAGGCATTATTGAGCAAAAGTCCGCCGCTGAATACCAGGGGGAATTGTTTTGTTTGTGAAAGTCCCAGCTTTCGAGCCACTGTTTCTACGCTGGCGGCCAGTGCCTCTGCGGCATTAAGCAAAATTTCAGTTGCCAGCAGATCATTGGTTGTAGCAACTTCCAGCACCAGGGGCGCCAAAGCCGCAATTTCAGAGGCGGCAGGTCGCGATGAATAAATCCATGAGATGATATCCTGTGGCGACGCCAATTGCAGCTGGGCGAGGATGCGAGGCAGCAGGATGGTTGGCTGCTCGCTGCCATCGATGGTCTTGGTAATGGCTTGCAAGGCGCTTTGTCCGATGGCATAGCCACTTCCGCTATCCAGCAAGTGGCCCCAGCCTCCTGCCCGTGCCGTTTCGCCGTCGTTATTTTCGCCATAGACCATCATGCCCGTGCCCGAAATGACCACCACGCCCGCGCGGGCGCCTATTCCGCCCACCAGCGCGCCTAACGCGTCGGTGCATACGTACCCGGGCGCATGAGGCAGCAACGATTGCTGTATTGTTTGCAGAATGCGGACCTGAGCCGGGCGTCCTGCGCCTGCCAGCGCCCAAACCACAGCCGAAGCATCTTCCAGCCTGACGCCTGCGGCATCGGCTGCGGCTTGCATGGCCGTTAGCAGCGCCAAACGAGTATTTTCTTTTCCCATCAGCAGCAGATTCGAAGAGCCAGCACGTCCGCGGCCCATCTCTTGGCTCAATTCATTTAGAATCACTGCTTCTGTTTTGCTGCCGCCACCATCGACGCCAATAACAAATGAGATCATACATTCCTCTGCAATTAAGTGATTGATGCTATAAAAGTTGACATGTAACGGTTTATCGCTATCCAGAGCGCACCACCAAGCGCACAAAGGCACCAAGACACGAAGAACACCAAGAATTTCAAAACTTTTTCCTTCTTTGTGCCTTGGTGGCTTCGTGGTTTCTAGCCGGGCTACCTTAGTAGTAACGAAACGCTCAAGAAAAATTTGTGCTATCTGTGGCTGCCATGATTTAACCACAGATTCTCACAGATTTTCACAGAAAACATCAAGAAAATCTGTGCCATTTGTACCATCTGTGGTCGCCATGGCGACGAATCCATATCGATGTTAGTGAACGAGCTCCGAGGCAATAAAGCTATGCAGACGCATGCGAAATTGGGTAATGGGCTCACTGTTTCGGCCATAATAGACCCGATTTGTCAATAACGTGATGACGAGTTGCTGCTCTGGCTCGACCCAAAGCGATGTTCCGGTGAATCCCGTGTGACCAAAGCTGTGGGGGCTGAATCCTGGCCCCACGGGATTATCGAAATCTGAAGCCAATTGCCACCCCAAGCCGCGCCGCACACCTTGCCAATGATACTGTTCATGCGTCATTTCAGATAAAAATGTGTTAGAGGCGCGGGCTTTTAGCATGGCATGACCCAAACAGCTTACATCACTGGCCGAGGCAAAAAGGCCTGCATGTCCAGCTATGCCACCCAGACAGGAGGCATTTTCATCATGTACCTCGCCCCACAGGCGCCGCTGACGCCAGGGACAATATTCTGTGGGCGCAATTTGTTGCTGACTGTAGCAGGTTAGCGGCCTGTAAGTACAGAATTTCATGCCCAAAGGCTCACAAACAGTCGTTATTACAGAATCTTGTAATGATTTGCCAGTTAAACGCGTAACTGCTTCGCCCAATAAGATGAATCCCAAATCACTGTATAAAAAACGAGTGCCTGGAAGATAAACAAAGCGAGGAGTGCGTAATAAGTGCTTGATTCTGCGTTGCGTTATTTTAGCGGGAAGGTGCTGAGGAAAAGGGGGTGGGCTGTTATGGGCGTCGTTACATAAATTCTCCCACGCGGCTAAGCCAGATGTGTGCGTGAGTAGATGCCAGAATGTAATCTGGCCAGCATCTACCTTTTTGTGGGCCAGCGCTGGGTCCTGAGGCTGAACTTGTTTACTGTGCGGGTCGATGCCTGGCAACAGCGGGTGTTTTCCCTGCATTTCTGGTAAAACCCGCGTGATGGGCGTCTGCAGACCAAGTTGATTCGTTTGCAAAGCCTGCATCAAGACTGTTGCGGTAAAAAGCTTGCTTAGCGATGCAATATCGAACAAAGTTTGGCGATGAACTTGCCCTGTTTGTTGTTCTGGGTCAATCCAGCCATAGGCCCGATGAAAAATTGTTTGCGTATTTTGTGTAATATGCAGCACTGCTGCAGGGAAAACTTGCTGCAAGCCCTGCTGCATAATAGCATCGAGATTTTGTTGTGTTGATGAGGAAAAGTGTCGGGCCAATATCAGTAATCCTATTTGCCGATACCTGCTGTCAGGCCCGCAATAATTTGCTTGGTAGCCAAAAGGAAAATAATGACCAGCGGCAGAGTCGTGATGATGAGCCCGGCGAACAAAGTAGACCAGTCAGCCTGAAATTCACCAAAGAAACGAGTCATGCCAACGGGCAGCGTCCACTTATTGGTGGAGCGCAACAGAATCAGGGGGAAGAAGAAATCGTTCCACAATGGCACAAATTGAAAAACTACCACTGTTGCCAGGGCGGGGCGTACCAATGGCAGCATGATTTTACCAAAGATGGTGATCTCGCCCGCGCCATCGATGCGGGCAGCTTCGCTTAACTCTTGCGGCAATTGTCTGAAGAAAGATGAAAGAATGAAGATGGAAAATGGAATGCCAGTGGCTGCATAGACAAAAATAAGCCCCATGCGGTTATCAATGAGTCCCATCTTGTTGAGCAACAGGAACAATGGCACGATAGCCAGACGGAACGGCAGCATCAGTCCAGCCAAGAAAAAAGAGGAAAGAAATCGGCTGCCTGTAAAAGTATATCTTCCCAGCATGTAGCCTGCCAGAGCAGCCACCGATGTGGCCAATAAGACAGATGCCACGGTAATCATCAGCGAATTGACGAAATAAACATTGAAATTGGCCTGTCCCCATGCTTTGACAAAGCTATCAAAGCTGATGGAAGTGGGCAAGCCCATGGGGTTCTTGAAAATTTCGCGGGTTGGGCGCAGGGCGTTGCTTACTACCAGCAGTAATGGAATCAGAACTATCGCGGCGTAACCCCAAAGCAAAACATTAACGCCAATGTCGCTCAGGTTTAGATGACGGGATGAAGTCGATGTGCGATGTGTCATTGTAAATCCTCCTCCCAGCGGCGGAAACGTCCCAGCATAAGCATAGAAACGCCAAAGATAAAGATGAACATGAGCACTGCCAGAGCAGAAGCCAAACCAAAGGCATCGATGCCACCGCGGAAGGCTGTGCGATAAAAGACCAAACCTAGCACATCGGTAGAGCCAGCAGGTTCACCATTGACACCGCCCATGGCCCAAACAATACCGAACGCATTGAAATTACCAATGAAGGTGAGCACTGTAACGATGCCGATGACTGGCAAGAGTAGCGGGGCTTCGATGTGGCGGAAAAGCTTCCAACTGGTAGCGCCATCAATACGAGCCGCTTCGCGCAAATCTTCGCCGATGTTGGCCAGACCTGCCGAAAAGAGGAGCATGGGAAATCCCACCCATTGCCAGGCATTGACCAAAATGATGACCGGTAAAGCTGTAGCTGGGTCACCTAGCCAAGGACGGGCCCATGCACCCAGCCCAACGGCTTTGAGCACCTGATTAATGGGCCCAAAAAGAGGATTCAGCATCAGGCTCCATAAATAACCAACGACCAGTGCGCTGATGAGATAAGGCATGGTGTACAGGCTTTGAAGAAAGCGTTTTCCAAATCTTGAAACATAGAGCAATCGCGCGAACAACAGCCCCAAGCTGTTTTGAATCAGCATGGTTCCGATGAAGAAGTAGACGTTATGCAAGAAGGCTTTGGGCAGTTGTTCATTTAGGGGATAACGTGTCAATAATTCCTGAAAATTACGCAATCCTACAAAGCCACCTCGTACCAGCCCTTTGAATTCGAAGAAGCTAAAATAAAGGGATTGAAACAGGGGCCACACCATAAAAACGGAATAAAGCAAAAATGCAGGCAGGATGAAAAGTGCAATCATACCCCATGCAGGGGCGCCACTGCCTACACCTTGAACCTTTTTGCGAGGTCTGGTTTTGTGGGCTTTTTTTGTCAAGTCAGATGCTGTCATACTGATGCCCCCTGGAGTGTGAAAATTGGCGGGGCGCAGAGTCACCCCGCCAATTTTCCTTGCTTAGAGATGAAATGGCGTGGGATTATTGTCCCGGCTTGAACCATTGCGAGACGCCATCTTGCACGCTCTTGGCTACTTCTTCTGCGGTCATATCGCCTAACAGCATCTTTTGGATGCCATTCCCCAGCAGCGTGCTGCCGGAGGGATCACCGTAACGGAAGTTGACCAGGTGCAGGTAGGACGTGGGGGTTTCGGCATAGAATTTGGCGAATTTTTGCAGCAGCGGGTCCACAGGTTTGGTGTCGGCCAGCGGCGAAAGCTGTTTGATTTTCTCAGTGAACATTTGGCCAAATTCTGGTGTACCCATCCATGTGACCAGCTCGATGGCCTCTTCTTGGGCATCGCTTTGAGCGTTGACGCCGTATGAGCCATCCATCCAGCCAGGAGTCAGCGGGCTATCCAGCACTGAGTCGGGCGCTGGTGGCACACGGAAAACATCCAAATCCAGATCGCCGGCCTGATCTCGCCAGAATCCCACCTCGAAGGAGCCGCCAATGAAAATGGCCGCCCGCTCTGTGATGAACAGAGTGCGAGAATCCTGATAACCGACACCGACCACATCATCTGCCATGTAAGGCTGCAGATCTTTTACCAATTGAATGGAGGCGATGTAGTTGGGATCCATGAAGTCTGTTTCGCCAGCCAGCACTTTCTTTTCAAATTCAGGGCCACCATAGCGAGGAGCGCCTACGGCATCGTGGATGATGGGAAGCATCCAGGTGTCTTTGGCGGGGGCTGCCAGTGGGATGTAGCCTTCCTTTTTCAGCGTTTCCAGAACGTTGATGAATTCATCCCATGTCTTGGGCTCGCTCAGTCCCAGTTTGTCGAAGATGCCTTTGTTGTAATAGGCTGCTACTGCCTGGATACCAAAGGGAACGCCATAGACATGACCATCTTTGATGCCAGTTGCGCCCTTGAGCAGGCCCGGAGTGAAGTTGGCGAGGGTCTCGACTTTGCCATCCAGGGCAACGAGTTGTCCTGCCTCGGTTAGTGGTTGCAGACCACCATAGGCCCGGAGCTGCGCAATGTCGGGGCCACCTTCGCCAGTCAGGCCGGTGGCCAGAATGTTGTTGTAGTCGGTGTTGACAAAGGTGACAAACTCGACGGTGACGCCTGGGTGGGCTGCTTCGTAAACATCGAAGATTTCGTTGTAGGCTTGTTCATCCTCTGTGCGCCACGACCAGACTGTCAGCGTTACAGGTTCTTTTTCTTCCTTTTTGGGCGCCTCGGTGGCTTTGGCAGGCGCCTCGGTGGCTTTGGCAGGTGCCTCGGTGGCTTTGGCGGGCGCTGGGGCTTTGGTTGCAGCAGGTGCCTGGGAGCATCCAGCCAGGGCTGCCAGCAAAACCACCAACACAACCAGTTTGTACAACATAGATTTGCGTGTCACAATCTTTCTCCTGAGTTGAGTGATGTTGAGAGGGAGGGGCTCATGGTACGGTATGTGTTTTTCAAATGGCAATCTCCTCTTTTCAGAGTGCATTCAGTTCTGCTTGGAAGACATAACGATCTGCGCGGTAGGCTGATTCGGTGTATTCAAAGGGTTTTCCCCATTGATCAAAGGTGATGCGTTTGTTTCTGAGCACCGGCGCACCTTCTTGCAATTTCAGTAGCTCTTGTTCTCGTTGGCTGCACAGGTCAGCTCCAATTTTTTGCACTGCTCTGGCGGGTGAAATTTGGTAGTTTTCGGCAAGAATTTTGTAGAGTGAGTTGTCTTCAAGGTTTTGGTGCAAGAGGTTTTCGATGCCATGAAAGTGCAAATGGCTGGTTTCCAGCGCTATTGGTTTTTCTTGTGCCAGTCGGAGACGTTCCAGGAGTAGAATTTTTTTGCCCGGAGAAATTTGCAGGGCTTGCATGGCCAAAATAGGGGGATGAATGAGTTCGATTCTGATAACTCGAGCTCCTGGACGCAAGCCCCTGGCCTTCATGTCTTCGGTAAATCCGGTGAGTCTGGTCAGACCATGTTCGATTTTCGGTTCAGCAACAAATGTTCCTCGTCCCTGCTGACGCCGTAAAAGCCCTTCGATGGCCAGCTCTGTCAGCGCCTGACGCGCGGTCATGCGGCTAATGCGATATTGCTCACTTAGTTCCCGTTCCGAGGGGATCATGTCCCCAGGCTGCCATTCGCCCGTTGCAATTTTCTCGCGCAAGAGCTCTTTGAGCTGATAGTACATGGGGAGGGGATTGCTCTTATCTATCATCAAGATGTCCATGGGGGAATGGTATAATGTATGGTGGTCTATACCAATATAACAGTGTAGGCCCGAAATGTCAAGAGGTTTTTGACTGTTTATTGGCCAGCGGCAAGTTTTCTCACCAATCCTTGCTTTTTGGTTACTACTAAGGTAGCCCGGCTAGAAACCACGAAGACACGAAGCCACAAAGGCACGAAGAAAAGAAAAAGCTTTGAAATGCTTGGTGTTCTTAGTGTCTTTGCGCCTTTGTGGTGATTGAAGTCGGGTACGTTAGTCGTTACGCTTTTTGTCGATACGCCCCTGGTGGTGAGTCAAAGTCTCTTACAACATCGCTTCTACCGCAGTTAGTACCTGTGTTACCGAAAGTTCCGCCAGACAGGTTCGGGCTGGGCAACCTTCCCGTTTGCCCACTTTGTGTCCTACGTAGGCGCAGGGTGAGCACGCCAAATCCAGTCGCACCACCCGACTGGGGCTGTAGGGCGTCCATGGGGCCCACGCCCGGTGATTGCTGGGTCCGAAAATGGCGGTCACGGGCGTGCGCGCGGCCGCGGCCAGGTGCATAACGCCGCTATCGGCTCCCACAAAGATGCGGGCCCGCGTCAGCACGCCAGCCAATTCACGAAAGCTGGTGCGTCCACTCAAATCGTACATGGGACTGCGACTATCTGCCAGTACCGCATCCACAGCATCTTCAGGTGTGCCCACCAGCACCGTGGGGAGTTTATGGCGTCGATGCAGAGCCGCGGCCAAGGCGGCAAACTTGGGGGCATCCCAGCGTCGCGCCAATGAGAATCCGCCGGAACCGGGGTGCATGGCCACAAAGGGCGCATCGCGCAGGCCCAAATCTGCCAGCAGTGCATCGGCACGGGCCTGTTCTTGTGGATTCAGGGGAAGGTGCAGGCTGAGATCGGGCGAGGTGGCTCCTACGTGCTTGGCTAATGCCAGCCAGTAGGCCACCTCGGGCATGGCTCCAAAGCCGTTATCCGGGATGGGATGGCTGAGCCAGCCCCCCCGTCCGTTATCCAACCCCACCGTGGTGCGTGCCCCGGTGGCCGTGACCAGGGCCCGTTGCTTGGCTCGTCCCAGCCATGTGGTGAGATGATGGAAATTGACCACTGTGTCGTAGTCTCGGGCCCGGAGCTGTCGCATGATGCGACGTAGCGGGCCCCAAGCGGTGGGCCGCAGCACCCGCAGCCCCTCGAACTCTGTTTTGGGAAAGACAATCACGTCATCCACCAATCCCGAATCCTGCAAAATCAGGGCCGTGTGCGGATTAACCAGCGCGTCCAGTTGCGCCTGCGGAAAGCTCTGACGCAGGGCGCGCAGGGCGGGCGTAATGTTCAGCACATCACCCAAGTCGGCTAATTTGATGGCGAGGATTTTTTGGAACATGCTTAATCCTAATGGCAAAGCGTTGGCAATGCAAATAGCGGTCTCGGAATTTTGTTGTAAAATGATGAGGCATCAGGTAAACTAAGTAGAGGCCCATTTAAAAGGGGCATTTCAAAGTTTCTATTTGCCCGCATTGGCGGGTCTTTTTATCTCAACAGTCTCGCTGGCCCCCGGTACAGGGGAGCGCCAACGGAGGAAACATGAAAACTTATCATATCTGGACTATCGGCTGCCAGATGAATGTGGCCGATTCGACCCATGTGGGCGCTGAGCTGGAAAAGCTGGGTTATGAGCCCACCGCTCATCTTGATGAAGCCTCGGTGGTGGTGCTAAACACCTGTGTGGTACGCCAAAGTGCCGAAAACAAAGTTCTGGGCAAACTTGGAGCCCTCAAATCGTGGCGTTTGCAAGATGAAACGCGTACGCTGGCTCTCATGGGCTGCATGGTGGGGGTGCGTCCTGCGCCCGAGCTCCTCGAATCGCTGCCCTGGGTGGATGTGTTTATGCCTCCCAGTGAGGCGGGCCCGCTCATTCAGCACCTGCGCAACCGCCTGACCGCGGCTGAACTGGCTGCCATCGAGCAAAGCCAATTGGCCCGGCGCTATCAGCTTCAGGATGCCGCTTATCCGCGAGCGTCGCTCAAGCATCTTTCGTTGGCGGGCGAGCCACCGGTGGTAGCCTACGTGCCGGTGGTCTATGGCTGCTCCCATGCCTGTACCTACTGCATCATCCCCTATCGCCGCGGCATCGAACGCAGCCGTCCTCTGGCCGAAATCGTAGATGAAACTCGGGGGCTGGTCGCTCAGGGCGTGCGAGAAATTACCCTGTTGGGGCAAATTGTCGATCGCTACGGTTATGATTTTAAGGATGCTCGCCCCAATTTGGTGGATCTGCTGCAAGCGGTACATGAAATCGAGGGCCTGTGGCGCATTCGTTTTCTTACCGGGCATCCCAGCTACATGAGCGATGCTTTGCTGGAAACTGTGGCTCGCCTGCCCAAGCTCATGCCTCACATCGAAGTGCCCATTCAGGCAGGCGATGACCAGGTTTTGGCTAACATGAAGCGGGGCTACACCAGTCAGGATTACCGCGCTCTGGTGACTCGCATTCGTCAGATAATTCCTGATGTGGCCATTCACACCGACATCATTGTGGGATTTCCGGGTGAGACCGCAGCGCAATTTCAGCATACGTATGATATTCTTGAGTCGTTGCGTCTGGAAAAAGTGCATCTGGCCCGATACAGCCCCCGTCCCGGCACTGTCAGCGCCCGACGCATGGCTGATGACGTGCCCGACGCGGAGAAACGTCGCCGACACCAACTGTTGGAGGCCCAGCATCGTCGCATCAGCGCCGAACGCAATCGGCAATGGTTACATGAAACGGTGGAGGTGCTGGTAGAAACGCGGCACAAAGGCAAATGGCGGGGGCGCACACCGCAAAATCGCCTAGTCTTTTTTGAAGATGAGCGGCCATTGCGCGGCCAGCTCGTGGATGTAAAAATTACCTGGACAGGCCCGTGGAGCATGCAGGGTGTTGCTGCCGATAGTACCTCTCGGCCGGTGTCGCAGCGTATTAGGCTGACACCCGCGTTCCTAAAATAGCGCCACTAAAATCAAACCTGCCGAAACTGTGGCAATGCCAATGACCTTGGGCCAATAATGCGCCTCTTTTAGGAGCATCATGCCCAGCAACGCGCCCAGAGGAATGCTAAGCTGCCGGAAAGCAGCCACATAACTGACATGATTCACATAGGCCATAGAGGCCAGCACCAAGCCATAAGCCGAGGTAATAACCGGGCCTGTGGCCATCACCTGCCAACGATTTTCTTGCCACAAATGTTGTAAGCGTTTCCATTCCTTGGGCTGCAACAACACCAACAGCATAATCCATAATCCTGCACTATACGTTTGCAATGTGACATAAAACACCGTGCGATGGCTGGGATGCAACCATGGCAGGCCCGAGCGAATCAGTCTGAAAGCACCATCATCAGTCATGGTATAACCCGTTGTACCCATGGCTGCGGCCACCGAAAGTAAACAACACAGCGCCAGGTAATCTCGCAGCCGAATATCGCTGAAATGTTTGATAGGCAGCAGCAAGCAGCCCGCCACGATGGCAAACATGCCCAACAAACTCCAAGGGGTAAATTTATCGCCATGTCCCATCATCAACCCAATGCCTGTAATCATCAGCACGGGCAGCGCTCGCAGCATGGGATACGCCAATGACATATCGCCGTGACGGTAAGCACCGGCTAACAAAGTAAAATAGCTGGCATGAAAAAAGCCCGACGCCAGCACCAGCCACCAGGCTTGCACCGGAACCCAGGCCAGCAGCGGGCGATTGTACCACAGCACGGGCAGCAAAATCAGCATCGATGTTGCCTCCGCCACCAAAAAGAAGGCCAAACTGGGGCGATGTTTGCTAAGCAGATTCCATCCAGCGTGGGCAAACACCGAAATGGTGATGAGGATGATTGCGGTGTTAGTCATGGAGAATAATCGCGATGCTAAGTAGTTTGCAATAAGTTTCCTAATTCCAAATTGCGAGCTTGTCATTTTTCCAAGACGAAGATGGACCCAATGAGACGAATGTGGACGATTTTATTTCCTCCACGTTCCTCCTTTCGTCCATTTTCGTCTTGGCGTCGTCACAGAGCTAATTGACGAAAGTTAACTAACTTTTCAGAGATTAGTTAAAAAAGCTCACACGCGGGGGCATGATGCGCACGCGTGTGAGCCTGATTTTTCGAGAGTGTCCGTTTTACGGGCGGCTATATTCCACCGTGTAAGCCAGTGTCGCTTCACCCTTGGGAGGCACGGTAAGAATCCATTCAACAGTACTGCTATTGAGCTTCGTGAAATCCTCCGGCGAGCTTTTCAGAATCTCCCAATTGACGCCACCATTCAGATGTTCGATGACATGAATCTCGACATCCTGGTCACTTTTGTGATTTTTCAAGACCAATTTGTAAGACTCTCGCCACACACCATCGTTAATACGTTGAGACTCTGTTTGTTTACGTTCGCCCACCAAATCAAAGGCCTCGCCAACGCGCAGTGTGATAGATTCATCCTTGGGCGTGTGCTGGATGCGATCTTCACCGATGAATAGGGGAGAGCCATCGATGTCGGGCTGATACATCCGTACAATACCGGCAGGTAACTGCGTATTTAGCCCCTTTTCGCCAGTATCAAACCGCACCTTAACAGCTAGATTGCTTTGCAGTGCTCCTGAGCTGGCAGGCCGAAAATTACTGGTCCAATTGTCAAAGACATAAATTTTTTCTGCTGGCACATCGTGTACAGCTAAAAATTGAATTTGCTTGGTTTGGTTATGCTTGATGGTCACCGGGCGGGGGATTTCATAAAGATGATACTCGCTGAATTCTCGTTGCTGCACCGGCGGCGCCGCTGCTTTAGCCATGGCCATATCTTCATTAACTGGCATGCCACCCCCCATACCGTAGCTCGCACGATTGAGTTCGCCTGCCACCAGTTTGAGCCGGGCATCTTCATAAGTTGCGCCACTACGATTGTCTAGCGTAATCCAGCCATCCAGATCCATACTGGTGCTATCTTTGGCCAGCATCAACACATAATTGGATTGCCAACTGATGTTGTTGGTCAGGTAAGCCAGCTCGACGGTTTGTTCACCTCCCTTATTGGCATCCACCAGCCATTTGAGCGTAGGTTTGGTAATGAGCCCTGCGGGAAGTTTGGGGAAGCTGAATTGTCGCACCTGGTCCTGTTTGAGCACATCCACGCCACCATCTTCCGTTTGGATGATGATGTCGTTGCTCCCGCTGAGCAGCGTTCCTTCGTGCTTGCCCCCATCCTGAGTAATGACAACGATAGGTTGATCTACATATTTTTGCATCAGCTTTTGCGAGCCCACAACATCGTATTCGTAGTTTTGCTCCAAAACTGTGGCATCCGGGTCATCCAGCGAGCGAAAATGAACACTTTCGGGGATGATGCTGGAAGGCACATCGGACACCGCTACCTGATTGATGCCTGTCTTTAGCTCGAAGGGGCGGATTTCTTTGACCAGCGCGATATTGCTGTTGTAGACGGTCAAATCCAGTGATGCTTGTTTGGCTTGTATCGTTGAAGATGACTGTGCTGTTGTCATCATAAAGGCTCCTGCCAACGTGAAAACAGTGAGTGTAAGAATAACAATTGTAATTTTCTTGTTCATATTTGGCCTCCTGTTTGAAAAATTGTAAAAGTTGTCGGCTGCTACTGCTTACAAGACGCCATTCCCGGAGAATTTGTTCCCCGAATGGGTAGCACATGACGACTGGCCCTGCTAACACCGATTGTCATATTTATGTGGCTATTGTATAATGAACAGACTCCTGATGGCAAAGTGCTGGTAGTCTGCAACGTGGTTCTTAGTTGCCATGAGATTAATTTAGATCATTCATATCCTTTTTACGAGGTGTTTTCTAATGAATTACTACTTTGGAAAGCGCAGCCAAAAGTCACCTACCCGGTCGGCAATGGTGTTCTTAGTGCTGTTTTTTATTTTGGCCGCAGTTGGATTAGGGCTGACTGGCGTTTCTTATGCTATCACTGAATCTGCCCAGGCTGGCTCGGGGCAGGTACTATTTGGCCCGCCCACTAGTCCGCCTAGTAATACACCTACACTGACGCCAACCTTGACCCCCACGCCCTCGCTGCGTGGTGATGTGAATGGTGATTGCAAGGTCGATATTCTTGATATCATGTTTGTTTCCGGGCATTGGAATTCCAATGTGGGCGATCCTGATTACGATCCCAAGGCAGATTTGGATCAGGATGGTGATGTTGATGTGTTGGATATTATGATTGTTTCGGGGCAGTGGCAAAAGACTTGCTCCGATTCGTCTGCTGCGCAATTCAAGTCCACCTGGCCTGCGTTTGCCACCGATACGCAACCACCTATTTATATGCCCATGTTTGTGCAGGGCAATGCCTTTATTGCGCACATTTACATATTCGATGAAGCTTACTTACATGATGGCGCTGATGGGATTTTTACGATTGATGTTGATTTGAGCGGGGCCAGGGATGTTGTTGGTGCGGCCTTTACGCTTCAATTTGATCCCGCTATGCTTCATGCAGTGGACGCCCGTGCCGGCTCTTTGTTGGTGGATACCGGGCGCACTGTGCATTCGCCCAATGTTGAAATTGACAATACCGCTGGTATGCTCCGTTTTGCTGTAGCCAGTTCGGGCACGGAGCCGGGCGCTGATGGTGCTGGCCAGCTTGCCCAAGTTGATTTTGAAGTGGTTGGCAGCGGTAGCAGTTTGCTCGCATTTAGTGCGGTAACAGTGCTGGATACTGCGATAGAGGGGCTGGCAGTGACGCCCTTCAGCAGCTATGTGTACACGCTGGCAGGTCCACCTACTCGCACGCCCACACCGGGCGGGACTGTTACAGCTACGCCTACAGCTACTGCTACACCTACCCGTACGCCTACAGCTACCGCCACTCCTACGCCAAGCGATACAGCTACACCTACAGAGACGCCCTCCACGCCGCCGCCACCTACGGCCACCCCAACGCGAACCCCTACGCGCACACCTACACCTACGCGTACACCCACTCGCCCGCCAACGCAGACACCTACGCGTACCCCCACACCAACTAAAACGCCAACTCCCACCGACACCCCCACACCAACTAAAACGCCAACTCCCACTAATACCCCTACGCCAACTCCCACGCCCCTGAGCGGCACGCTCCTTTATCCGAATCCCACCACATCAACGCACGCCTTGGCTGATGGCTCTTTTACGCAAGATATTATGGTGCGGGATGTGAATGATTTTGGCGGATTCCAGTTTACCCTGCACTTTGATCCAGCAGTGTTGCATGCCGATTCCGCCAGTTTGGGGCCTTTCCTTGGTTCTACCGGGCGAACGGTTTCACCTTTGGGGCCAGATATTGACAATGACGCCGGCACCATCACTTATGGCGGCTTTAGTTTTGGCAGTGCGCCCGGGCCCAACGGCACAGGGGTCATCGCTCACATCGTTTTCGTGCCTCAGGCTACTGGAACCAGCTCGCTTACCTGGTCAGATGATACACTCTCTGATACCGATGGCAATGCTATTCCTCATGGCGTCCTGAATGGTACGATCACCATAAACTAAATAATCGTAACGACTAACGTACCCGACTTCAATCACCACAAAGGCGCAAAGACACTAAGAGCACCAAGCATTTCAAAACTTTTTCTTTCTTTGTGCCTTTGTGGCTTCGTTTCTTAGTGGTTTCTAGCCGGGCTACCTTAGTCGTAACATTCCTACTCACTTTTTGCCACGGAGGCACCAAGGATAAAAGACTAGAAGTCCTTGTGTGCCTTCGTGGTTTTCTTTGAGTAGCAGTGAACAGTTCCTATCAGTCCAAATAGCCAAATTACTGTTTTGAGGGCACCTTGAACTGGGCGAACCATTGCAACAAGGTGTCACTCAGATTATTTTCAGCGTTCAGCATGTCGGTTCCATGCCCTTGCTTTTCGAGCATGAGCAATTGGTGCGGGCCCGCAGCCTGAGCATCGAGTTGCTGCACGCTATTGGCAGCATAGGAATCCTCGCTACTGGCTGCCAAAAAGAGGGGACGTTGGCCGTAGCGCTGCAACGCGGGTTCTGTCTTTACACCATGATAATCCAGGCCCGGGCTCAGCAGGGCCACACCCACGACGCGTTCATCCGCTGCCGCGGCATTCAACGCGATATTGGCGCCAATAGAAGCGCCCGCCAGAAGAATGCGGTCAGGGTCCAGCTCAGGTCTGGAGCGTAGAAAATCAAGGGCAATGGCTGCATCCTGAGACATTTTCAGCCATTGCCGCGTGCCCTCGCTCTGGCCGTGCCCGCGCAGATCAATGGCCAGCACGCCAAAGCCTGCCGTTTGCAGCGCTGCGGCAAAATCAGCCCAATCCTCACGTTGGTGCCCCAGCATGTGCAGCAGCACCACGCCCGGCGCCTGTGTCGCCTCGGGCCGGTAGTACGTGCCCATGATGCGCACGCCATCCTTGGTCACCATGCCGATGTCAAAAACCTCGGCACGGGCCGCAATCTCGGGCACGGGCGGCAGCGCAATGGGCGGCACTTGCACACCGTTGGTTGCCAATTCCTGCTGCATCGCCTCGATGGTGGGCACGTAGCTGCGGATAATGGCATCGATTTGCTCCTGCGGGAAATTATTGGCCTGCGCTTTTTCCAACGTGCTAAAAAACTCATGAGCGGTCATATCCCGTTCTTCCAGCAGAGCCTGCATGGCTGTCGGCAGAGGCGTCGGTGCCAGTGTGGGCTGCGTTGTTGGCGTTGGAGCCAGGGTTGGTGGGACGGGCGTAGCAGCAGGCGAACAAGCCCCCGCGCTCAGCATCAAGCTTACTATCAAAAGATAAAAAAACAGACGTTTTAGAGTCATTTTTATCGAATCCTCCTTGTAAGATGAACAGTGTCGTGAGATAATCGTAGCAGTCACCAAAGCGAGATGCCCGATGCCCACCATTAAAAACACCCGATTGGTTTATTCCACTGACCCCGATGTGGCAGTTGCGCCGCGCCGAAGCAAAAAGAAGCGCCCGAGCAATCGTCCAGGTCCCAAATTGCCCGACGACGGCATCA
>Ga0256914_1000962_pt1 | contig 27519 bp, 28 predicted proteins | sample HulkmetaG_FD_191571 | JGI IMG/M metagenome (GOLD analysis project Ga0256914, IMG submission 191571) | Hydrothermal chimney microbial communities from Main Endeavour vent field at the Juan de Fuca Ridge, Pacific Ocean - Hulk | ecosystem: Environmental > Aquatic > Marine > Hydrothermal vents ... | reverse complement strand
TACCAGCCGGCGCGGATGCCGACGGCGGTCATCAACGCCACCAGCCAGCCGAAGAACATCTGGCTCCAGCCGACGTGTCTGGCGGTTACCGGCGGCTGCTCGAGCATGTAAATGGCGTACGCCGAAAGGATGACCACCGCGGCCACGCCCAGCCAGGGGGCGACGCCGAGGGCGGCCCCCAGGGCGCTCAGGGAAACGGCCAGAACCGCGGTAGAGACGGTCGAGATCTTGCTGACCGGCTTGCCGTGGGCGCGGCGCACCTGGGCGCGGGCGTAGCGGACCGCCACCAGCGCCCGCATGGCCAGTATCAGCCAGGCTCCCCAGGCGAGCAGCGGGTGACCGCCGCCGGCCAGGATGATGGCGGTGGCGATGCCGCCCATGGCAAAGGCCCCGGCCAGCTCGCCAAAGAGGGTCCGGCCCAGGCCCAGGCCGTCCAGGACCACCTGGGCAAAGGCGAACGGCGAGGCCGCCAGCAGCGGCCAGATGAAGCTGCGGTCACCGGTGTACCAGGCCAGCACCAGGCCGGCCAGCGCCAGCAGGCCGTAGAACAGGGCGAAGCCGAGGGCCGCCCGGGTGCGCGGGTAGAACCTGCCACGGCGCAGGTCGCCCAGGGCGATCTTGGTGGGGTGCCGGGCGAAGAAGCTGGCCAGCGCCAGCAGCCCCAGGCCCCAGCCGGCGGCGCCGGGGGCGACCAGCAGGCCCAGGATCACCGGCTCCAGAGTGAAACCCCAGCCGCCGTGCTCGTTGGGGACGGCCAGGGTTTTCCAGTTGGTCGTTGAAACGCGCGCGCTCGCCATCTCGCGGTTAGTAGAACACGTTCTCAAAATAAAAAAATGAGACAGGCGGCGGCGGGTCGGGCTACTGCCCTACCAGTTCCAGCTCGTAGGCGCCGTAGCTCTCCAGAAAGTCGTTCAGGAACTGCTTCAGGGCGGGCTCGAGCACCACCCCCATTCTCAGGTCGAGGTCGCTCTGCAGGCAGACCGCGCCGCTTTCGTCGAGGTAGACCTTGGCGTAACGGTGGGTCTGGTTCCAGTAACTGAGCGCCTCGCCCGAAAACTCCCCGCCGGCGTCGGCGCAGCTCAGTAGCTGCAAGCCTTCGTAGCCGCCGCGGCTCCTGTCGTCATCGAAAAAGTAGAGGTAGAACGCCTTTCCGTCCTTGCTCTCGACGCGAACCTGCGTCGTGCCGGTGCCGTTGTTCTCCAGCACCGCCCGGTAGCCCAGCTTCTTCAGGAGCCGGGTGACGGTGGCCGCGTCGGTGGAGTGGACCAGACTGGCCGCCAGCGCCCCCGAAGCCAGAAACAGCAGCAGAACCGTTGCCCCGCGCAACAAGTTTTTCATATCGCCTCCACGCCAATTATAACCGCTGCGCTCGGCGACGCCAGGCGGGGCTACTCGCCCACCACCTCTTCAACGAAGGAGTCGAAGGCGGCCTCGAAGTTCTGGATGAAGACCAGCAGGGTTCCCTCCAGCGCCACGCCGCCGGAAAGGTCGAGGTCGCTTTCGATTACCGGGTCCAGCTCGTCGTCCAGATACACCTTTCCGAACCGGTAGTTGTAGTTCCAGTCGTTGACGGTCGCCAGGGCTATCTTGCCGTCCACCGAAAAGCCGGCGTAGAGCTGCAGGCTTTCGTAGCCGGGCTGGCCGGGGTCGTCGTCGTAGAAGAAGAGGATGGCCTTGTAGCCATCGCCGATTTGCAGGCGGATGAGCGGGGTGCCGTCGTTTTCGGAGTCGAGGCTGAACTTGTAGCCGTTGGCGGCGAGGACGCGGGTCACCTGGGTGGCGTCGGTGGCGGTGACCACCTTTTGCGCCAGCGCGGCCGGGGCGAGCAGGAGGGCCATTACGATTAGCGCCTTGATATTGTTCATGCTGCCCATACTAACCGCCCGCGCCGGCGCGGGCTAAACCTTGCCGGCTGGTTGGAGAGCCGCCAGCAAGGAGGCTAGCGCTGCTCGGGGCAGATGACGACGCTCAGCAGCCAGGAGAATATGGAGAGCAGCACCGCCCCCCAGAAGGCGCCGCTAAAGCCGTGCACCTGCAGGCTGGTCAGGTTGGCTACCAGCAGCAGGACCACGGCGTTGACCACCAGCGTGAAGAGCCCCAGGGTGAGCAGGTTGATGGGGAGGGTCAGCAGCAGGAGCAGCGGGCGCACCACCGCGTTGACCAGGCCGAGAACCAGCCCGGCTATCAGGTAGTCGGCAAGGCTGCTGCCGGGAGCGAAGCTGACGCCGGAATATAGCTGGGCCAGCGCCCAGAGGGCGATGCTGTTTAGCAGCCAGCGGGTCAGAAAAGCGGGCATGCTTCCATTGTACCGCGGGGCGGCGGCGGTATTCTCGGGGTAAGAAAGGGATGCTAGCCGGGGCGATTGCCGCGGTTCTTCGAGGGGGTGGCGGGTTTGAGTCTGGCGGTCAGGGTGCGAACCGAGCGGCTCGAGCGCCGCTTCGGCCACCTGCTGGCGGTCGCGGGGGTCAGTTTCGAGGTCTACGAGGGCGAGGTTTTCGGCCTGCTGGGCCCTAACGGCGCCGGCAAGACGACCCTGGTGCGGATGCTCAGCGGCGTTCTGGCCCCCACGGCCGGCGACGCCAGCATCGACGGCGTCAGCGTGGCGCGCCGGCCGGAGCTGGTCAAGGAGCTAATCGGCTACGCTACCCAGGAGGCCAGCGTCTACCCGTTCCTGACCGTCCGCGAGAACCTGGAGTTCCGGGCGGCGATGTATCTGCGGGGGGCCGCGGCGGGCCGGGCCGTGGCCGACGCCCTGAGCCGCTTCGGCCTGGAGGAGGTGGCCGGACGGCGGGCGGGGGTGCTCTCGGGCGGCTGGCGGCAGCGCCTTTCCATCGCCCAGGCGGTGGTCCACGGGCCGCGGGTGGCCTTCCTGGACGAGCCGACCAGCGGTCTCGACCCGCTGGCGCGGCGGACGGTCTGGGAGCTGGTCTACGCCGAGGCGGAGCGCGGGATGAGCGCCGTGGTGACCACTCACTACATGGACGAGGCCGAGCGCTGCCACCGCGTCGGCCTCATCCACCGCGGCCGCCTGGTGGCCGTTGGAGAGCCGCGGGAGCTCAAGGCGGCGGTGGCGCGCGAGTACCGTTTCTACGCCCTTGCCGGCGGCGACGCGGCCGGCTGGCGCGGACGGGAGGGGGTGGTGGACGCCTGGCGGCGCGGCGCCGCCCTGCGGATAATCACCCGCGCCGACGCGCCGGCCCCGCCGGGGGCGGTGCGGGAGGAGCCGACGATGGAAGACGTCTTCGTCCTGATGACCCGGAAGGAGGAGGCCGGTGAGCTGGAATAGAATCCTGGCCATCGCCCGCAAGGAGGCGCTCGAGCTGCGCCGCGACCCGGTGCTGCTGCGGGTGGTGCTGATTCTGCCGGTGGCGATGCTGCTCCTCTTCGGCTACGCGGTCAACTTCAACCTGAAGCACATCCCGACCGCCGTCTGGGACCGGGCGAACGACCGCATCGCGCGGGCGCTGCTGCAAGAGCTCGAAAAAGACGGCAGGTTCGACGTGACCTTCCGGGTCGGCGACGAGGCGGAGCTGCGCCGGCTGATTGACCGCCAGCAGGCGCGGGTGGGGCTCGTTCTGCCGCCGGGGATTCTGCAGAAGGTTCGCGCCGGCGAGGAGGTGCGGCTGCGGGCCCTGATAGACGGCTCCGACCCCACCTTCGCCTTCCAGGCGCAGGTGGGCCTGCAAAAGGCGGTCGGCCGCCTCAACGCCCGCCTGCTCGCCGCCCGGATGCTCGCGGGCGAGTCGGGCCTCCCGCCGCTGGCGCTCGAGCCCGAGCTCCTCTACAACCCCGAGGGCAGCACCGCCGCCTTCATGGTGCCGGGCATCGTCGGCATCATCATCACCCAGATAGCCGTCATCCTGACCGGCCTGGCCATCGTCCGCGAAAAGGAGACGCGGATGCTCGAGTCGCTGATAGCCACCCCGGTTCGCCCCGGCGAGCTGGTGACCGGCAAGGTGCTGCCCTACCTGGTAATCGCCTTTGCCGACACCCTGCTGGTCCTCTGGGTCGGGCACGTGGTCTTCGACGTTCCCATGCGCGGCAGCCGGGCGCTCTTGCTGGCGCTGGTCTTCCTCTTCGTCCTGGGCTCGCTGGCGGTCGGGATAGCCATCTCGGCGCGCTCGCGAACGCAGATCCAGGCCATCTTCGGGACCCTGGTCTACTACCTGCCCTCGATCTTCCTCTCCGGCCTCTTCTTTCCCATCGAGGGAATGCCGCGGGCCCTGCAACTGGTGACCTACCTGATTCCCCTGCGCTACTTCCTGGCCGCCGCCCGGGGGATCATGCTGCGGGGGGTCGGCCTGGAGGCGCTGCTAGCGCCCTTCGCGCTGCTGGCCGCCTTCGTCGCCGCCGCGCTCGCGCTGGCGACCCTGAGCTTCCGTAAACGGTTGCTTTAAGCGCCGCTCACCGGAGCTTGCTATAAAGGGTGGTATGAAGATGAAGAAGCTTTTGCCGATTGCCGCGATGGTGCTGCTGGCCTCGCCGGCGGCCGCCCAGTCGCTCGAGTTCGGTATCTGGGCCGGCGGACCCGCCTTTTCCATCGGGCCGACGGTCAACCTGGAGGTGCCGCTCGAGGCCTGGACCTTCGACGCCTGGCTGCGGGCCTACCTGCCCAATACCGACGAGATCTCCTTCGGTCTGGGGGCCAGGCGCTCCTTCGAGGCCGGCCCCGCCGGCCGCGGCGAGCTGGGCCTGAAGGGTTTCATCGGCATGGACGCCCACTACTGGGTCGAGGGCTACGGCAGCCTGGTATTGGGCAAGACCGCCTTCGACTTGAAGGTGGGCAATACCTACAACCGCACGCCGAGCCACTTCTGGCCATTGCAGGGGGAAACCCTGGGAACCTACGGCCGGCTCGACGCCAAGTATCGTATCAACCGGCAGCTGACACTGCAGGGCTACGTCTACCTCCGCGAAGGCGGCGGCCAGGCCGAGGCCTCGCTGGCCTGGCGCGAGGGGGCGCAGACCTACACGCTTGGCGCCGGCGGGGTGGACCGGGCCAGCAACGCCTACGCGGTTCTCGGCTACCGTACGCCCTACGAGCGGGCCGTCGTCGCCGCCGAGCTGCGGCTCGGCTACGTCAACGAGCTGCGCCTCGAGTACGCCGACAAACTTTACAAGGCCCACCTGCTGCTGGCCTACCCGGCCCGGGCGCAGGTCGGCGCGACCTGGAACAACTGGGCTCTCGACGCCGAGGTGGACGGCGCGGGCTACGAGTTCTACCTGCGTTACACGATGCCGCTGGAGGGGTTGTGATGCGCCGCTGGCTGGCCGTTCTGCTCCTGGCGGGGCTGCCGGCGCTGGCGGTCAGCGCCACCGAACTCTTCGACCAGGTAAACGCCGATCTGTCCAGCGGGCCCTGGCGGGCCCGTCTGGTCGGCCAGATTGCCAGCCCCGGCGGCGGCCTGCAAGAGGCCGACCTGATAATCAAGGCCCTGCCGGCGGAGGAAATGGTCCGCATCGAGTTCCAGAAACCCGACGCCCTGGCCGACAACTACGTGGTAATCACCCCTGAGAAGGTCTACAACTATCTGTTCCTGACCAACCAGGTGGTCGTCTACCCGCGCGCCAGGGCGCGCATCGAGGGCCTGGGCTTCGACCTCTCGCGCATGAGCGACCTGCGCCAGCTGGGCGAGAAGGGCGAGGTCGGGTGGGGGGAGCCGGAAGAAACCACCCTCGCCGGCCGGCCCGCCTGGCACGTGGTCGGCCGCGCCGCCGACCCCGACGCCGCCGGCTTTGCGCGGGTGGAGGTCTGGATATCCAGGAAGCCGGCGCGGCTGTTGCGAAGCGCCTTTTACGCGGCCGGCGGCGAGGTTCTCTCCGACCTCAGCTGGGTGGAGTTCGCCCACGTCGAGCTCGGGCGCGACGACCTGCTCGACTTCCCGCCCGACGCCGAGTGGATCGAGAAGAAATGAAAAGGGGCGCCCGCGGGCGCCCCGAAAAGCCCGTCCCGTTCAGGACTGGCCGTGGCTGCGCAGCGGGAACATCCGCTGCGCTTCTTCGTGGACCATCCGCTGAACCAGCGCCGGCGGCATGCCGACGACGTTTTGCAGCGCTTCCTGCCAGGCCACCTCGTAACCGTAGCTGATGATGGCGCCGAGGGTGGCGGCGAGGCGGATGAAAGCCTCGGTGACCGCCTCGGCGTTTTCGTGGCCGTGGAACTTCTTCATGATGAAGAGGACCAGGTAGTCGAGCATGGCCAGCATCATCGGGTTGCTGACCTGGCGGACGACGTGCACCGGGCCGACGAAGGCCAGCCAGGCGAAGAACTTGTCGTCGTGGGGGCCGTTGACCACGTGGGCCAGGAAGTCGCCGAGGGTCTTCTCGCGCTCGGCCCGCTCGCCTTCCTCGAAGACGGCGCGGGTCGGCTCGTGGGCGAAGAGCATATCGTAGAAGCCGGTCACGAACTCGCCGGCCAGGGGGAGGATCAGCTCGGCGTGGGCCTTGATGACCTCGGCGTCCTCGGGGCGAAAGCGGGTGTCGGGCGGCATGTCGTTTATGGCTTTCTGGGCAACCTCATGAAAATCCACGGTTCACCTCCCCTAGAGGACCTGGGCCAGGCGGGCGGCGTAGCTGCGAGCCTCCAGGTGGATGAGGCCCAGGTTGGCGTCGGCCGGGGCCGAGACCGCCAGCACGCCCTTGTCGCCGGCGGCGTAGACGACGAAGTACCCCTGGTTGCCGCGGACGATGGTCTCTTCCAGGGCGCCCAGGTCGGTCGTCTGGCTGATACGCTTGCCGAGGCCGAGGGCGGTGGCGGCCATCGCCGCGACGCGCGGGGCGTCGGCGGCGTCGTGGACGATCGGCAGACCGTCGGTCGAGGCGACGACGATGCTGCGCAGTTCCGGAAGCGCTTGCTTGAGTTCTCTGAGAATGCCCTGTAGCTGTTCTTGTTTGGTCATCTTTACCACTCCTTGCTCGTTATTCCGTCCGGTATGTTCCGGTTCGAACCCTGGCTAGCCAGCTTTTTCCTCGGCGGCGATTAACTCCAGCAGGCGCACGAGCGGCCCCACGGCGCTGCGCGGGTCCTTGGCGTTGAGGCCGACCACCTGCTCCAGCGGCAGACCGAAAAAAGGGGCCACCTCCTCGGGCCCCCATACGGGCGGCTGGTCCTGCCGGGTCACTCCGAGGACGAAGGGAACCGGCTGGCGCGAGGTTATGTAGTCGAGCAGGCGGCGGGCGGGGACGAAGTCTTCGGGGCGGTCGCCGCGGACCAGCATCAGCAGCCCCAGCGCCCCCTCGGAGAGAACGTCCCACATGAAGTCGAAGCGGTCCTGCCCCGGGGTGCCGAAGAGGTAGAGAAGCTGGTCGCCCAGGTGCAGGGTGCCGTAGTCCATGGCGACGGTGGTCGTCTCCTTGCCGATGTCTTCGCTGGTCAGGGCGTCGGTGTCGACCACCTCTGTTTCGGAGAGCGTGCGGATGAGAGTGCTCTTGCCGGCGCCCACCGGCCCGGAGACGACTACCTTTAATGGCTCCATGCATTTCCCTCGCCAAAGAACCGCCGTTTGAGAGATCCCAGCAGCCGGGCGGCTACTCCGGCGCGCCTGCCTGCCGGCCGGGCCCGGTGGGCGCGGTGCGCCGCCACGGCGCCGAGCTGCTGCAGTTTGAGCAGGTAGAAGCGGGCGTGATCTACCGGCATGCCCAGCCGGCCGGCCAGATCGCGGGCCGAGGCCCCCACTTGCAGGTAAGGGTGCGCCCGCTTCCAGAAGTCGCTCAGGCGCGTGTCGTCGGGAACGGCGATGTGGGTCAGCTTGAAGACGGTGTCGGGATGGGGCAGCCGGTCGGCCACCTGCGCGTACTCGTCATAGGTGGTGGATACCGAGATGAGCAGGCGGTCGACCGACCAGCCGAGAACCTCCGGGCATAGCTTGGGCCTGGAGTTGGGGATGAACTCGAAGCTGCCCTTACGGGCTTCGATCAGCTCGCCGATTACGCTGCGCGCCTGCAAAGCGTCCACCGGCTTGTTGCCCAGGTGGACGCAGGTGAGCTTGCCCTTGCGGAAATACAGGGTTACCCGCGGTAGGCGCTTCAGGTTGAAGAGCTCCAGAGCCCCGTCGCGACTGGATACGAAAGGTAGCAAGTCATCGAGAGACATGTGATTTAGACTGCCGAATATTGCCACAACAAGCACCCCATAGCGATGTATTTTGCTTGGTCGGTCGCGCCACTGGCTCCCCGTCTTCCCAGGCGCCCGAATCGCGGAAGACGGCTCGTCGCCCCCAGCACCAAAACTTATATTAGTGCTTTTTTCCAGTAAAACATCCCCCAAACGGGGGAATACCATCATTATCAGGTTCAGTAAGGATAATGTAAAAAAGTTCAAGACAGGGTGGGGTTCCGTGGTCGCGGTTCCAGCATCCGGTAGCCGACCCCGACCATCGTCTCGATGAAGCGAGGGTCGCGGGGGTCGTCGCCCAGCTTCTTGCGCAGCATGTTTATGTAGACGTCGACCACCCGGTCGGTGCCTTCGAAGTCGATGCCCCAGACCGCCTCCAGCAGCTCGTTGCGCGTCCAGACGCGGCCCGGGGCGCTGGCCAGGGTGCGCAGCAGGGCGAACTCGGTCTTGGAAAGCTTGAGGGGTTTGCCGTCGAGGCTGGCGCGGTAGCCCTCTTCATCGAGCTGCAGGCCGCTTATCTTGATTCGGGGAGCTCCGTAGGCGCGCCGCAGCAGGGCGTTGACCCGGGCGACGAACTCGAGCACCGAAAAGGGCTTGGTCATGTAGTCGTCGGCGCCGATTTCCAGGCAGTAGACCTTGGTCTGCTCGTCTCCCTTGGCGGTCAGCACCAGCACCGGCAGCCGCGGGCGGACGCTGCGAACCCGGTTGAGGAAGTCTACCCCGTCGACGTCGGGCAGCCCCAGGTCGAGCGCCAGCAGGTCGGCGCCGGGGAGGTGTTCGAGCGCCTCCTCGCCGCTGCTGGCCCAGACGGCGCTGTGGCCCTTTTGCTCAAGGGCGATTTGCAGCAGCTGCGCCACCTGGGGGTCGTCTTCCAGAATCAACACCTTAGACATTTCTGGTTCCAATTATACGCCAAGGCCGGTCGGCGGCCGACCGGCCTTGGCGGGCGCCCCCTCCGCTCAGTTGCAGAACGGGTTGCAGACCGGTTCGGGCGGCGCCGGTTCCGGCTGCGGCGCGGGCTCGGGCGGCGGGGCCGGTTTGGGCGCCGGCTTCGGCTTCGGTTTCGGCTTGGGCGGCTCCTGGAAGACCGGGCAGCCGGGCTCGGCGTAGGGCTTGCCCTGGGCGTCGAGGGCCCGGCGCAGGAGCGCCGCCATCTCCCCGTCGTCCGGGTGCTCCCGCAGCCAGGCGCAGGCCTGCTTCTCGGCCTGTTGCGGCCGGCCCAGCCCCAGCTGGACGCGCACCTCGCCCAGGGTGGCGTCGCGGATGGAGATGCGCTTGGCGCGGTCGTAGTAGCGGGCGGCTTCGTCTAGGCGGCCGGCCTTTTCCAGCGCCCGCGCCAGTGGCAGGACCACCTTCTCCTCGTAGTCCGGTTCCAGCTCCAGGGCCCGCTTGAGCGACTCTTCCCCGGCGCTCAGCTGGCCGCTCTCGAGCTGGCTGAGACCCAGTTCCAGCCAGGCCTGGGCGTTGGTGGCGTCGAACCCGACCGCCCGCTCCAGCTCCCTGGCCGCCTCTGCGAAGCGGCCCTCGCGGTAGAGCTGGTGGCCGCGGTAGAAGGAGCCTTCCTCCAGGTAGGGCTGCGGCTGGCTGGGCGGGCCCACCAGACCAAGGTCGTCCACCGCCGCCACCCGTACTTCGACCCGGCGGTCGGCCCGGGGCGCGTAGCTCCAGCTGGTTTCTCTGGTCTGCCACTTGCCGACGATTACCCCGCCGGCCAGCATCTCGATCTGGTAGGAGGCCGCCCCCTCCACCGGCAGCCAGCGCAGCGTCAGCACCCCTTCCTTGACGCTGGAGCGCACCTGCGGTGCGGCGGGCAGCTTGCGTTTCTGAACGCCGGCGGCGCTGACCGCGGCGCCCTCGCCCGGGGCCAGGTCGCCGCTGAAGCCGGGGGCCGCCAGCGCCAGAGCTCCCTGATAGAGGCTGACCAGGTCGGTCCCGCCGGTGCTGGCGTAGAACTCGGTGCCGCGCGGCTCCAGCCTGGCGTAGTTGAGCGCTACGTTGAGGGCGGGTTTGGGGCCGCCGCGCTCTACGCCGACGCCTCCCTTGTAGACGCGCAGCGAGGAGCGCAGGTCGCCGCCCCAGAGGCTCTTGCGGGCGCTCATTTCCAGCTCGCTGCCAGGGTCGAAGTTGAAGGTGGCGTCGCCCAGGCGGACGACCCCGCCGCCGGCCAGCGCCGTCCGGCCGCTGAGGGGCTGGACGCCGGCGGCGGTGCGGGCGCTGAGCTGCACCGGGTAGATGGGCAGGCGGGTGACCACCAGACCCAGCAGGGCGGTCAGGACCAGCACCCGCAGGGCCCAGCCGCTGGCGCTGCGGCCGGCCACCAGTCGGGGGAGGCGGATGGCGAAGGTGCTGCCGCGGCCGGGCTGGCTCTCGACGCTCACCTCGCCGCCGTGGGCCTCGACGACCCGCTTGACGATGGTCAGACCCAGGCCGCTGCCTTCCTTTTTGGTGTCGCCGCGCTGGAAGGGCTCGAAGATGCGCTCGAGCTGTTCGGCGGGGATTCCCGGACCGGTGTCTTCGACCAGGATGCCAACCGAGTCGGCCGTTTTGTAGCCGCGCAGCAGCACCCGCCCGCCCGCCGGCGTGTACTTGATGGCGTTGAGAACGATGTTCAGCACTGCCTGTTGCAACCAGCGCCGGTCGGCCAGCAGCTTGGCGTCGCCGGGGATTGGCACCAGGCGCAGGTGAACCTGCGAGGCCGCCGCTACCGGCTCCGCCTCGCGGGCGATTTCCTGGAGCAGCTCGTTGGCCGAGCAGCGCTCGGCCTTCAGGCGCACCCCTTCTTCTTCGATGCTCAGCAGCTTCAGCGAGTCGTTGACCAGCTTGTGCATCCGCTGGGCGCTGGTGTGGGCCGCCTGGATCAGCTTCCGGGCGTTCTCGTCGAGCTGCTCGTTTTGCAGCAGCTCCAGGCTGCCAAGAATGGCGAAGAGGGGGTTCTTGATCTCGTGGGCCAGGATGCCGATCATCCTGGCGCTGCGCGAAGACTGGGCCTCCAGCGATAGCAGCTCGGTGCGCAGGTCGCTGATGGTAGCGTGGGCGCGGATGACGGTGCGGACCAGTTCGGTCAGCGCCTCCGGCTGGCCGGCGGCCCACCAGACGCTGACGCCAGCTTCCTCGAACGTCGGCGGACGCTGCGGCGGTTCGTCGGGAAAGCGGAGCTCGCCGGCGACCACCGCCGCGCGCCGGTCCACGTGGCGGCGCAGCGCCTGGTAGAGGACGTGGGGAAACTGGGTTTGCCCCAGGTGGGGTTGCAGTTCCTTGATTAATTCGGCAAGTGTTTGGACGGTTACCCGCGGCATCGTTCTTCATGTTAACGCCCGGCAGTTCAGTGGTTGTTAAAACGAAGAATCGCGCAGCCGGTAACCGACGCCGCGGACGGTCTCGATCATCTCGCCGCAGGGGCCCAGCCGCCGCCGCAGGTTCTTGATGTGGGCGTCTACGGTGCGCTCGTCCACGAAGCCGTCTCCCAGCTCGTCGAGCAGTTCGTGGCGCGACAGAGCGCGGCCGGCCGCCGCGGCCAGCCTGGCCAGCAGGCGCAGCTGGGTGGGGCTGAGCGAGACCGGCGCACCGCCGCAGCTAGCCTCGAAGGCGTCGAGATCGACCTCCAGCGGGCCCACCCGCCAGCGCTGCACCGGTTTGCTGGAGCCGCTGCTGCGGCGCAGCACCGCCCGCACCCGGGCGACCACCTCGCGCGGGCTGAAGGGTTTGGTGACGTAGTCGTCGGCGCCCAGCTCCAGGCCCACCAGCCGGTCCACCTCGTCGGCCTTGGCGGTGACCATCATGATCGGCACCTCCGACTTGGCGCGGATGGTGCGGGCCACCTCGAGCCCGCTTATCTCCGGCAGCATCAGGTCGAGCAGTATCAGGTCGGGCTGGAAGGCCCGCCACAGCTCCAGGGCCTGTTTGCCGTTGCTGGCGCGCTCGGTGGCGAACCCCTCGGCGCGCAGGTAGCGCTCCAGGATATCGGCTATACGGGCTTCGTCCTCGACCACCAGGATTCTCTTCTGCGCCACGCTAGACATATTAGCCTCCCTGAAGACGCCTTCGCCCCTCGAGGGGCGAAGGCGGCGGGGCCGGTTAACGGGAGTTGGGACCACGGCCCGGAGGCGGTCCGCCGGGAGCCGCGTCTCCGTGCATTTCCTCTTCGACCTTCAGCAGCAGGTCGTGAACCTGCTCCGGGGTTAGCTGTTTGGCCCGGACGGCCGCTACCTCTTCGGGGGTGAAGAGCGTCTGCTGAGCGGTGTTGCGCCGCCAGCTCGACTGTTGCGCGATCCAGTTGAGCAGGGTGGCCACTTCCTCGTCGTTCATTGCCGCGCCATAGCCGGGCATGATGGTGTTGTATGTGTAGCCACGCTGCATCAACTCGCCCTGCAGGCCGAAGAGGGTGGTGGCGATAACGAACTCCCGCCCCGCTTCAAATCCGGATAGATTCTTGATAGGTCCACCGATGAAGGGATACTGACCGGGAATTCCTTCGCCATTCGCCATGTGGCAGGCCTGACAGTACTGCGTGTAGAGGGTTTCTCCGTCGGCCGCCAGAGACAGCCCCAGAGCGCCGGTGAAAATCAGCAATGCCATTAGCTTCTTCCTCATACCTTACCTCCCGAGGGTATTTTCCCGGAGGCTCCGTGAAGGTTGCTCGAACGGAATGTGAACGTTTCGCGAACGCTAGCCGGCTTCCTCAAAGGGGAGCTTCGAAGGGGGCAGGGCCTCGCTGATGGCGTAGCCTTGCAGGTAGTGGATACCGGCCGCCCGCAGCCACTCGCGTTGCGTTTCGGTCTCCACCCCCTCGGCCAGCACCTCGATACCCATCTGGCTGGCCAGGGCGACTATCATCCGGACGATGCCCGCGTCTTTGGCGCGGAAGGGAATGCCGCTGATGAAGGCGCGGTCTATTTTGATGAGGTCGATCGGGAAGTCGGAGATGTAGCTGAGCGAGGAGTACCCGCGCCCGAAGTCGTCGAGGGCCAGCCGCACGCCCAGCCCCTTCAGCTCGGCCAGGACCGCCTTGGTGCTTTCCGGGTCGCGCGAGGCCTGGCTTTCGGTAACCTCTATTAACAGCCGTTGCGGGGGAACGCCCTCGGTCTCGAGCAGCTCCTTGAGGAAGCCGATGAAGCCGGGGTCGCGGAGGGAGTCGTGGCCGATGTTGACGCTGACCCAGAGGGGGTCTGCGGTCCCCTGCCAGCGCGCTATCTGGCGAACCGCCTGGGTAAGTATCTGGCGGTCGAAGCTGGTGGCCAGGCCGGCCTCCTCGACGATCGGCAGGAATTCTTCGGGGAAGACCTGGCCGCGGCTGGGGTGTTCCCAGCGGACCAGGGCCTCCAGCCCGCGGATCGCTCCGGTGCCGACGCTCTGGATGGGCTGGTAATAGAGGGTCAGGCTGCCGCTGTGGAGGGCACTGCGCAGATCGGCCTCGAGCTGGAAACGCTCCTGCGTGTAGACGTTGAGCTTGGGCGAGTAGAAGCGCAGGGGAACGCCGTCGTCCTTGGCGCGGTACATGGCGATGTCGGCGTGGCGCAGGAGCTGCTCGAAGGTGGTGCCGTCTTGCGGGTAGAGAGCGACGCCGGCGCTGCCGGAAACGTGGATGCGGTGCTCGTCGATGGCGAAGGGCGGCCGCAGCGAGCGGACCAGCCTCTGCGCCAGCTCCAGGACCGACTCCTCGCCCCGGCGCCGGGCCAGGACGGCGAACTCGTCGCCGCCCAGCCGGGCCAGAACGTCGCCGGCCTCAATCTCGCGAGCCAGCCGCCGGGCAACCTGGACCAGCAAAGCGTCGCCGACGTCGTGGCCGAGGGTGTCGTTGACGTTCTTGAAGCGGTCGAGGTCTATGTAGATGAAGGCAAAGCCGCCCTCTTCCGCGGCGATGGCCTCCTCGACCCGCTCGCGCAGCAAGCGGCGGTTGGCCAGGCCGGTCAGGGCGTCGTAGAAGGCCATCTGCTCGATTTGCGCTTCGTAGACCTTGTGTTCGGTGATGTCGCGGGCGCTGACCAGGATGCCGCGGATGGCCGGGTTGGCCAGCAGGTTGCGGCCGCGAGCCTCCAGCCAGCGGACCTCGCCGTCGCTGCTGTAGATGCGGAAGCTGACGTGCAAGCGCAGCTTGGGGTTTTCCAGCGCCGCCGCCACCGCGCGGCGCAGCCGCTGGCGGTCTTCGGGGTGGATGGCCCGCTCCACCGGCAGGCCCGGGAGCCGCTGCGCCTGGTAGCCGAGCACTTCCTCGACGGCCGGGCTGATGTAGCGGATGCGGAGCTTTTCGTCGAGGACGCAGGTGATGTCGGATGAGTTTTGCAGAATCGTCCGGAAGCGCTCCTCGCTGCGGGCCAGCGCCCTTTGCAGCCGGCGCGACTCGGTTACGTCGCGCATGAACCAGACGCGCCCGCCGGGCGTTTCGGTGCCCGCCAGCGGCGAAGAGAAGACCTGGAGAACGCGCCCGTCCTTGAGGGCCAGCTCCAGGTGCATGGTCCGGTCGGGGTTTTCGTGCAGCTCCAGGAGGACCTCGGCGAAGCTCTCGGGGTCGCGGGTGTGGCTGGTGAGAAACGAGAGGCCGGGGCCGCCGGGGTTCTCCAGCTCGCCCTGGCTCAGCCCCCAGATTTCCAGGAAGCGGCGGTTGTAAAAGAGTGGCCGCCAGGAGGCGTCTACCGCCAGGATGCCATCGCCGGCGGCCTCGTTGATCCGCTCGAGCAGCGAGCGCTTCAGCCGCAGCTCGCGGGTTCGTTCGACCCGCTCCACACCCGCCGCCAGCGAGGCGGCGGCGGTGCGCAGTACCTTGATCATCTCGCGGCCGAAGCGGCGCCCGGTCTCGTTGAGCTCGAAGCCGGCGAACCCCCAGAAGCGGCCGCCGATGTGCAGGGGTAGAAGCAGTATCGAGCCGACGCCGGCCGCCTCGAGCATCAGCCTCTCCTCGCCGGGGAGCTGGGCCACCGGCCCGGCGATTACCTGGCCGTGCTCCAGCTCGCTGAACCAGCGGGCGAAGCGGGGGTCTCTCTCCAGCAGCTCGCCGGCCAGGGGGGTGTCGAGCCGGGTCTTGAGGACGTCGCGGACCCACTGAACCTGCAGCTCGGCGCGGCGGCCGGACTGCAGGTGGGCGCCGACCCGGTAGAGGTAGGCCCGCTCGGCGCCCAGGCTCATCGCCAGCGTGGCCATGGCCTTGTTGAGCGGCCAGGAGAGGTCGTCGCTGGCTGCGAGCATCGTCCGGGTGGCCTCGGAGACGCCCTTGAGCAGGCGCTCCTGGCTGCGCAGGGTCTGCTCGGCCAGCTTGTAGGGGGTTATCTCGAAGGCTTCGAGCAAGAAGCCGCCGCCGGGGGCGGGCTCGACAAAGGCGCGCAACCAGGCCAGCCGGCCGGAGGCGTGACTGGCGCGGAGCTCGAGGGTGGTCTCCCTGCCGCTCTCGGCCACCTGTTCCAGCGCCTTTTCCAGGAGCGGGTAGTCTTCAGGGTGGACCAGCGAGGCGAAGGTTTCGCCCTTGAGCTCGTGCAGCGGCCAGCCGAGCATCTGCTCCAGGCCGCCGGCGCTCAGCACCTTGCCGCCGCCGTCGAGCAGCAGCCGCAGGCTGCGGCCGCGCCGCATCCGCGAGAGGCGGGCGACGATGGCCACCAGCCCCAGCAGTCCGACGGAAAAGATTACCGGCCCTACGGGCCCCGGCATTATCAAACCAGCACCCACCGAGGCCACCGCCAGCCCTGCCAGAAACAGCAGGTAGCGGCGCCGCAGCAGGCCGACCGCCAGCAGACCGAGGGCGGCTATGGTCGGTATTACTGCGAAAACCCATTTCAAATCCATAAATACCGTTCCCTATCGCGCTAATACGTTGTCCAGTATAGCAGCCCGGCTAGTGGCCGCCCATCGAGAGCAGGTAGCCCGTAAGGTAGGGAACCAGCCAGATGGCCCAGACGGTGACGCTGAAGCGGTGGAAGCTGTGCTTGGCCTCCGGGCTGCCGCGCCAGAGGACCCAGCTGGCCCAGAGGGCGTGGATTAACATCAGCGAGAGCGCCGTCAGGCCGGTGACGCCGTGGAGGTTGAACTCGACGTGGCCCAGGATCCGGTACATCATCTCGGTGCCGGCGCCGTCGGCGGCGCAGCCCGCCCAGAAGAGGAGCAGGTGGGGCCAGCGCAGCTCGCCGGCCAGCCGCTCCCACCAGACGCCGGCCGTGTAGAAAACCAGCGCCAGGTTTATGAATATGACCGCTAACAGAACGTCTCTTGGCATCGCCTCACCGCCGTTCGCCAAAACAGGTTCATCCCAAGTATACGTGACCCGTAGGTGGCGCGGCGGCCGCGTATGATAGGCGAAAGGAGGGGTTGTATGAAAAAACTATTGATATCCGCCGCCCTCTTGCTCGGGCTGGCCCTGGCCAGCGCCCCCGCCTATCCGGAGAACGGCGTCGGCCTGGGCTACGTCTACCCGACCGCCGGCGAGCTGAACTTCGGGATGGTGCTGCCCTTCGCGCCCGCCGGAATGGAAACCGGCCTCGATCTGGAAGTTCGCTACCCGCGGCTGGGGGTCAGCGCCGCCGGTAAGGTTTTGCTGCTGCCCAGCCTGACGGTCGGCGGCCAGTTCGTTTCGGTGGGCCTCTACTCGGAGCTGCGCTACGCCGAGCCGGGCAGCTTCGGCGGCTACCTGGGCGGCGTCTTCAGCTGGGAGCTGCCGGAGCTGGGGCCGGTGACGGGGGCGCTCAGCGGCCGGCTGGGCCTCGGCTATTTTCCCAAGGGTAGCTGGACCAGCTTCGTCGGCTACGGACTGGGCCTGCGCCTCTACTACGAGCCGGTCGCCCTGGAACTGGCCAGCAACGACCGCGACCTCTTCCGGGCCAGCCTGCTCTTCCTCTGGTAAGCCGGGCCGGTGGTTCGCAGGAAGTTCAAGACATCCTGGCTGGGTCTGCTGCCCTCGCTGGCGGTCCTGGCCGTCTTCGGCCTCTACCCTTTCGTCGAGGTGGTCCGCTTTTCTACGTGGGACTGGTCGGGCCTCTCGGCCCCGCGGCCGGTGGGGCTGGCCAACTACCGCGAGCTGCTGGCCGATCCGGCCTTCTGGCACAGCCTCTGGGTGACGCTCGAGTTCGCCCTGATAACCCTGCCCAGCTTCATAGCGCTCTCGCTGCTGGTGGCGTTTGCGCTCGAGGGCCAGCCTTACGAGCGCTGGGTCAAGGGCCTGCTCTTCCTGCCGGGCCTGGTCACCCTCTCGGCGGCGGCGGTTAGCTGGTACACGCTGCTCAGCCCCGAGTACGGCGCCTTGCAGACTCTGCTCTACGCGCTGATACCCGAAGACAGCCCGCTGGCCTCCTGGCTGGTGGTGCCGGCCTGGGACCGCGAGCCCTTCTGGGCGCTCTTGCTGGTCGTCGCCTTCACCCTCTGGCGATACCTCGGCTACGGCGTGCTGGTGGTCTCGGCCAGCCTCAAGGGAATTCCCCGCAGCCTGCTGGAGGCCGCCTGGGTCGACGGGGCGACGCCGCGCCAGGCGGTCCGTTACGTCACCCTGCCGCTGTTGCGGCCGGCGGTCACCTTTTTGCTGGTGGTCGGCACCATCCTGGCGCTGCAGTCGTACGTGGCCGTCTTCCTGCTGACCCGCGGCGGTCCCTTTGGCGGCACCCGGGTGCTCGGCTACTTCATCTACGAGGTCGGCTTCGAACAGTACCGGCTCGGCTACGCGGCCGCGGCGACCATCGTCTTGCTGGCCCTGACGCTGGGCCTGGCCTACGCGCAGGCGCGCTTCATGGAGGAACGCTAGTGAAAAACCTCCTCCGCCACCTCTTCGTCGCCCTGCTGGTTCTCGCCGTGGCCCTGCCCTTCCTCTGGATGGCCTACGCCGCCTTTTTGCCTCCCGAGCTGGTCTACTCGGGCGAGATAACCCGCCTTGGCTTCAGCCTCGACAACTTCCGGGCGCTGGCGCCGGAGGGGTTCTGGGGGCGGCTGCTCTACAGCCTGGGGGTCAGCGGCCTGGCGACGCTGCTGGCGCTCGTCACCGGCTTTCCGGCGGCTTACGCGCTGCGCGAGGGAGCGCCGCTGCTCGGCCTGTACCTGTTTTTGCTGGCGGTGCCGGCGGAAATGATGCTGGTGCCCCTTTACGGCGTCCTCGCCGGAACCCACCTGCTGGGCACCCCCTGGGCGCTCATCTGGCCGTTCGCCGCCAGTCCCTTCGTCGTCTTCCTGCTTTACCAGGGCCTGCAGGCGGTTCCCTGGCAGATAGTCGAGGCGGCGCGGATAGACGGCGCCGGCGAGGCGGTCATCCTCGGCCGCGTCGTCCTGCCGATCATGGTTCCCCACCTGGTGACCGCCGGCGTCCTCGCCTTCGCCGCCCACTGGAACCTGGTCCTCTATCCACGGGTTATGACTGGCGAGGAGTGGTGGACACTGCAGGTCTGGATGGCCGACCTGGTGCGCCGCTACCCCTCCGACTGGGGGCTGCTCTCGGCGGCGGCCCTCCTCGGCACCCTGCCGCTGGCGCTGGTCTACCTGCTCTTCGAGCGCAAGATAGTCGAAACCTTCGAAGGAAGCTTGAAAGGTTAAGGTATAGCTATGAAACGTTTGTTCGTTCTGCTGCTCTTTTCCCTGGCCGGTCTGGCGCCGGCGCAGGTAACGGTGACCTTCTGGCACTCCATGGACGGCCCCGCTGGCGAGGCGATCGAAGGCTTCGCCAGGGCCTTCAACGAGTCGCAGTCCGCGTACCGGGTCGAGGTTCGTTACGCCGGTGACTACCGCGAGGCCGAGACCAAGCTGATAGCGGCGTTGCGCACCGGCAGCGCGCCGACCCTCTTCCAGGCCGAGATAGCCTTCTTCCCGCGGCTGGTGGCCGAGGGGACGCTGCAGCCCCTGGACAAGCTGACCGCCGGGCTCGAGCCCGATTTCGTGGCCGACTTCTACCCCGCCCCCTGGAACTACGGCGTGGTCAACGGCGTCCGCTACGGCCTGCCCTTCAACACCTCGACGCCGGTCCTCTTCTACAACGCCGACGCCCTCAGGGCCAAGCACCTGCCGGTCCCGGCCGACTGGGCCACCTTCGAGGACGACGCCATCAAGCTGACGAGCCGCCGCAGCAAGGGCTTCATCGCCATCCTCGACTCCTGGATCTTCGAGGCGATGGTCACCAGCCGCGGCGGAACCCTGGTGACCGCCGACGGCAGGCCGAACTTCGACAGCCCCGAGGCGGTAGACGCCCTGGAGATGCTGCGCCGCCTCGTTGACAAAAAGGCGGCCATCCCGCGCAATCTGGCCGAGTCGCAGTTCGCGCAGCTCGACTTCGTGCGGACCAAGGGGATGATGGTCTTCGCCTCGATTGCCAACTGGCCGGCGGCCGAGAAGTATTCATTCGCCTTCGAGCTGGGAGTGGCGCCGGTTCCCCGCACCGAAAACGGCAAGGTGCCGATGGGCGGCGCCGAGCTGGTGATCCTCAAGGGGGCCTCGCCCGAGGAGGCCCGGGGCGCCTTCGAGTTCTGGAAGTTCCTGATGAAACCCGAGAACATCGTCACCTGGATCGAGGCCAGCTACTACGTGCCGCTGCGCAAGTCGGTGGTGCCGCTGCTCGAGAGCTTCTACGCCGAGAACCCCTACCGCAAGGTGGCTTTCGAGCAGATCGCCCGGGCGGTGCCGCGGCCACGGGTGCCCCAGTTCGCCGTCTGGCGCGACTACCTCGACGAGGCCATGGAGAAGTCGCTAAAGGGTCGGATGGACCCCCGCCAGGCGCTGGAGGAGGCCCAGAGAAAGGCGCTGGAAGTCAAATGAGGCTCGGCTATTCGGCGGTCACCGCCGGCATCATCGACACCCGCGAGGCCTTCGAGGTGGCGGCTCGCTACGGCCTCGATATCGAGCTGAGTTCCGACATGGTCGAGATGTTCCCGCAGCTGCCCGGGCCCGGCGAACTGCGGGAGATGGGCCGGGCCGCCGGCGTCGGTTTTACCCTGCACCTGCCCTTCGTCGACCTCAACCTGGCCTCGCTGATCGAGCCCGCCTGGCGGACCAGCCTGGAACGAATGCAGCGGGCCCTCGAGTACGGCGCCGCCGTCGGCGCCCGGGTGGGGGTTCTGCATACCGGCCAGGTTCCGCTGCGCCACCCGAAGCTGGTCGAGCTGGCCTTCGGGCGCTTGCAGCGGGCGCTGGCCGAGCTATCCCCGCCACCGCTGCCGGTAGCGGTCGAGAACCTGGTTCTCGACGACCAGGACCTCCTGCGCACCCCCGGGGAGCTGGTGCGGGTGGTCGAGGAAGCCGGCCCCGGCTTCGGCTACACGCTCGACCTGGCCCACGCCTACGTTCAGGGAGGTGCCGCCCAGATCGGGGCTTATTTGGAGGCGATGCAGGCATCAAAGGCTCCCCTGCTGCACCTCCATCTGCACGACAACCGGGGCGATTGGGACGCCCACCTGCCGGTGGGGGCCGGCAGCATTCCCTTTGCCGATTTCCGGGAGGAACTGGCGGAGTTCTCCGGCACCGCGGCGCTCGAGACGACCGGCGGCGAAGAGGGCGTCCGCGCCAGCCTGGAGGCGCTAAAACGCTTCTGGGGATGAGCGGCGGGTCAATCTACAGTGAGATCGTAAACATTCGCCGCTAATGTGGATATAATATGTGGGACATTTGTTTGTCGGGTGTGGTCGTATAGACCGCACGACTGAGACATGGAGGCGGTATGAACCAGAATATCGAGCGGATCGAGGTGTTTCTAGACGAGTCCAAGGAGCCCTTGCAGGTCCTGACCAGCCCGCCGTTCAAGGTAAAGCTGGACACCCAGGCCATCCCCGACGGCCCGCATACGCTGCGGGTGGTCACGGTCTTCAAGGGCGGCAAGACCGAGGAGAACGTGATCGACTTCGAGGTCGATAACCTGCCCAGCCCGTACGTCGAGGGGCTCGACGAGGGGCAGCAGGTGCGCGGCGTGGTCGAGTTCGAGGTGCTAACGGGCGACTACAACGCCCCCAAGTCGAAAGATCGCCTGACCACTACCCTGGCGGTGCTCTCTTCGGTCGTCATCCTGGGCCTGATCTGGGCCTACTTCGCTTTCGGCCCCACCTCCAAGGCGATTGTCGAGGCGAACGCCGCCGTGGCTGAGGAGTCTTCAGCCGGGGCGGGCGACGCCGCTCACGGCGAGAAGCTCTTCGCCGAACAGTGCGCCAGCTGTCACGGCGCCAAGGCCGAGGGCGGCTTCGGCCCGGCGCTGGCCGGCAGCGCCTTACTCGACAACCCCGAGCAGTTCGACAAGATAACCCTCGAGGGCCGGGGCAACATGCCCCCCTTCGGCAACCTCAGCGCGCAAGACCTGGCCGACATCCGCGCTTACCTCTCCGGCCTGGCGGGCGGCGGCGCCAGCGAGGCGGCCCCGGCCCCGGCCGCTGGCGGCAGTGAGGGCGACGTGGCTACCGGCGAGAGCATATATACGCAGCAGTGCGCTGGTTGCCACGGCCCCAACGGCGAGGGCGGCTTCGGCCCGGCCCTGGCCGGCAATCCTTTGCTCGACAACCCCAACGAGTTCAACAAGATTACCCACGAAGGGCGCGCCTCCATGCCTCCATACCCGCAGATAACCGACGAGGAGCTGGCGGCGGTGCGCGCCTACCTGAAGACCAAGTAGGGAGGGACCATGTACAAGAACGATTCGGTTCTGCCATTCTTCGGCCTGCTCCTGGCGGTGGCCCTGTGGTACATGGCCTACCTCGACGGGCAGCACCTGGCCGCGCTGGCCGGGCACACCCCGGAAGACCTGAGCGTCGGGCAGATCGGCCTGATTACCTTCGGCGCGGTCTTCTTCATCTACGGGGTGATGGGCTACGTTTCTTACTGGCTCGAGGGCGAGGAGCTGCGCCCCGGCCGCCACGAGTCGCCGGCCAGTATCGGCGCCGGGGTGGTCATCGCCATCCTGACCATCATCCTGGTGGCCCTCTCGGGAGTCCTGGTGCAGACGATCATCTACTGGTCGGCGGAGGCGCCGGTTTCCTACGGCTTCGCCGGGCGGCTGGCCGGTTACATCCTGCTCGACATGGCGGCCATCCTGGTTATCTACAAGAAGTACTTCGTGGCCGAGGTGGTCATCACCGAGGACGACCACCACGCGGAGGTGCCCTGGTAATGAGCAAGAAGACCGACACCACCCGGCGCGCCATCGTCGGCGCGACCATCGGCGTGGGACTGGGTATCGGCAGCCTCTCGCTACTGGCCCCGGTAATCAGCCTGCGCCCCAAGAAAGAAGAAACACCGGAAACCGAGCCTCCCAAAGAAGGCGACGTCTTCACCTTCGCCGTGGGTGACAACGCCGGCAAGGAGATCACCTTCGACGACCTGCCCCTGGAAGGGCCGGCGGTCCTGGCCTTCCCCAAGGACCCGAAGACCGGGGTCATCAAGAGCGGCGAGAAGACCAACCTGGTTCTGCTGATTCGCCTCAAACCCGACGAGCTGAGTGAAAAGGTCAGGCAGTACGCCGCCGACGGCACCGTCGCCTACTCGGCCATCTGCACGCACCTGGGTTGCACGGTGGGCGAGTGGGACGCTGCCAAAGGGTTGCTCCTCTGCCCCTGTCACAAGGGCTTTTTCGACCCGCGTAACGGGGCCGAGGTGGTGGCCGGCCCGCCGCCGCGCCCGCTGCCGACCCTGCCCATCCGCGCCGAAGGCAACAAGCCCGTCGTCGCCGGCGGCTTCACCAGCCCTCCGGGCGTACTCGCCGGAACCGAGGCTGCCGGGGGCAGCTGCGCCGTATAGGAGGTGGCCATGTACCGCTGGTTAGACGAACGACTCGACCTTTCTCGATTCAACAAGAAGTACCTAAACAAGGCGTTTGCGGTGCATCACTCCTACTTCATCGGAGAGATTGCCCTCTTCGCCTTCATCACCCTGGTCATCACCGGCATCTTCTTGACCTTCAACTACGAGCCCTCGATTCGCATGGTCAAGGTTGCCGGCAAGGAGCTGCCCGCCGCCTACGCGTCGGTCCTCTACATCGACTCCCTCCCCTTCGGGGCGGTGCTGCGCAGCGTTCACCACTGGTCGGCGAGTATCATGATCGCCGCCTCCTTCATCCACCTGTTGCGCATCCTCATCTCGGGCACCTACAAGCGGCCGCGCGAGATCAACTGGTTCCTGGGCCTGCTCCTGCTGGTGGTCGCCATCGTGACCTCCTTCACCGGCTACTCGCTCCCCTACGACGCCTTCAGCGCCACCGCCACCTCCATCGGCTACGGCATCGGCACCTCGATTCCCTACATTGGCGAGTGGATATCCCAGGTTATCTTCGGCGGCGAGTTCCCGACCGTCCACTCGATTCCGCGCGTCTACTCCCTGCACGTCCTCTGGTTCCCGCTCTTGCTGATGGCCCTGCTGGGAATGCACATGCTGGTCATGGTCAAGCAGAAGCACACCCAGCCGGCCTACGCCAAGAAGGTGGCGCCGGGGCGGATTCTGGGCGTACCGCTGATGCCGCAGCAGGCCTACATGTCGACCATCCTCTTCCTGCTCTACCTGGCGGTGGTCTTCTTCATCGCCGGTAGCTACATAGCCCACCCGATCGAGGTCTTCGGCCCGCCGACCGCCTCCACTCCGGCCGTCAAGCCCGACTGGTACCTCATCTGGATTTACGGCATCCTGCAGATCATCCCCGGCGACCTGAAGATCAACCTGCCCGGCGGGGCGGTGATGAACTCGGAGTTCATCGGCAGCATCCTGATTCCCGGCATCCTCGGCGTGGCCGCCGTCTTGCTGCCCTTCCTCGATACCCGCGCCACCAAGATGCGTTACATGGAGCTGCCCACCCGCCACCCGGTGCGCACCGGCGTCACCTTTGCCCTGCTGGCCTTCCTGATTACCACCACTATGGCGGGCTGGAAGCAGGAGCTGGGCTTCACCGCCGGTCAGCTCTGGGCGATTATCATCGGCAGCTCGGTGATCACCTACCTGGTCGTCTACTACGCGATCATCCTCATCTGGGGCCGTCCGCCCAAGGGCGACGAAGCAGAAACGGCCTGAGCCGCTTTGAAGCCAGGGAGGCCGGGGAAACCCGGCCTCCCTGCGTTTTGCCGGTCCGGCCGGTTACCCCCGGCCGGCGCTCTCTTCTTCGAGCTGGGCCAGCAGCTCGGCGATTACGTCGTAACCGCCCTGCCAGAACTCGGGCGCGGTAACGTCGAAGCCCTCGCGGGCCAGCAGCTCGGCGGGGGCGACGCTGCCGCCAGCCTCGAGGATGCGGAACAATCGCGGCTTGAAGGCCTCGCCCTCTTCGCGGTAGCGCTTGTAGAGCGCCAGCACCAGAAGCTGGCCGAAGGCGTAGGCGTAGACGTAGAAGGGGGTGCCGTAGATGTGGGGGATGCTGATCCACTCCCAGTCGAACTCGCTGGAAACCTCCACCGCCTCGCCGAACTGCTCCACCAGGTTCGCGCGGTAGGCGGCCTTGAGCTCGTCGGCGCTCGCGCCTTCGGGAATCAGGCGGTGGGCTTCTATCTCGAAGAGGGCGAAGTAGGCCTGGCGCAGGATGGTGGCGTAGTTGCCGTCCATCTGGTCGAAGAGGACCTGGCGGCGCACCTCGGCGTCGGGCTCGCTGGCCAGCAGGTAGTCGACCAGCAGCATCTCGGCGAAGGTCGAGGCGGTTTCGGCCAGCGGCATGGGGGCGTGGAAGGTGAAGACGGGGTGCCCGCCGGCGAGCAGGCCGTGGACGGCGTGGCCCAGCTCGTGGGCCATGGTGCTGACGTCGTCGGGCCGGCCCTGGTAGTTGAGCAGCACCCAGGGGACGGAGCCCGGGGCGGGGGTCCAGCAGAAGGCGCCGCCCGCCTTGCCCTCGCGCACCTCGGCGTCGACGTGGCGGCGGGCGAAGACGCGGGCGGCCAGCTCGGCGAAGCGGGGGTCGAAGGCCCGGAAGGCCTCGTCGACCATCCGGCGCGCCTCGGCGTAGTCGTAGCGCTTCTCGGCCCTGGTGACCGGGGCGTATACGTCGTAGCGGCGCAGCTTTTCCATGCCCAGCAGCCGCGCCTTGAGCCGGAAGTAGCGCTGGAAGAGGGGGGCGTTCTTGCGGCTGACCGCGAGCAGGGTTTCCACTACCTCGTCGGGCAGGTCGTTTATCTTGTTGCGCACGGCGATGGCGCTGTCGAAGCCGCGCACCTCCAGGTATTCGTTCTTCCAGTCGCTGACGATGTTCTGGTAAATCTGCGCCAGCACCGGCGCGTCGTCTGCGTAGACCCGGTAGAGCTCCCGGTAGGCGGCCTCGCGCACCGCCGGCCGGGGGTCGCGGGCGTAGACCATCAGCTCGCCGCGGGTCAGGGTCCGGGTCTCGCCGTCCAGCTCGAGGCTGAACCGGTAGCGGCTGGTGATGGTGTCGTAGAGGGTGTCGAGGGCGCTGCGGCCGGTGGCGTTCTTGAGGTTGACTATCTTCTCCTCGCCCTCGCTGAGCGTGTAGGGCCGCCAGGCGCGCATCTGCTCGAGCCAGTAGCGGTAGCGCTCGCCGGCGGCGGATATCAGCCGCTCGGCTTCGTCGTCGGGCAGGTTCTTGAACCAGAGCTCGAAGAAAAGGGTCTGGTTCTCTATCTCGGCCGACTTCTGGCGAACCCGACCCAGCAGCGCCTGGGCCTCGGGGTTCTGGGTGTCTTCGTAAAACCACAGGCCGGCGGCGGCGTAGACGCGGTGCATCAGGTCGGCCAGCTCCTCGACCTGGCGGACTATCTGCAAGAATCTCCCGGCTTCCAGCCCGGGCCGCAGCTCCTCGCGCAGCGCCGCCAGTTCCCTGGCCCGGCGGTCCAGCTCTTCCAGGGCCTCGCGGAACTCGCCAGACTGCGGTCCGCCAAACAGGTCTTCCAGACTCCAGCGTTCGGGGGTTGGAGAATCGCTCATGAAACCCACCATAACCCGCCCGTCTTAGGGGAGTGTGACCCGGGTTTTGCGGGGTAGGCGGCCCGGCCGGGGGTTCGGCGCTGCATAGACTTGCTGAATAGTGCATAACGTGGTATATTGAGAATAGGAAAGCCCGTTGAACGGGCCTTTTTTATTGCCGGGGACGTATAATCGTGAGCATGTACGAGCCGGTGATCGGGCTGGAAGTCCACCTCCACCTCAAGACCAAGAGCAAGATGTTCTGCTCATGCAGCGCCGACTACTTCGGCGCGCCGCCCAATACCCACGTCTGCCCGGTCTGCCTGGGTCTGCCCGGGGTGCTGCCGGTGCCCAACGCCCAGGCCATCGATTACGGAATCATGTTTGCGCTGGCGCTCGGTTGCGAGGTGCCCGAGTGGACCCAGTTCCACCGCAAGCACTACTTCTACCCGGACATGCCCAAGAACTACCAGATCAGCCAGTACGACCGGCCCATCGGTGAGCGCGGGGCGATCGAGGTGGCCGGCAAGCGCATCGGCATTACCCGGGTCCACCTGGAAGAGGACGCCGGCAAGAGCCTCCACCCCGCCGGTGCAGACCACACCCTGCTCGACTTCAACCGCGCCGGCAGCCCGCTTATCGAGCTGGTGACCGAGCCCGACATCGAGAGTCCCGAGCAGGCGCGGCTCTTCCTCAACTACCTGCGCGCCATCGCCCAGACCCTGGGCATCTCCGACGCCAACCCCGAAGAGGGCAAGATGCGCGCCGACGTCAACGTTAGCGTGCGCCGCCGCGGCGAGGCGCTGGGTACCAAGGTGGAAATCAAGAACCTCAACTCTTTCAAGAGCGTCCAGCGGGCGCTCGAGTACGAGATAGAACGCCAGACGAAGATTCTGAAAAAGGGCGGCCATATCGAGCAGGCCACCCTGGGTTGGGACGAAAACGCCGGCCGCACCTACCTGATGCGGACCAAGGAGGGCGAGGCCGATTACCGCTACATGCCCGAGCCCGACATTCCCATGCTGCACGTCACCGAAGAGTGGCTGGAGCGCGTTCGCGCGGCCATGCCCGAGCTGCCCGCGGAGAAGAAGCGGCGCTACCAGGACGCCGGCGTCAAGGCCTACGACGCCGAGATCCTGGCCTATGACCGCGAGCTCTCCGGCCTTTTCGACGCCGCGCTCGCGGCCGGGGCCCCGGCTCAGGCGCTGGCCAACTGGCTCAACGCCGACGTGCGCGGCTGGCTGGCGGCGAACGAGAAGAGCGTGGCCGGGACCGGCCTCACCCCCGAGCACCTGGCGGCCCTCGTGAAACTTGCAGACGGGGGCAAGATCACCAGCCGGGTGGCCAAGGAATTGCTGCCCGAGGTGATGGCGGGGGCCGACCCGGAGGCGCTGGTGAAGGAGCGGGGGCTCGAGGCGGTCAGCGACGAGGGGGCGCTCGCGAAGATAGTGGACGAGGTCATCGCCAACAACCCCGCCGTGGTCGAGCAGATCAAGGGCGGCAAGACCAAGGCCATCAACGCCCTGCTGGGCCAGGTGATGAAGGCCACCCGCGGCACCGCCCGCCCCGATCTGGTGCGCAAGCTGCTGGCCGAAAAGATCGGCGTCGAGGCCGGCTGAGCCGCCGTTCGAGCTCGCGCGGGCCCACCGGCCCGCTTG